>Ga0207884_1000222_pt1 | contig 48180 bp, 41 predicted proteins | sample MalvirmetaMSP144_FD_184236 | JGI IMG/M metagenome (GOLD analysis project Ga0207884, IMG submission 184236) | Marine viral communities from the Deep Pacific Ocean - MSP-144 (SPAdes) | ecosystem: Environmental > Aquatic > Marine > Oceanic | place: Pacific Ocean | collected 2011-07-08 | reverse complement strand
ATCCTTGAACGTGGTTTCGATGATGCCGGTACGGCCGCCACCGATACCGCTGGCGTAGGACAGAGCCAGATTCTTGGCGTTGCCGGAGGAATCCTGGAAGATAGCGATCAGGTCGGGAATACCACCGCCGTTGGCGAACTCGGTGCGCACGGTGTGTCCCGGTGCCTTGGGAGCAATCATGATGACGTCCAGATCCTTACGCGGAACGATCTGGTTGTAATGGATAGCAAAGCCGTGGGCGAACGCCAGGGTGGCGCCTTGCTGCAGATTCGGCTCGATTTCCGCCTTGTACAGCTGGGCCTGGTATTCGTCCGGAGTCAGAACCATGACAACGTCGGCGGCGGCAACGGCAGAGGGCACGTCGCTGGTCTTCAGACCATAGGCTTCCGCCTTGGCGATGGAAGAAGAACCCGGGCGCAGGCCCACGGTCACGTCAACGCCGGACTCTTTCAGGTTGCACGCGTGAGCGTGGCCCTGGGAGCCGAAACCAATGATGGCAACTTTCTTGCCCTGGATGATGGAAAGATCGCAATCCTTATCGTAGTAAACCTGCATGAGAAACCTCTGTTATTTGTGATGGCCCCGAAGAGCCATATTGTTCAAACCCTGTTTGAAATCTTTAAAGGCTGAGCACCTTCTCGCCCCGGGCGATACCGGATACACCGCTGCGCACCACTTCCAGTACGCCCGACGTGCCAACAGCCTGAATAAAGCCGTCCAGCTTCTCGCTGTCACCTGCCAACTGAACCGTGTAAACGGAGCTGGTCACATCCACGATCTGGCCGCGGAAAATGTCCACCGTACGCTTGATCTCGGCACGCTGGGAACCCGTGGCTTTCAGCTTGACCAGCATCAGTTCGCGTTCGATATGGGCGCCTTCGGTGAGATCCACTAGCTTGACGACTTCAATCAGCTTGTTCAGTTGCTTGGTGATCTGTTCGATCACCTTGTCAGAACCCGTGGTGGTCACCGTCAGACGGGACAACGTCTCGTCCTCGGTTGGCGCCACGGTGAGTGTTTCGATGTTGTAGTTGCGCTGGGAAAACAGACCTACCACCCGCGACAGGGCGCCAGGTTCGTTTTCAAGCAAAACAGAAATGATTCGACGCATGATCAGACCCTCTCCGTCTTGCTGAGCCACATATCTTTCATGGAACCCCGGGCAACCTGCATCGGATACACGTGCTCAAAGCGATCCACGTAGATATCCACGAATACCAGCTCGTCTTTCATGGCCAGCACTTCTTTCAGCTTGGTCTCCAGATCCTCCTTCTTCTCAATCCGGACACCCTTGTGGCCGTAGGCTTCCGCCAGCTTGATGAAGTCGGGCAGGGATTCCATGTAGGACTCGGCATGGCGGGACTCATAGTTCATGTCCTGCCATTGCTTGACCATACCCAGAGCCTGGTTATTCAGGTTAATGATCTTAACCGGCAGGTTGTACTGCTTGCAGGTCGACAGCTCCTGGATGTTCATCTGGATACTGCCCTCACCGGTAATGCACAGCACTTCGTCGTCCGGATGGGTCAGTTTTACCCCCATGGCCGCCGGCAGGCCGAAGCCCATGGTGCCGAGACCACCGGAATTGATCCAGCGGTTGGGCTTATCGAACTTGTAGTACTGGGCCGCGAACATCTGGTGCTGACCCACATCGGAAGTCACGAAGGCTTCGCCGTTGGTCAAGCGACAAAGCATTTCAATGACTTCCTGGGGCTTGATCACATCCGGGCTGGTCTCATAGCGCATGCCATGGAATGCCCGCCACTCGTCGATCTGCTTCCACCAGGAAGCGATTGCGTCCGCGTCCGGCTTTTCCTTGGCTTCCTTCACCAGCGACAGCATTTCCTTGAGCACAGCGTCAACCGGGCCAACGATGGGCACATCGGCATCCACCGTTTTGGAAATCGAGGCCGGGTCGATGTCGATATGGATGATGCGCGCGCCCGGACAGAACTTCTCGGTCGCGTTGGTCACCCGATCGTCAAACCGGGCTCCCACGCAGAGAATGAGATCCGAGTGGTGCATGGCCATGTTGGCTTCGTAGGTGCCGTGCATGCCAAGCCAGCCGAGGTGCTGTTTATCGCTGGCCGGGTAACAGCCAATGCCCATCAGGGTATTGGTGATCGGATAGCCCAGCAGCCTTACCAGCTCGGTCAGCTGATCCGATGCCTTGCCCAGAACAACCCCACCACCTGCGTAGATAATTGGGCGCTTCGCCGCCAGCATCATGTCGACCGCTTTCTTGATCTGACCGGCATGGCCGCGAATAGCGGGGTTGTAAGAGCGCAGTTTGACCTTCTTGGGATAGGCGTACTCGTAACGCTCGTTCGGCGTGGTCATATCCTTGGGAATGTCCACGACCACAGGACCGGGGCGACCGGTCGCGGCAATGTAATACGCCTTGCGGATAATCTCCGGGATTTCCTCGGGATGACGGACACTGAGATTGTGCTTAACCACCGGACGGGAGACACCCATCATATCGGTTTCCTGGAACGCGTCCTCGCCGATGAGGGTGGACGCAACCTGGCCGCAAAGAACCACCATGGGGATGGAATCCATGAATGCGGTGGCAATGCCAGTGATGGTGTTGGTGGCTCCAGGACCCGAGGTCACCAGTACGGTACCTGGTTTTCCGGTCGCGCGGGCATAACCGTCGGCCATGTGGACCGCCGCCTGCTCGTGCCTTACCAGAATGTGCTTGACTTTGTCCTGCCTGAACAGCGCATCATAAATATGAAGGGCTGCACCACCCGGATAGCCGTATATGTATTCGATACCTTCATCTTGAAGGGACCGGATCAGCATATCGGCGCCAGACAATAACTCCACGATTTTCTACCCTCTTCTACGAGTGAATGAGCCGGGACGGGTCCCGGTTGCCTGGATTCACGGTGTCCATGCTTCTTGTGAAAGCGGAACCGGCTGCTCCTCCACACCTTGTTAAGAGGTTGTCTCCTGGCCAGCCGCCCTCCTGAGGGTTGCGGAGAACGGCCAATCAACGGGTTGCACGTAAGCAACAACCATCCCGCGACGGATGCGCGGCGCGTTCAGTGTGGTAATTGATGGGGGATACTCGCTCGGGATTGCCTGCCGTATTGACCCCAGTCTTCAGGCAATCGGTAATTCTGACAGCGCGAAACTCCCTGTCAATAGCCGCTGCAGGTTTCTGTGCCTATACTGGCCGAAGGTCTCCCATACTTGACACAAATCCGATACAAAGATTTGAACCAGACAGAAGAAAATCCGCAATAGCGATGGCATTATAGGCAACATTGAAATTAAAAAAACGGGCCCGGTCTATCCAGGTTGTCTGCCTGCCCGGGAGCAGTGAACATACGCGAGTTGAGCCATGAACAGAAAAATCCTGACGCTGACCTTATTGCTGGCCGTTGTACCAGGTGTCGCCACGAGCGCCTCCGTCTATAAATGGACCGATGAAAACGGAGTTACCCACTTTGGCGACCGACAGCCCACGGGCTCGAAGGCCGAGCGGGTCAATGTGCGTTCCGGCACTTCTACCGATGCTTCTGGCAACCGGCAGAGCCCGCAAGAGCGTCTGCAGAATATGCAGGAACAGCAGAATGAGCAGGCGGAACAGCGCCAGGAAACGGCAGTTGAGGAGGCCCGCAGAAAACAGCGGGAGGCAAACTGCGCGACCGCACGCTCCAACCTGGACGTGATTGACCGTAACGCACGAATCCGCATTGAAGAAAATGGCGAGCAACGCTACCTCAGCCCAGAGGAAATTGCCGAAAAGCGGGCAGAATTTGAGCGAATTGCGGAAGAGAACTGCGGACCAGAAGAACAGTAAGAAGAAAAAAAGGGGTCAGATGAAAGCCTTCATCTGACCCCGGTTTCAAGCTCAAGCCTTGGCGAATGCCAGGTGGTGGTCCTCCACCGTACCCTTGATGACATCCCCCGGCACAAACTCTCCCTGTAGCAAACGCTGGGCCAGCGGATTCTCGATCATTCGCTGAATAGCCCGCTTCAAAGGCCGCGCGCCATATACCGGGTCGTACCCGACTTCGGCCAGCAACTCCATCGCAGCGTCATCCAGCTCCAGCTTCATATCCTGTTCTTTCAGGCGCTTGCTCAGAGACTCGATCTGAATCCGGGCAATGCCCTGGATTTGACTCTCCGCCAGCGGGTGGAACACCACCACTTCATCCACGCGGTTGATGAACTCGGGGCGGAAATGGGTGCCGACGACTTCCATGACCGCATTCTTCATATCCTCGTAGTTCTCCTCGCCGGCCTTCTGCTGGATGATGTCCGAGCCGAGGTTGGAGGTCATGACAATGACCGTGTTCCGGAAGTCGACGGTCCTGCCCTGCCCGTCGGTTAGACGACCATCCTCAAGCACCTGCAGGAGGATATTGAACACATCCGGATGGGCTTTTTCCACCTCATCCAGCAGCAACACGGAATACGGCCTGCGACGAACCGCCTCGGTCAGGTAGCCACCTTCCTCGTAGCCGACATAGCCCGGAGGCGCGCCGATCAGGCGAGCCACGGAATGCTTCTCCATGAATTCGGACATGTCGATACGAACCATGGCTTCCTCGGTATCGAACAGGAAGGACGCCAGGGCCTTGCACAGCTCGGTTTTACCCACGCCGGTCGGGCCCAGGAACAGCAACGAACCGTTGGGGCGATTGGGATCAGACAAGCCCGCACGTGAACGACGCACCGCGTTGGACACAGCTTCAACGGCTTCATCCTGGCCAATGACCCGCCCATGCAGCGCCTCCTCCATGCGCATCAGTTTGTCGCGCTCACCTTCAAGCATCTTGGACACCGGGATGCCGGTCCACTTGGAGACAATCTCGGCGATTTCCTCGTCGGTTACCCGGTTGCGAAGCAGCTTCATTTCCATCATTTCTGCCTGGCTGGCCATATCCAGCTGGCGCTCAAGCTCAGGAATCTGCCCGTACTGGAGCTCGGACATCTTGCCGAGGTCACCGGCACGACGGGCATTCTCCAGATCAATGCGGGCCTGTTCCAGACGGCTCTTGATCTTCTGGGAACCATGTAGAGCGGCCTTTTCGGTATTCCAGACTTCTTCCAGATCGGCGTATTCGCGCTCGACACCAGTGATCACGTCAGACAGCTCCGAAAGGCGCTTTTTCGAGGCAGCATCGGTCTCTTTCTTCAGAGCCTCACGCTCGATTTTCAGCTGAATCAGGCGACGCTCAAGGCGATCCAGCGCCTCCGGCTTCGAATCCATTTCCATACGAATCTGGGAAGCCGCCTCATCTACCAGATCAATGGCCTTGTCCGGCAGCTGACGGTCGGCAATGTAACGATGCGACAGTTTGGCGGCTGCGATAATGGCGCCATCTGTCACCTCAACCCCGTGGTGAACTTCATAACGCTCTTTCAGGCCCCGCAGGATGGCGATGGTATCTTCCTCACTGGGTTCGCTGACCAGTACTTTCTGGAAGCGACGCTCAAGAGCGGCGTCTTTTTCGATGTTTTCACGGTATTCGTCCAGGGTAGTCGCGCCCACGCAGTGCAGCTCGCCACGAGCGAGCGCCGGCTTGAGCATATTACCGGCATCCATGGAGCCTTCGGCCTTGCCGGCACCAACCATGGTGTGAATCTCGTCGATGAACAGGATGATCTGACCTTCCTGTTTGGACAGTTCGTTCAGAACAGCTTTCAGGCGTTCTTCAAACTCACCCCGGAACTTGGCGCCGGCAATAAGGGCACCCATATCGAGTGACAGAACCTTCTTGTCCTTGAGGCCATCGGGCACCTCGCCGTTGACGATACGCTGGGCCAGCCCTTCGACGATGGCGGTTTTACCAACGCCGGGCTCACCGATGAGGACCGGGTTGTTCTTCCGGCGGCGCTGCAATACCTGAATGGTACGGCGAATTTCATCATCGCGGCCGATTACCGGGTCCAGCTTGCCGGCCTCGGCTCGCTCGGTAAGGTCGATGGTGTATTTGGACAGAGCCTGACGGTTTTCTTCGGCGCTGGCGTCGTTGACGGCTTCACCGCCGCGAACGTCGTCAATCGCTTTTTCCAGGGCAGCTTTATCAACACCCTGCTCCCGAAGTACCCGGCCTAGGCTGCCACGGTCTTCCAGGGCGGCCAGCAGCATCAGCTCACTGGAGATGTACTGGTCTTTGCGCTTCTGGGCGAGCTTATCGGCAATATTGAACAGGCGGCCCATGTCATTGGACATGGAGACGTCGCCGGCGGATCCCTGCACTTCGGGCAGGTTCTCGATTTCCCGGGCGATCGCCTGGCGAATGCGTCCGGGCTCTGCGCCGGCCTGCTTGAGCAGCGGCTTGATCGCGCTGCCTTCCTGATCAAGCAGTGCCTGCATCAGGTGCACCGGCTCAATAAAGTTGTGATCTTTTCCGACCGCGATGGACTGTGCGTCCGCGAGGGCGGTCTGCAGCTTGCTGGTCAGCTTGTCGATTCTCATGTGTACTTTCCCCAAATTTCTGCGAATACCATGGTGCCTTGGGTGGCGGATATTCGATTGCTTTGACAGTTAATGTAGGGGCAAGTAGAGCGACTTCAAGCGGGGCTGCGATGTATTCGTCAGAAAATTGACGGCCGTCAGGTTTGAGTTTGGTGCTGGGTGCAAGGCTGGCGCGAGGCTGCTTTCCAGAACACGCCGTGAATACATCCATGTAGGCTTGGCTGCAGCATCCATGCTGCAGACAGTTCTGGAAAGCAGCCTCGCACCAGCCACCGGACTTTTCAGTAACCGCCTCGCCGCCGCCAATTCAAGCTGGACATTTAACTTGTTAGCCAGACCAGCGTGGCCATACGCCCGGTTCGACCATCCCTGCGGTAAGAAAAAAACCGATCTGAATCCTTAACGGTACAAAGCCCACCGCCAGTCACGTTGGAAACACCGAGATGATTTAGCCGCAAAGTGGCAAGGGCATAGATATCTGCCATGAAATGACCCGGCCGAGCGCCTTCGGCTCTGAAGGCTTGGACCGCTTTCGGATCATGCTCAAGGAAGGCGTCACGCACTTCCGGGCCGACCTCGAAGCTGGTCGGACCGATGGCCGGGCCGAGCCAGGCTTGCAGGGTTTCGGGCGCAACCGCCATCTCGCTCACCAGATTCTCGATAACACCGCCACACAGGCTTCGCCAGCCACAGTGGGCGGCGCCAACAACCGTTCCTTCGCGATCGGCAAGGATAACGGGCAGGCAGTCGGCGGTGAGGATGGCGCAGGCGATGCCCGGATGACGGGTGTAGCTGGCGTCAGCCTCGGCCGTTTGTCCGACGTTGTTCGGGGTTAGCTCAACGACCGCGGTACCGTGTACCTGGTTGAGCCAACCAATACGGGCGCTATCCAGCTTCAAGGACTCGGCGAGTCTTCGCCGATTCTCTTGCACGTGATCTGGAGCGTCTTCGACGTGAACACCGAGGTTAAGACTGTTCCAGGGTCGACCGCTGACTCCACCGGCGCGGGTTGTGCTGATCGCCCGCACTCTGTCGGGCGCAGGCCAGTCTGGTTTCAGGGCGTCACTTTCAATAGTCACGGGTTTCCAGCTCCCGGGCGTGTTTGCGCAGAGCTTCGATCAGCGCAACCATATCCTCAGGCAGGGGCACTTCCCAGGTCAGGATTTCGCCGGTTTCCGGGTGCTCCAGGGTCAGCTGCCGGGCGTGGAGGGCCTGGCGGTTGAACGCCGAGAGGGCCTCCCGAAGCTCTTCGGTGGTTCCCTTGGGCAGCCTGAGCCGGCCGCCGTAGAGGGGGTCTCCAACGAGCGGGTGCTTTACATGGGCCATATGGACCCGGATCTGATGGGTTCGGCCGCTTTCCAGTTTGCAGCGAACGTGGGTGTGGGCGGCAAAACGCTCCACCAGACGATAATGGGTGACCGCAGGTTTGCCGGAGGCTACCACCGCCATTTTCTTGCGTTCCTGCGGATGCCGGCCAATGGGCGCGTCCACCGTTGCGCCGCCGGTGAGGGTGCCTACCACGACGGCCTCATACTCGCGGCCCATGGTGCGGGTTTGTAGCTGATCGACCAGGGAGGTATGCGCAATCAGGCTGCGAGCAACGACCATGATGCCGGAGGTGTCTTTGTCGAGGCGATGTACGATGCCCGCCCTCGGTAAATTCTCGACTTCCGGTGCGTAGTTCAACAGGGCATTGACCAGGGTTCCATCCGCATGGCCGGCAGCCGGGTGCACCACCAGGCCCGCGGGCTTGTTGATGACCAGCAAGTGCTCGTCCTGATAGACAATATCGAGGGAGATTTCCTCGGCCTGCCAGCTCACCTGGGCTTCCGGCTCGGCATCCAGCGCCAGGCGATCATCCAGCATCACCTTGTCCCGAGGCTTTCGCGTCTCTCCATTCACCGTCAACGCGCCGCTTTTGATCCAGGACTGCAGGCGGGAACGGGAGTGTTCGGGCATCAGTTCTGCCGCGGCCTGGTCAAGGCGCCGATCACTCAGTTCCGGCGGCACAACAAAGTTGGCGATGATTCGTTTTTCAGATGACATTAAGCCCCCAGGGCCTGTGTGTGTTACGTTTCGGTCAGATTATTGGAAACAGCGAGGCATTGCTCTGCACATGGAGCCACTTCCCCGCTACAATGACTGCCCTTGAATTAATCGACATTATACGGGATTCCGGAATGAGATCAGGTCTTCGTTTGCTGTTACTTTCCACACTGGTTGTTCTGGTCAGTGCCTGCGCCTCCAACAAGCAGGAGGAAGTACTTCCGGAGAAGACCTACTATGAGAATGCCCGCCAGGCCATGACCTCTGGGAATTTCAACGAGGCAGAAGAGAACCTGGATGCCCTGGAAACCTACTACCCCTTTGGGCGCTATGCGGAACAGGCCCAGCTTGACCTGATTTATGCCCGTTACCAGAACCTGGATCTTGAAGGCTCCCGTGCCGCCGCCGACCGGTTTTTGCGTCTTAACCCGCAAAGCGACCACGCGGACTATGCCCTCTTCATGCGCGGCCTGGCCTCCTATAACCTGGACATCGGGCTTGCCGCGCGCTACTTCCCGATTGACGTAGCCGCCCGCGATCCCGGTGAACAGCTGCAATCGTTCCGGGACTTTACCGAACTGCTGAACCGCTACCCGGACAGCCAGTACGTGGCGGATGCCCGCCAGCGAATGATTGCAGTGCGCAATCGCATGGCTGAGTTGGAGCTTCACGCAGCCCGCTATTACGTCAAACGCCAGGCCTATGTGGCGGCCAACAACCGGGCACGGTACATCATAGAGAATTATCCAACCGCAACGGTTACCGAAGAGGCCCTGATTATCCTGGCAGAAACCTTTCGCTTCCTGGACCTGAAAAAAGGTTCACAGGACGCAATCGCCATGCTCCGTACCAATTTCCCGGAAAGTGAGGCATTCAATGCTGACGGTGATTTTGAGGTGGATCTGCTGGAGGGTGAAAACCGTTCACTGACGAACGTTGTTACCTTCGGTTTGATGGGCGACGAGTAAGGGCTCAAACAGCTGAAATTGGGGTCAGAGGAAAAGTTCATCTGACCCCGAATACTTCAACTATTTACCACTCTTCCAGCCGTTGGTAATCGGATAACGCCGGTCCTTGCCAAACCCTCGCTCGGTAATCCGAACACCAATCGGCGCCTGCCGACGTTTGTATTCGTTGATATCTACAAGGCGAATAACCCGCTCAACGTCGACTCGCTCGAAACCTTCCGCAACGAGCGCATCGGCACTGAAATCCCGCTCTACATAGAGATTCAGGATCTGATCAAGGACATCGTAGCCGGGCAGGCTGTCTTCGTCTTTCTGGTCCGGCGCCAGCTCTGCCGAGGGCGGCCGGGTGATCACCCGCTCGGGGATTACTTCTCCCTCCGAAAGCGTGTTGCGGTATTTAGCCAGACGGAATACCAGGGTCTTGGGCACATCCTTGAGCACATCAAAGCCGCCCGCCATGTCGCCATAAAGCGTTGAATAGCCCACCGCCATCTCACTCTTGTTTCCGGTGGTGAGCACCAGGGAACCGAACTTGTTGGACAGGGACATCAGCAGAACACCACGGAGACGCGCCTGCAGGTTTTCCTCGGTTGTGTCCGGCTTGGTGCCCTCGAAAGGCGCTGCAAGGGTTTCCATGAAGGCGTCGTACATGGGCTCAATGGAAAACACATCATACTGCACGCCCAGGGCAACGGCCTCGGCCTCGGCATCCTCAAGGCTCATGCTGGAGGTGTAACGGAACGGCATCATCACCGCCCGAACCCGATCCTTGCCCAGGGCATCGACCGCGACCGCCAGTGTTACGGCCGAGTCGATTCCGCCTGAGAGCCCCAGAACCACCGACTTGAATCCATTCTTGTTGACGTAATCCCGAACACCGGTCACCAGGGCGCTATAGACATTGGCCTCCAACGACGGCTCTTCCGGCAGCGGCCGGGATACCGGCTGGCAATGGTGCTCGCAGAGGAAGTCAACCGGGTACAGGCCCTCGCCAAATTGAGGAGCCTCCGCCATAAGCACACCCGAATGGTCGAACACCATGGAGCCCCCATCGAAAACCAGTTCGTCCTGGCCACCCACAAGATTCACGTACACGATACTGACCAGATTCTCCCGGGACTTTCTCTCCAACAGGGCCTTGCGACGTGCCTGCTTGTCGATATCGTAGGGTGACGCATTGAGATTCAGAATCAGACGGGCGCCTGCGGCCGCACAGTCTTCTACCGGGCCCTCCTTCCAGAGATCTTCACACACGGTGATACCTACGGGAACGCCGCGGATATCCAGAGTCAGAACATCCTGGCCTTCGGCAAAGTAACGCTTCTCGTCAAACACCTGGTAGTTGGGCGGGAAGCGCTTGAAATACCGGCCGGTAATTTCGCCACCATCAATCACCACCGCCGCGTTATACAACAGCGGGCCATGACGAAGGGGAGCACCGATAACGATCACCGGGTCCAGCCGTTCCGCCTGCAACCTTTCCAGCGCTTCGTTGACCCGTACCTCCAGGCTCGGGCGCAACAGCAGATCCTCCGGCGGATAGCCGGTCAGGCAAAGCTCCGGGAAAACCACGATGTCTGCCTGATGCTCGGACGATGCCCGGCGGGTAGCCTCCAGGACGAGCTCGGTATTGCCGGGTATGTCTCCCACCAGAAAATCCAGCTGGGCCATCACCACCCGCAGTTTTCTGGCAGACACCCCGGTCGCTGCCTGGTTTCCGGACACGGACATAAATCGGCTCCTGTAACTCATTGCCATGAAAAGGCTATTATAACCCCGCATAGGCGTGGATTTCTTCCGACCAACAGCGGATTCCTGTAAATCATGGCAGCAGATACACCAGCACAGTCGGCCGAAACGCTCGGCCAACCCCCTTCAACACCGTCCGGTGTGCAGCAGGCAAAGCTATTCAGGATCTACAACCACTACCGCCTGGTGGTGAGCCTGATGCTGGTGGCGCTGTTATTCGTGGACCCAGTCAACTTTGACATGCGTTTCCGGCTGCTGGATTACTACCAGGCAGGCGTCTCCGCTTACCTTGGTCTCAATGCCTTCATTGCCCTGCTCCTGGTGGCGGGCTTTCACCCCAGCCAGCGCCACATTACGCTTTCCATCCTGGTGGATATCCTGATCATGCACGGCCTGCTGCTTGCCAGTACAGGCATTACCAACGGCCTGGCCAACCTGGTGATTGTGTCTGTTGCGGCGGGCAATATCCTGACCCCAAGCCGCATGGGCACCTTCTATGCCGCTTTGGCCGCAATCTGCTCCCTGGGGATCTCTGGCTGGGCAGTTCTGGCTCTGGGCGAGTCCGCCGACGATATTGTCCGGGCCGGCTCACTGGGCATCCTTTACTTTGCTGCGGCTTTCGTCCTACAGAGCATTTCCCGCCGGATGATGCGCAGCGAGGCTCTGGCAAGCAGCCGCGCACGCAGTATTGCCGAGCTGGAGAAGATCAACCAGCAGATTATCCAGCGCATGCGTACCGGCATTCTGGTGCTGGACCGTTTCGGCCAGATCCGTCTTGCCAACGCTGCCGCCGAGGAGCTTTTATATGGTGCGCCAAAGACCTCGGTTCCGATTCAGGAGCGCGCAACCGTGTTGCCCAAACCGCTAAAGCAGGGCCTGGACGCATGGCTGAAGGACCCGACCCAGCGCATTGAGCCGTTCCAGCCCTCACCCACATCGCCGCTACTGCAGGCCAATTTCACCCAACTGGATCAGGAACGGGGTGACCAGATCCTCGTGTTCATTGAAGACATGAGCAAAGTCACCCAGCAGGCCCAGCAGATGAAGCTGGCATCGCTGGGCCGACTCACAGCCGGCATTGCTCACGAAATCCGCAATCCGCTGGGCGCAATCAGCCACGCGGCCCAACTTATGGAAGAAGCACCGAACCTGGAAGCCGGCGACCGCCAGATGCTGGCGATCATCCAGCGACACTCCCGCCGGGTGAACGGGATTATCGAAAACGTTCTTGATCTTTCAAGACGCCGGGCCGCCAATGCAGATCTGATCGAAGTCGCACCCTGGCTCCAGGAATTTCGGGAAGATTTCCTGCAAACGCAGGACGAGGACTGCACCACAGCCAACATTGTTCTGAAAATCGATCCGCAACTACCGCCAGCGCGGTTCGACAAAAGCCAGATTGAGCAGGTGATGGTGAACCTTTGCGACAACGGTTTACGCTACAGTCAGCAGCACTCGGGCCAGCAAAAGATCGGAATACACGCCGGGGCAACCGAGGATGGCGAGCGGGCCTATATCGATGTGCGGGACCTGGGCCCCGGCATTGCGCCGGAAAACAGAAACTCAGTGTTCGAACCGTTTTTCACCACAGACAAGACCGGGACCGGGCTCGGGCTTTATCTGGCCAGGGAACTGTGCGAGGCTAATCAGGCGCATCTTTCCCTGGTAGAAGACAACAAGCCCGGCTGCTGTTTTCGCATTACATTTGCTCACCCGAGGCGAATGATCTGAGCCTGCGCCGGCGGATATCGGGCGCTTGAACAACGACATGGAACCGACGACACAAGATGACCACATACACAGCGCTGATTGTTGATGATGAACCGGACATCCGGGAGTTACTCGAGATCACCCTCACCCGGATGGGAATATCAACCCTCACGGCACCCGACCTCACCAGCGCCCGGAAACTGCTGGAGCAGAACACCACCCATCTCTGCCTGACCGACATGAACTTGCCAGACGGTAATGGTATCGAGCTGGTCCAGTGGATCCAGAAACACTCTCCGGCCACGCCTGTCGCCGTGATCACAGCCTACGGCAACATGGACACCGCTATTGAATCGCTCAAAGCCGGGGCCTTTGATTTCGTGTCCAAACCGGTGGAACTGCCCCGACTAAGGGAACTGGTCAATAGCGCCCTCAAACTCGCTGAGCCCAAGCCAGACGCAGAAGATGCAGCCGACGAGCCAGGCCTGCTACTGGGTAAGTCGCCAGAGATCCGCAAACTCCGAAACCAGACCCGAAAACTGGCCAGAAGCCAGGCACCGGTCTTTATCAGTGGCGAATCTGGCAGTGGTAAAGAGCTGGTGGCCCGAATGATCCACCTCCAGGGGCCCCGCCGCGAAGGACCGTTCATCGCGGTTAACTGCGGTGCGATTCCCTCGGAACTGATGGAAAGCGAATTCTTCGGCCACAAGAAAGGCAGCTTTACCGGGGCCGTGGAGAACAAAGACGGCCTGTTCCGCTCTGCCAACGGAGGTACCCTATTCCTTGATGAAGTGGCAGACCTGCCCCTGGCCATGCAGGTGAAACTGCTCCGCGCCATACAGGAAAAAGCCGTGCGACCGGTTGGCGATACCAAGGAAGTGCCCGTCGACATTCGGGTACTGAGTGCCACCCACAAGAATCTGCCGGAGCTGGTCCAGGAAGGCAGCTTTCGCCAGGATCTTTTCTACCGCATTAATGTGATCGAACTGGCTGTACCGCCTTTAAGAGAGCGACCGGATGACATTCCCCTACTCTCAAACCACATTCTTGAACGGATCGCGAAGGAATATGAGTGCGACCCCGCCGCGTTAACGCCTGCAGCCGTCGAACGACTGCGGGGCTATGATTTCCCGGGCAATGTCCGGGAACTGGAAAACGTCTTGGAACGGGCTTTTACTCTGTGCGACGCCGATCAGATTGACGCGGCGGATCTTCACCTGGGGAATGGAGTTCAGCATGCAGCCACCGCCTCGCAGATCATTGCCGATGGACAGGCCGGCGAGGGAGAGGGAATTGCTGTGCCCGATGGTGAAATCGATCTGGAAGGGTATCTGGAGAAGATTGAACGACAGGCTATTGAGAAGGCGCTGGAGGCGACTCGGTGGAACAAGACCGCTGCGGCTAAGAGGTTGGGGATTAGTTTTCGGGCGTTAAGGTATCGGTTGAAGAAGTTGGGAATGGAGTAAACTAATTACCTAAATTTGCACTTTGCGACATAGGACCAGCAAAAGCATCTTTAGCTCGCTAGGGTAAACAAAGGGCAGGAAGCCCTGATCAAATTAAATTTCAAGGAATGAAAGATGAACCCCAGCTCCCATGGCAAGGGTTACACCCTTATTGAATTGTGCGTAACTCTCGCAATAATGTCGGTACTGGCGTTCTCAGCCGTATCGATAGCACCTCAAATCTTGCAAGCAAAACAAGCAGACAATGCTATAAAGAACGTCTTTCGATTGTTCAGGCTGGCGCGCACAGAGGCAATTACAAAGGGTTTAGTAGTAACGATCTGTCCGCTCGACCCTTCTGGAAGATGCACAAATGAATGGAATCAACCATTGTCCTTGTTTGTTGACGAGGACAATAGTCGGTCCCTCAATCAAGGTGAGGCAGTAGTCAAGACAATTAAGCCGCCCTCCTCTGGCCGCATCGAAGTAGCACCACAAAATAGACGTTACTTTCAGTTTGGCCCATTGGGTGGCGCAAAAGGCACTCTTGGCAATGTAACGTACTGCTCCGAGCCAGCTTCTGACAGGATGAACACCCGACAGATAGTCATAAGTTTCTCTGGAAGACTAAGGTTGGCCCCGGATGAAGACGGGGACGGAATAGCCGAGTACGCTAATGGTATCCCTGTCACTTGCAGCTAGATCAATAGAGTATTCAGCGCCAACACTCGGCGTCACCTGACTCGCTTGTGCGAACCCCGGCCTGATCAATTCTGAGCCATCCACAGTCGTCATTTGTCTGACCGTTCGCAGGAGTAGCCTGCAAAGTAAAAGTATTTCTTGCAACAGCGCCCTGGAAGCCATAGTTGTAGAAGACTGTCCCTCCCTGCCTTGGCTGAGTAGTGAAAGGCAGGGCAGGAGCGCTCCCGTCTGCTTCCCGGTAGTCATAGCCGTTGGTATAACGACGCTCCATGAACTGGGCAAGCTCCAAAAGATCACCTTGCGCTGTCGTCCGACGTGTGGACTCGACGTATTGCTGATAGCTGGGCAATGCAACTGCGGCGATGATTCCGATGATCGTAATGACGATCATCAGTTCGATCAACGTAAACCCATAATCCAAATACTTTGCCTGACTCTTCATCATTTTCCACCAACTACGCAACTTGAAAATGAGAGGCGGAGGGCATGTCCCTCCGCCCGGACATTCAACAATTAACGAAGCTCCTCCCAATTCTGGCGACCAAAATTAAAGCCTTCTGCATCGCCACAAGTGGGTCCCTCACATGGAGGATCACCGTCGTCATCGTCGTCATCCCCCTCGTCGCCTGGTTCAGGTTCCGGGTCAGTTGTCGGGTCCACTGGGCCGTCGTAATCATCAGGTATGTCAACGATTACTGACTCGACGAAAAGATCCGTGGTGTTATCCAAAACCACCCTTATCTCCTCGCCTGACACCACGCCTTTGATTCCATTAACGACACTCGAACCGTAGGCATCCGACGTATTGAAATCACCGTCCCGGTTTAGATCAAAGACTGCGTTATCAGTCTGGCCGCCGTTGACCAGATCAATGTCCATAAGATAGCCCTCTCGACCACCCCCGCAGTCGTTGTTGTCCGGAATCAACGTACTGAAACGGACCCGCTTGACCGGAAAACCTGAGGGGAAAGATGGCCTACTGATTACACGCTCACCACTGGACTGATCGAGATCAATAAACCAACCGTCATCTCCGGTACCCAAAGCGTTGTCAGAGATAACCCTTACATCCACTGTTTCAGCCGATAATGTCCCGTCACGATCAACCTGGTAATCCGTTTGAGTCTGCGCAGTGATGGTTTGTTCCACGAGATCCCCGCGATCGAGGTTGCTCGCCGATCCACCATCGAACACTCCATACAAACTCTGCACCTGATTATCACCGCTATCAGTCACTCGGAAATACGAGCCCGTGCCAAAAACTACAACCAAATCCCCTGGACCACCATTAGGATTGAAGGTTAAAGATGGTGCTGCAGTGATTGGTTGGGGAGAGCCACTGGATGGTTCAGCCGTAAAGAGCTTGCTTCGCGCGCCATTTGAACTGAGATTGCTAGCTGTGAGATCTACTCTCCACAAATTTCCCAGGAGATCCCCGGCATAGGCCGCTTTCGCAATACCGGTTGTCTGATCTACCAAGACTGCTGGAGTCGCCATGCCATTAGGTGTGTCGGAGTCGCCCTCGCCAGTTTCTACACGGGCAACCAACGAGCCATCTTCCAGATCGACTACGAACATCGCAGATTCATTGGATGAGCTATTATAGCCGTTTCCAAAGATCGCCACCCAAGTGCCGGAAGGCAGCCTGGTAATCTGCGGAGATTCAACGCCAAAACCCAGTTCAGAGTCGGTGAACTCCCAAAGGACATCACTCGCCGAAAAATTATCGGGGTCACTAACATCAAGCGCAAACACTGTCTTACCCCCGGCGCCCATCGTTCCAACCAAAATAGTTTTCCATTGATCGTCAATGTAAGCGTCAGCAATTGTCGGTGTTCCGTCGACGAAATACCGATGACCGTAATCGGGTTCTATCAAAGTGTTTATCTGAGCAAAGTCGGACCCTGAAGCCGGTTCGAGAAGCTCGCTCGGCATGTAGGCGAAGAGCTCTTCGCCCGTTAAGGAGTCGAACCCATGCAGGTAGCCATCATTGGCTCCAACATAAATGACATCAGGTCGTTCTTGATAATCAGTGCTTGAACGATAAGTGGCGTAAGAAGAGCCCTCAGTGCCGGGCAGGCGCCGATGGCCAAAATTAGTCTTGCCAGCAAACTGGGGATCGGAACCGATGATATCACCGAGCAACCTTAACCGGTCTTCACCACCATCTGAGGGATCGTACAGCCTATCCCTGAACAAAGGGTTGGCACCATTGTCACCTCGCAACCAATCGACCCTGTCTTGGCCAAGATTGTCCAGAGTACCGTCAGTGGCGGTATTCAGAGCGTCCTGTTGGGCTGACGATAAGGCTCCCAAATTGCTCAGCTCCACGCCAGATCCCCCGGAGGATGTGAACAAGTTACGATTAGCGGCGCCTTTGCTTTCTAACCCATACTCGGCATCCCAAATAAGCCGGCCTCTAGCGCCTCCTGACAAAATCTCTGCGGCCTGAAGCGCACCACTCCAATCTGTGCTTCGAAATCCGGCACTGAAACTCAGAGCATCTTCACGAAGAACTGCCGAACTAGCCGCCGCCGATGTTGAGGACTCCTCGACTCGAGAGACTATGTCGAAGAGCACGCTGGAAAGCTGATCGGCGAACGTCTCGGGATCTGCCGCATTGAAAAAGCCACCTCGCCCATTGACCGCAGCGTGGAGTAGATCATCCACTTTTGCTGGATCGCTGTTAGGGTTAGGCCAGTCGATTTCATCGCCGGATAGAATCGCATCAAATGCCGTTTCTGGATCAATGCTACCCGTAACACCCAGGCCAACACCGAAAGTAACCATATGCTGCCAAAAGGCAGGATCAATGTTACCTTCTTTTTGACTCACAGGAACTTCATTTGGCAAGTCGTCACGAAGGTCTCGCGCCCAAAAATGCATTGCCACGTCAGCCAATGTATTGTCGTAGTCATCCTCGAAGGGAGCAGTCGGCTCATACTTATAGTCGCCTATCTGGTCTCCATCGCTGCCGTCAACGTTACCCAAGTTTTCAGAAAGCGAGCCGCTACGATAACCATCAGTCATCAGAATCGTGAACGATTGTCGGCATTCCAGATGATCAGCATCATTATTTCCGCCTGGTTCCGCAGCCCAGGGCCCTGCATTGTCTGACCGCTCGTAGTATTTTCCCGCCCGGTAGAGAGCGTTGCGCAATGGCGTACCTGCATTTGGAACTTCATCGGTATATAGGCGAGTGAAAAAGTCCTCTCGGTCGGAACCCTTAAACACCCGCACGCCATTGACGATGACCGACGTGTTGACGCCGTCTACGCTACTCCAGTTTTTGTTCAAGCGACCATATCCGACCCGCATACCTTCTGATTGTTCAGAGAAGGCCGCGCCAATACCTGACCGGGCAGATAATGTGCGCGAACGGTGGTAGGAAAACCAATTGGCAAAATTCTGGGCTTCTTCTGCCACAGTTCTGGTAACACCATCGTGGACAAACTCAGTCACAGTCACGCGGTTACCAGAATCTAAATCCTTAACGTATCCAGTCGAGCCCCTGATTTCATATTCGAAATAGCTATCTTTATCCCAAGGATCCGAATTGGGTGATCGCAGTTTGTAATAGGTGATTGGCCAATAGTTGCGATCATCGTTGTTGTCGTAATCCCCATCGTCTTCAACCCAGTCATCGTAGGTCCGTTCAGAGATCAGGTTCAACGTTCCCGACGCGGTTCTCCCTGGGAAATAGGGCGCAGCATCTGGCGGGGCATCAGGCCACTGCGACCTGTCACCCCTGTACCAGGGTTCATAGGTTTTAGTTGGGTCGTAAAAGAATGGATTATTGTCCGATGACCTGAAATATCTACTATAGCGATTGTTTTCACTAAAAGTGAAAATATTGCGGGTATAAATACCATCGCCGTACATATTGCTGACCGGAGGAAATAAATATTCTGTCCCCCTATCATCATTTGTCTCCGGCATTTCAAACTGCATTGAGCCCGAGTCATCAATTATAAACATGATGTTGGGAGCTACCGACCCACCAAGGAAAGGAGGAACACTTGCTATCTCAATTGGTGCCGCCAACGCCGAATTAATGGTGGCCAAGCTGAAAACACATACGGCTAAAGCCTTGCCCGAACGCTCCAACAATTGTTTACCCACGTTATTTTTCATCTCTATTCTCCTACTCAAAGCTCAGTAAAAGGTTTCTTTCCGATTAGAGCGGTTGAGGCATAAACATTGATTGAAGGATAACGACCGAAGAATCTGTCCCACCTTGCGCCCGTGATGTAACGGAAAAACGATCAAAGCATGCGGCACCAGCCTGCGGACTTGGGCAAAATACAGAAACCCAACCTGCGTGATAATCCGGATCTGCAGATAGCTGACCATCACCTGTGGCAACTGTTACGGCATTTGCACCGGTACCGTCCCAACTTTCCGGATCATCCAATCGGTCATTGGTTTGCGCTACTCCGGCATTTGCGGCGACCCAGTTCTCTCCCACACGGAGCGCTCGCTCACTTGCCTGGAAGGCAATATTGCGATCGTGCAGGTTGGACGCCATTCTTTCCTGAAGAATCGTGCCCTGCATGCTCCCAACACCAATCAAGGAAATAAGCAGCAGCATGATCAATGACACTATGAGCGCACTACCGCGTTGTTCAAAATGGGCAAAGTTTCTAGTCATCGTCATTACTCCAAACGATTTCTGATTCCAATGGTCGATGTCGCTACCAAACGCGCACGACGGTCCGTTGGCGAGGTCACCTCCGTCCCTAACAAATTGAACACCCTCGTGACATCCTCACTGTTGGCACCATCATCGCTCCGAGCCACAAAAGCCACTCTAACGCTGACAACGTTTTCCCAATTGGTCACGTTGTCCGCAGAAAGGTATGCATCTGCCCGCTTGAGGACGCCAGTGGATACTCCGTATAACACCTGCATAGATTCCACACCCTCGACCAATTCCTGCGGACCTTCCGGCGCAGTATCCAAGCGCTGCCTGAACAATGAGGGGGCGCCTGAAGTGCCAACACCAATGTAATAAGCAACCGTGCTATGAGCAGCCACCTTCGCGCCTGCGTTATACGTCAAGGCGAAAGTCGAGGGGGAATTGCCAGGATTAAAACCACTACCCGCGATTGTTACTGAGTTAGCAGTTGCATTATTCGCCTTTTGAAAAAGCTCTCCCGCAGAACAATCTTCAGTAACCGCGAGGATAATTCTGCCTTGAGGGATACCGGAGGCTGCGTCAACATCAATGCGACCAGTGGAGCTACCGGTAACTTCAACCGGCAAGCTTTGAACACTGTTGACGATCAGCACGTCAGTACCCGCAACAACTTCACCAACCAGTTCGGCTGGAAACACTCCAGCACCTCCACCCTCTGACCAGCCCGAAGCATCTGCAGCCAGGCTGAACTCACTTTCATGCTCATCATCAACGCCAGTGCCATCGGCTTCCCATCCGAGAATCCCATCGCCTATTGGCACAACTCGGGTACCTTGCAACTTCACAGTCACATCACTTTCGTTCTGCAAACACGCAAGCCCCCCTGCACCACGAACGTCTCTTTGCATCATTGAAGAAGCAAACCTGATGTTCTCCTGTATGTGGGCAACGGCATCTGTCAGCCGGTACGTTTGACTCGTTCCCAAGTAGACCTGCGTGGCTCCCAAAGTGAGTATGACGCCGAGCAACAGAGCAATCATCAACTCGATCAGCGAAAGGCCGGCCATTTTGTAGAAAGCAGGAGGGGCACTAACAAGCACCCTGCAACAAGAATCTTGTCTCATAGTTAGATTACCGTCCTCAGAGTCACCGCTGCACCGTCGGCGTCAGCCTTCTCCCAATCAACAACTACGGTCACTTCTCCAGTTGCATTATTAATGTTGACCGTTCCAGAACCCTCTGGAAGCAAACAGACAATTAAGTTTGACCACTCCGAAATGTCGTTGGCACTGACGGTGGCACCGCCAACAGGAGCCCAATCAGTGGCACATGCTGTGTCGTCCGGATCAACATCTATTCCATCGTAGTCTGCAACATTTGGCCGATTGGCTCTGATCCGCTCCATGATGTCCGCCGTGAGCAGCACTGCTTGAGTCCTTTGCTCTGCACCATTTGTCATTTGGCTCGACTGGACCTGCATGGCTGCCATTCCAAGTAAGCCAATGGCCAAAACCAGCACCGCCACAAGCACTTCAATCAAAGCAATACCTGATTGAAAGCCCGCCCCCGTTCTATTCAAGTTCCTCATTGCCAGACCCTCAATCACAAGCTTCCAGACCAACCGACGCGCGTCCGGCAAGGGACACAGAAACCACTCTCATTCGATTATCACCTGCAGTGCATCCAACCGGCTCCAATTCCAGCCTGACATTCGCTCCTGGAGAAGATTGGTATCCGCGGGCATCGAAAGTAATTCCTGCGACTCCTCCTTGATCCAAAACTACTCCCTGAAGCGCAGGAAATTCCCTTAACATCAGATTGTTGTCCCGGGCATCCTGACACCCATCAAGGCCACCGGTAATAACACACCAACCGTCACCAAACCCGCCAGGCTCATTCTGAATGGACACTTCAGCACCCTGTTTTACTGCTTCGCTTCGGGCAAGATTCACTGCACCCAGCAAATTGTTGGCCTGAGTGGTGACACGGCTATTCTCGATAAGATTCACAAAGGAAGGCACAGCAAACGCAAGAACAATTGCGAGCACTGCGATTGTCACCAAGAGCTCTATGAGAGAGAAACCTGTGGATACTTTTTGTTGATACATGACGGACCCCGAATTGTTACACACTCACAGTAACCATGACGGTAAAGGCACGCCAGATCCTTTCGACAAGCGGCACAATTGCACGGATAAAAGGAAGGTCACTCAAATAATTCGTGATAAGAATCACGACAGAAAACAAGGTGAGATACAGCCTAATCGGGCCAGAGGACACGCAGGAAAAAGATGTTAAGAGATATCCACAACATCTATCCGCAACTCCCGCGGCATAGAAAACACAATATTCTCCTCACGCCCGGCAATTTCCTCCGGAACGCTGCCGCCAAGCTCTTGCAGGCGAGTAATCACGTCGTTCACCAGAACCTCTGGAGCAGAGGCGCCGGCAGTAACCCCAATCGAAGTCTTACCTTCCAGCCAGGCAGCATCGATCTGGGAGGCCTCATCAATCAGATAGGCCGGCGTGCCCATTCTCTCCGCGAGCTCGCGCAGGCGGTTTGAGTTGGAGCTGTTCGGCGAGCCAACCACCAGCATCAGATCGCAGTCCCCAGCCAGCTGCTTCACGGCATCCTGACGGTTCTGGGTGGCGTAGCAGATATCGTCCTTGCGAGGGCCCTGGATCTCCGGGAACTTTGCGCGTAGCGCGTCGATCACGCGGGCCGTATCGTCCATGGACAGGGTGGTCTGTGTAACGTAGGAGAGCTTACCGGGGTCTTTAACCTCCAGATTCGCCACGTCCTCCTCATTCTCTACAAGGTAGATTTCACCACCATTGCTGTGGTCGTACTGCCCCATGGTGCCTTCGACTTCCGGATGGCCGTGGTGGCCGATCAGCACGCATTCCCTGCCATCGCGACTGTAGCGCATGACTTCCAGGTGCACTTTAGTGACCAGCGGGCAGGTGGCGTCGAAGACTTTCAGGCCGCGGCGGGCGGCTTCGGTCTGTACCGCCTGGGAAACGCCGTGGGCGCTGAAGATAACAAGCTTGTCATCCGGCACTTCGTCCAGCTCGTCCACGAAAACGGCGCCGCGGTTGCGCAGGTTATCCACCACGAATTTATTGTGGACCACCTCGTGCCTCACATAAATGGGCGCCCCGAACACGTCCAGCGCCCGGTTTACAATTTCAATGGCACGGTCCACGCCGGCACAAAAACCTCGGGGATTGGCGAGTCGGATCTGCATATCAACCTGCTGCTCTGGTTAGTGGGCCGGGCCTGCCGGTTCCACGTCGATGATTTCTACTTCAAACGTCAGTGTACGCCCTGCCAGGGGGTGATTGAAATCCACCTCCACTTCGTCACCTTCTACACGGCTGACAACACCGGGCAACTCGCTCTGGCGCGCGTCGGCAAAGGAAATCATTACGCCGGGTTCCAGCACCATATCGGGGCTGAACTCATGGCGCTTGAACGTCTGTACGTTATTCGGGTTGTGCTGGCCAAAGGCTTTCTCGGGCGGCACCTGGAAGCTGTCTTTGTCGCCAGCTTTCATACCCATCAGGTAGGCCTCGAAATTCTCCGGCAGGTTGTCATCGCCGATTTCCAGGGAGGCCGGCTCTTTCTCAAAGGTCGAATCAATCACTTCGCCATCCGGGAACTTCAGGGCAAAATGCAGTTTTACCCGGGTACCCTTGTCGACAGGCAGTTCATTCATAAGAGTTACTCACTCCTTTGCGCATCACCGTCCGAATCGGCGGGTTTGCGGAACATATCAAGTATCATCATGGCGGCACCGATGGTGATCGCGGTGTCGGCCAGGTTAAAGGCGGGAAAGTGCCAGTCCTGCCAGTAAAAGTGCAGGAAATCGACCACGTAGCCGTGCACCACCCGATCGTAGACGTTGCCAAGTGCGCCGCCGAGTATGAGTACGATGGCAATGGCCGTCCAGGTTTCATGGCGCTGGAGGTTTTTCAGCCAGTAGATCAGTACCACGCTGACCACCAGCGCCAGGGTTACAAAGAACCAGCGTTGCCAGCCAGCGGCTTCGGCCAGGAAGCTGAACGCTGCGCCGGTGTTGTGGAGCAGCGTCAGGTTGAATATGGGCATGACCGGCACAGGGTCGCCATAGGTCAGCATAGCGGTGGCCATGGCCTTGGTGCCGAGATCCAGAACGATCACCAGCACCGCCAGCCACAGCCACTTCAGTTTGCTCCCGGTGACCTGCTCTGTCATGGTCGCGTCCATCAGGCGTAGGCGCGGGCTTCGCCGGGCCCTTCCACGTTGGTCACACAGCGACCACAGAGATCGTCGTATTTGGCATTACGGCCGACATCTTCCCGGTGGTGCCAGCAGCGCTCGCACTTGGTGTGGGCAGCCGGAGTCACCTTGACCCGAAGGCCCTCGTGGGAGGTCATTTCCGCATCGCCGGCTTCTGCAACCGGCTTCACGGTAGCCTCTGAGGTGATCAGAACAAAGCGCAGCTCTTCGCCGAGGTGCTTCAGATCGGCTGCCAGATCGCCTTCACAGAACAGGGTGACTTCGGCACTCAAAGAGCCTTTGATCTCACCCCGTGCCCTGGCCTCTTCCAGGCACTTGTTGACCGCCTCTTTCACACTGTACATCTTGCGCCAGTAGTCGCGGCCAAGCTCGGCGTTATCCGGCAACGCAGTAAGGCCTTCATACCAGGTTTCATAGAACACGGTATCGCTGCGCTTACCCGGCAAATGCTGCCAGATTTCATCAGCGGTGAAGCTGAGAATCGGGGCAATCCAGCGAACGAGCGCTTCGGCCACATGGTACAGGGCCGTCTGGCAGGAACGCCGCGCCAGGCTGTCGGCCTGGGTGGTGTACTGGCGATCCTTGATGATATCCAGATAGAAGCCGCCCAGAGTTGCTTCACAGAAGTTGTACACCTTCTGGTAAATCCGCAGGAAGGCGTAGTTGCCATAGTCTTCATGGAGCTCTTCCTGCAACTGCAGGGCACGATCCACCATCCAGCGGTCAAGGGCGATCATGTCTTCCGACGCCACCATGTGCTGCTCCGGATCGAATCCGGTCAGGTTGCTCAGCAGGAAGCGGGAGGTGTTCCGGATCCGGCGGTAACCATCGGCGGTCTGGCGCAGGATGTCCTTGGACACGGTCATTTCGCCGCTGTAGTCGGTTGCGGCCACCCACAGGCGCAGGATGTCGGCGCCCAGCTCGTTCATGACTTCCTGGGGCGCGATCACGTTGCCCAGGGATTTGGACATCTTGTGGCCCTTGCCATCGACGGTAAAGCCGTGGGTCAGAACCTGCCTGTAAGGCGCCACGCCATTCATGGCGATGGAGGTTTTCAAGGACGACTGGAACCAGCCACGGTGCTGGTCTGAGCCTTCGAGGTACATATCCGCCGGGAACTGGCCCAGCTCCTCGCGAACCCGCAGGACAGACTCGTGGGTGACACCGGAATCGAACCAGACATCCAGGGTATCCGTTACCTTCTCGTATTGCTCGGCATCACTACCCAGCAGGGACGACGCATCCAGCTCGTACCAGGCATCGATACCGCCCTCTTCGATCTGCTGGGCCACCTGCTCAATCAGGTTCTGGGTGTCCGGGTGCAGCTCCTGGGTTTCCTTGTGGATAAACAGGGTGATGGGCACGCCCCAGGTCCGCTGACGGGAGATGCACCAGTCCGGCGACTGGTTGAACATGGCTTCGATACGGTTCTTACCCCAGGACGGCACCCAACGTACACCCTGGATCGCTTCAAGGGCATCAGCGCGCAGGTTTTCCTTATCCATGCTGATAAACCACTGGGGTGTGGCCCGGTAGATCAGCGGGGTCTTGGTACGCCAGCAGTGGGGATAGCTGTGACGGAACTTCTCGGAGCGGACCAGCTTGCCCTCGCGCTCGAGGGCGCTGCAAACCGGCTCATCGGCCTTGTAAACGTGTACACCGGCCAGCTCACCGGCGGCCGAAGTGTAGGTGCCATCCGCCTGAACCAGGTTGATAGTGCCGATGTTGTAGGCCTTGCCCACCTCAAAGTCTTCCATACCGTGGTCAGGCGCGGTATGAACCGCGCCGGTACCGGCATCGGTGGACACGTGATCACCCAGGATCACCGGCACCTGCTTGTCGTAGATCGGGTGCTGGAGAATCAGATTCTCAAGAGCCGCGCCAGCACAGGTTGCCAGCACTTCGTAGCTCTCAACCTGCCAGCGGGCCATGATGCCATCGACCATGTCGGCAGCCAGGATCATCCGCTCCGGGCCGTGCCCGACATCGGTCTGTACCAATGCATAGTCCAGATCGGCATTAAGGGAAACGGCCTGGTTAGCCGGAATGGTCCAGGGCGTGGTGGTCCAGATAACCACGGACACATCGCCATTGCCATTATCGGTGCCGAACAGTGACAGGGCTTTTGCCTGGTCAACCGCGGTAAAGCGCACATCGATCTGGGTCGAGGTCTTGTCCTGGTATTCAACCTCGGCCTCTGCCAGTGCGGACTGACCCACCACACTCCAGTAAACCGGCTTGTAACCACGCACGAGGTGGCCCTTGGCGACAATCTTGCCCAGGGCACGAACAATACCCGCCTCAACTTTGGGATCCATGGTCAGGTAGGGTTTGTCCCACTCCCCCATCACGCCCAGGCGAATGAAATCGGTTTTCTGACCGGCAATCTGCTTGGTGGCGTAGTCGCGACAGGCCTGGCGGAAGGTCTTGTAATCCACCTTCACACCGGCCTTGCCAATCTCCTGCTCCACCTTGTGCTCGATCGGCAGACCATGACAGTCCCAGCCCGGCACGTAAGGCGCGTCATAGCCCATGAAGCTGCGGGACTTGACGATCATGTCCTTGAGAATCTTGTTGACCGCGTGACCAATGTGAATGCTGCCGTTGGCGTAAGGAGGGCCATCATGAAGGATGAACTTTTCCCGCCCTTCACGCTGCTTGCGCAGGTTGCCGTAGACGTCGAGATCCTGCCAGCGCTTGAGCATTTCCGGCTCGCGCTTGGCCAGGTTGCCGCGCATGGGGAAGGCGGTTTCCGGCAGATTCAGGGTGTGCTTGTAGTCGCTCATGGTTTGTGTGCGTACTCTTTTGGTCTTGGTCAGTTTGAGTCAGTCATTTATTCGTTGGGGCGCAGCCGGGCGTTTCAATCCGCGCTTTTCACAGAGCCGTTTTCGGCAATCCACGCTCGGGCCTGGTCAAAATCCCGGGCAATCTGATCTTTCAGCTCGTCCACAGAACCGAATTTTTCCTCGTCCCGCAGGCCATGCCGGAACACAACCTCCAGGTGCTGGCCATAAAGTGTGCCAGCAAAGTCAAACAGGTGCACTTCCAGTGAGGGCCGCTTGCCGTCAACGGTCGGACGTACACCAATATTGGCAACACCATCGAATCGGGCGCCGTCGTCCAGGGTGGCGGCAACCACATAGACACCGCGCAAGGCGGGTGTCCGATGTAACAAAATATTCGCGGTTGGCGCACCAATCTGGCGCCCCAGTTGGCGGCCATACACGACCCTCCCCCGGATTCGATAGGGGTGGCCCAGCAGCGATTCGGCTTTCTCGAGCCCATTCACCGTGAGTAAATCCCTGACACGTGTGCTGCTTACTCGCTCGCCGTCGACGGTTACTGTCAGGGTATTCTCGACGGAAAATCCGGCGTCGTATCCAACTTTCTCGAGAAGCGCGAAATCGCCCGCCCGATCACAGCCAAAACGGAAATCATCGCCGACCACCAGATGACGAACGGCCAATCCATGGATCAGAACATCGTCGATAAAGCCCATGGCCGAATAACTACGGAACGCCTGGTTGAAGCGCAGGCACAGCACAATATCAATGCCTTCCGCCAGCAGGGCCTCGAACTTCTGACGAAATCCCATCAGCCTCGGCGGCGCTTCCCTGCCCTGAAAAAACTCCCGGGGTTGGGGCTCGAAAATCATCACCACCGAGGGCACGCCCAGGGCCTTGGCCTTACTTTTGACCTGATCAATAATGGTCTTGTGCCCAAGGTGCACACCGTCGAAGTTACCGATGGTGGCGACACACCCGTTGGCGAGCGGTGAATCCTCCCGACGGGAAAGCATTTTCAGGTTGGTCAGGCCCCGGATCAGACGCATGCAATGCGAACCTTCAATTGCCAGCTAGCTTTCAGCGCTCACTTTTACCGCAACGCTGGTGAGAAAACGCGCGATTATACCTTACCTGTGGCGGAAATGTCTTACCCGAACCCCGGCCAGCGCCAGTGCAACAAAGTAGACGGCGACGCCCGCCCCTACCAGCATCGCCATGTCCGCTGCACGCTGATAGCCTCCGTTTGCCAGCCACACCGACACCGGGGCGTTGAGCCAGACAATGACAGCCGCCAGGGCACCGTTGGCAAAAAGCAGCTGTAGCAGAAAACGGGGCCAGCCGGGCTGGCTCTGCCAGGCCCCTTCCTTGCGCAGTCCGCGCCAAAGAAGGTAGCCATTCAACCAGGCCGATATTGAGGTAGCCAGCGCGAGACCGGCGTGGGCCAGCGGGAAAATGAGAATCAGGTTGAACACCATGTTTGCCACCATGGCAATGATGCCGATCTTGACCGGGGTTTTGGTGTCTTCTCTTGCGAAAAACCCCGGCGCCAGAACCTTGATGAGCATGAACGCCAGCAACCCTGCGGAATAGGCTCGCAAGCTCTGGGCCGACATGGCCACATCCCGGTCGGTAACGGCGCCATAGTGGAACAGGGTGGCAATCAGCGGCTCGGCCAACAGCGCAAGCGCCAGGGCAGCCGGTAGACCAATCAACAGGACCGCCCGAACCGCCCAATCCAAAGTGGCCGCGAACTGGTCCGCTGACGCCGCTGCGTGTTTACGGGAAAGGCTCGGCAGAATAACCGTCGCAATGGCTATCCCGAACACGCCGAGGGGCAATTCCGAGAGTCGATCGGAGTAATACAACCAGGAAACGCTGCCGGTCTGGAGAAAGGACGCCAGAACCGTATCCAACAGCAGATTGATCTGGCTGACGGATACCCCGAACAGCGCAGGCGCCATCAGCTTGAGAATCCGGCTGACACCTTCGTGGCGATAATCCACACGAGGCCGTGGCAGCAGGCCCAATCGCATCAGAAACGGCAACTGGAAAAACAACTGCAGGGCCCCGGCAATGAAAACACCCCAGGCCAGAGCCATCACCGGCTCATCCATCAACGGCGTCAACCAGATGGCTGCCGCAATCATCGCAAGATTGAGAAGAACCGGGGTAAACGCGGGTACCGCAAAGCGATCGTAACTGTTGAGGATGCCGCCGGCGAAGGCCGTCAGGGATATCAGCAACAGGTACGGAAAGGTGATGCGCAACATGTCGCTGGTCAGGGCAAATTTCACCTCATCATCCAGGAAACCAGGGGCAAAGACCGCCGTCAGCACCGGCGCCCCGAGAATGGCCACCAGCGTGACGCCCAACAGCACCAAGCCGAGGGAGCCAGCCACCGCATTGACCAGCCGCTGAACGTCCGAGAGCGACTGATTTTCGCGGTAAGAGGACAATACCGGCACGAACGCCTGAGAGAAGGCGCCTTCTGCAAATAGCCGACGCAGGAAATTCGGAATCTTGAAAGCCACAAAAAAAGCATCGGCACCGGCACCGGCACCGAAATAGCGGGCAATGACCATATCCCGAACCAGACCCAGCACCCGGGACAGCATGGTCATAATACCGACGAGCCCCGACGATCTGAGCAGTCCTGGCGGTTTGGGCAATTGCTTCTGTTCAGGGGTTGATTCAGGTTCCGACGACATGCAGGCCCTTGCTTGGCATTCTGGATATCCTTTTGGCGCTCGTATTTCGGGAATTACCTGCTTCCCGGTCAAGCCCGCGTTCAGTGAGCCGCGAGTTTACCACAGGCCTTCTGTGTCGGGGCATGAAATGGGTTTTAGCCTTGACATTTGGAGGTTTGAGCGGCATAGTTCCGCGTCATTTATTTCGACGCGCTGGTTTTGGCGCGCCCGCGATGTAACGAATCATTCAGCAACGAATTTGAGATTTTCAGGAGTTTTACGGTGGCAAATTCCCCGCAAGCCAAGAAGCGCGCACGTCAGAACGAGAAGAACCGCAAGCACAATGCAAGCCTGCGCTCCATGGCTCGTACTTATGTGAAAAAGATCCAATCCAAGATCGAAGCCGGCAACTACGAAGAAGCCCAGGCCGCTTTCCAGCAGGCTCAGCCGATTCTGGACAGCATGGTCAACAAAGGCATCTTCGCGAAGAACAAGGTGGCTCGTAGCAAGAGCCGCCTGAGCGCCAAGATCAAGGCCCTGAAGAGCGCCTAATCAGCTCGATTCAGGCAAAAAAACCGGCCATCTGGCCGGTTTTTTTATAGACGAGCGATTATCACACAATCACCAGATTGTCCCGGTGGATCATCTCCTCGCCTGACATATAGCCAAGAATCTCGGTAATCCGGTCACTCGACCGGCCGGCAATAGCCCTGGCTTCATCGGCGTCGTAATTAACCAGCCCCCGGGCGATTTCACGACCACTCTGGTCGAAGCAGGACACCATCTCGCCACGGCGAAACTGCCCCGACACACCTTTAACACCCACCGGCAGAAGACTGCGGCCACCCAGGCACAGCACTTTCACCGCACCATCATCCAGAGTCAGCCTGCCACGGGTCTGCAGGTGGCTGGCGAGCCATTGCTTTCGGGCAGCAATCCGGCCCTGCTCCGGCAATAACAGAGTACCGATTACATCACCCTGCCGCAGGCGACCAATCACGCCCTCAATGCGGCCACCAACGATGACGGTGAAAGCCCCGGACCGGGCAGCAAGCCGCGCAGCGCGCAACTTTGTCTGCATGCCGCCGCGCCCGAGAACACCGGCGCCGCCGCCGGCCATGGCATCCAGTTCGCGATCGCCGGCCCTGCGCTCGGTCACCAGACAGGCATCCGAATGCTTCCTGGGATCCTTGTCAAAAAGGCCCAGCTGGTCAGTGAGGATAATCAGGCCGTCCGCCTCAATCAGATTGGCAACCAGAGCGCCCAGGGTGTCGTTATCGCCAAACCGGATCTCGTCGGTAACCACGGTGTCGTTTTCGTTCACAATGGGCACGACACCCAGGTTCAGCAGGGCCCTGAGGGTTCCCCGGCCGTTCAGATAGCGCTTGCGGTCGGAGAGGTCATCATGAGTCAACAGAATCTGGGCGGTATGGATATCGTGCCGTTTGAACTGGGCTTCCCAGGTCTGCACCAGCCCCATCTGACCAACTGCCGCAGCAGCCTGCAACTCATGGAGCTGCTCTGGCCGGACGGTCCAGCCGAGACGACTCATTCCCTCGGCGACGGAACCAGAGGAAACGACAACCACCTCCACGCCATCTTCAATAAGCTCGGCGATCTGATCCACCCACAAACCCAGGGCCGCCACATCCAGGCCACGGCCATCGTTGGTCAGCAAAGCGCTTCCGATCTTGATAACCAGGCGACGGGCCTGGCGCAGCTGTAGGCGTTCAGTCATGGTGCGTGAGCGATCTCTCTGGCATCAGTCCGTGGTTTACTCCGGGGCGTAGACCACTTCGACATCGTAATCATCATCGTCAAAGTCGTCGTCATCGTCCTCTTCGCGGGCCGCGCGGCGTGCCTGACGCTCGGCTTCAATACGGGCGCGAGCTTCGTCGTCCATCTGCCGGCGACGTTGGGCCTCCCGCTCCGCAAATTCCGGATTCTGGGCCTCTTCCTCAGCCTGCTCTTCGATCCAGCGCATAACGGCCTGAGCCAGGGACTTGGTGCCCTCGCCACTGAGCGCAGAGATCCAGAAAACCGGCCCTTCCCATCCGAGCTCATCGACAATGGCCTGACAATGAGCATCGCGATCTTCTTCGGCCACCATGTCGACCTTGTTCAGCACGAGCCATCTCGGACGGTTGGCCAGAGTTTCGCTGAACTTCTCAAGCTCATGCTCGATCGCTCTAACTGCATCGGCGGGCGATGAGCCATCGTATGGCGCCACATCCACAAGGTGCAGCAGTAGACGGGTGCGCACGAGATGCTTCAGGAAGCGGATACCCAGGCCGGCACCTTCGGCGGCACCTTCAATCAGACCCGGGATATCGGCAATCACGAAACTCTGGTGCGCCTGTACACTGACAACACCAAGATTGGGTACCAGCGTGGTAAACGGATAGTCCGCAACCTTCGGGCGAGCCGCCGACACCGAACGGATAAAGGTAGACTTGCCAGCATTGGGCATGCCCAGCAAACCCACGTCCGCCAGCACCTTCAACTCCAGCCTCAGGTTACGCAACTCGCCCTCGGAACCCTTGGTAGTCTGGCGCGGGGCGCGATTCACCGAGGATTTGAAACGGGTGTTGCCAAGACCATGAAACCCGCCCTGGGCCACCTTGAGGCGCTGGCCGGCGTGGGTCAGATCTCCCAGGACCTCATGGGTATCCATATCGACCACCGTGGTGCCGACCGGAACCGGCAGAACCAGGTCCTCGCCTTTGTTGCCGGTACAGTTGCGGCCGGAGCCCGGCTCGCCATTCTGGGCCTTGTGTTTGCGCTGGAACCGGTAGTCGATCAGCGTGTTCAGCGACTCCTCGGCTTCCAGATATACGGAACCACCATCGCCCCCGTCGCCGCCATCGGGGCCACCCTTGGGAACGTATTTTTCTCGCCGGAAGCTCAGGCAGCCGTGACCGCCCTTGCCGGCTTCCACAATGATGGTGGCTTCGTCTACGAATTTCATGAATCAACCCTTTGCGCCATGCGCATAAACTAAAAAGCCCCGCAGCCTCTAGGAAGCTTTGCGGGGCTCCGGATGGTTCTGAGCACCTGATAATATCAGGATATCAGCGCCACCCAGGGTTCGACAGAACCGGATCGCCGCTGCTTACGCAGCCGGAACGATGCTCACGAACTTACGGCTCTGCGGGCCTTTGGTTTCGAACTTCACCTGGCCGTCTGCTTTCGCAAACAGGGTGTGGTCCTTGCCAATGCCAACATTGCTACCAGCGTGGAAACGAGTGCCACGCTGACGGATGATGATGCTGCCTGCAGATACAGTCTCGCCGCCAAAGCGCTTCACACCAAGTCGTTTAGACTCGGAATCGCGACCGTTACGGGTACTACCTGCTGCCTTTTTATGAGCCATTACCAGCCTCCTTATTTAAGGGGTAATTCGAGAGCCTCAGCCCTTGATACCCGTGATCTTGACTTCAGTAAACCACTGACGGTGGCCCTGACGCTTCATGTGATGCTTACGACGACGGAACTTGATGATCTGAACCTTGTCATGACGGCCGTGGCTAACCACTTCTGCGGTCACTTTGGCACCATCAACTACCGGCGCGCCTACCTGAACCTTGTCGCCGTCGGCGATCAGCAGAACGCGATCAAACTCAACGTTACCGCCGGTTTCAACTTCCAGCTTTTCCAGCTTCAGGGTTTCGCCTTCTTTTACACGGTGCTGCTTGCCACCGCTAACAATAACTGCGTACATTCACTCGTTCTCCACGATTGACCCATCCCTGCTCTTATCCACCTGGTTCTAAGGGAGGCGCTCTGGCGACCCTATAGCAGGGAGCGCAGGTTGGGATGAGTTGGGCGCGTGATTGTACGAAAAGACGCACCGCAACACAAGCCAAGTTGACACTACCTTCGGCAATACCTAGCATTGCCGCGACCTGCCTTTAATATCAACAATCGTAACGACGATAACACCAGCAAGGGATCCACAAGCCGCATGACAGCCCAGCGCATTTACGACACCGTGGCCGACGACTTCAGCCGCGTTAATGATCTGATCATCCAGCGGCTTTCCTCAGATGTTCCCCTGGTGGAGAAAATCGCCCAGTACATCATTGAAAGCGGCGGTAAGCGCTTGAGACCGCTACTGGTTCTGCTTTCCAGCCAGGCCGCCGGCTACGAGGAAAACGACCACCTCAAGCTCGCAGCCGTGATCGAATTCCTGCACACCGCCACCCTGCTGCACGATGATGTAGTAGACACCTCGGACATGCGCCGCGGCCGAAGCACCGCCAACGCCCGCTGGGGCAACGCGCCAAGCGTTCTGGTAGGTGATTTCCTCTACGCCCGTGCTTTCGAGATGATGGTGGAGCTGAAAAGCCTGCGAATCATGGACGTTTTGTCCCACGCCACGGCGGTAATCGCCGAGGGCGAGGTTATGCAACTGATGAACGTGAAAAACCCGGACCTCACCGAAGAGCAGTACATGAAGGTCATCCACAACAAGACTGCCATGCTGTTCGAAGCCGCCTCCCACACCGGCGCACTGCTTGCCAACGCCAATGCAGAGCAGGAGCTGGGCCTGAAAGACTACGGCAAGCATCTGGGCCTGGCTTTCCAGCTGGTGGACGATGTCCTGGATTACCGCGGCGACGCCGAAGCCATGGGCAAAAACGTGGGCGACGATCTGGCTGAAGGCAAGACCACCCTGCCGCTGATCCACGCCATGAACCATGGCACCGGGGAAGAACGGCAGTTGATCCGTCAGGCCATCCGCAAGGGCGGCCTGGACGATCTGCCCCGCATCCTCGATATTGTTGAGCGCTCAGGCGCAATCGAATACACCATGGCAAAAGCGCGGGAGCAGGCGGAACTGGCCCAGACCTGCCTTCACCCCCTTCCAGACTCAGGCCATAAAGAAGCCATGGAACTGCTGACCGAGGTCGCAGTCGCGAGAGTTAGCTAAGCGACTCACGCCCGTGGGGTGAGTCAAAGTCCAGCTCCGGACCAACCGGTACTATCTGAGTCGGGTTGATGGTTCTCTGGCTTACGTAGTAGTGGCGTTTGATCTGATTAATATCCACGGTCTCCGCCACGCCTGGCACCTGGTAGAGGTCCCGAACGTAGGCAGAAAGCGCCGGGAAATCGCTGATCCGCTGGCGGTTGCACTTGAAGTGGCTGTAATACACTGCATCAAACCGGATCAACGTGGTGAACAACCGCCAGTCAGCCTCGGTCAGCCGGCCACCGACCAGATACCGTTGAGAAGACAACCGCTCCTCAAGCCAGTCGAGAGAATCAAACAACGCATTGTAGGCTTCCTCGTACTTATCCTGCGCAGTGGCAAAGCCCGCCTTGTAAACGCCATTATTAACCGTGTCGTAAACCCGGGCGTTCACAGAATCAATCTCTTCTTGCAGCTCCCCGGGATAGAAATCCAGATCGGTACGAACACCCTCAAGGCCATCAAATGCCGAATTGAACATCCGGATAATTTCGGCCGACTCGTTGCTCGCAATCGTTTCTTTCTTTTTATCCCACAAGGTCGGCACTGTTACCCGGCCAGAATATTCCGGTGCAGCCTTGGTGTAGACCTGATGCATGAAGCGGAATCCATGGAGATGGTCCCGGTGCTGCTCGCTGTCGGGCCGGAATTCCCAGCCGTTTTCAACCATGTCAGGGTGCACCACTGACACTGAAATGTGCTTCTCCAGACCTTTGAGCTTCCGGAAAATCAACGTCCGATGCGCCCAGGGGCAGGCCATTGAGACATACAGGTGATAGCGCCCGGATTCCGCCTTGAAACCGCCTTCGCCATCCGGCCCCGGCGAGCCATCGGCGGTCACCCAGTTCCGGAAACGCGCCGCTTCCCGTTCAAATTTGCCACCAGTCTTGTCGGTGTCATACCACTTGTCGTGCCATTTGCCATCAATCAGCAGGCCCATAAAGCCCTCCCGTTAAAATTCCTGAACATGATGAAATCAATACAGGCAGAATACCGGGGACCCTGCTACGCTCTCAAACAAGCATTTCTGGCCAACAACCTCAGATAATTCGAACATGCATACAGCCATCACCATTGACGCCCTCAAAGTCCTTGATGCCATTGACCGCAAAGGCAGTTTCGCCGGTGCCGCCAACGAACTGTTCCGGGTTCCCTCCGCCATCAGTTACACCGTGCAGAAGCTGGAAGAAGACCTGAATGTCGCCATTTACGACCGAACCGGTCACCGCGCCCGACTGACACCGGCCGGCCGCTACCTTTTGGAAGAGGGCCGCACACTGCTCGAGGCGGCAGAAAACCTCGCGCACACCACGCGCCAGGTCGCCCAGGGCTGGGAAACGCGGTTACGGATCGGGTTCAACTCACTGCTGCCGGCGGAATGCCTGTTTCCGGCAATCCGGGAATTCTATGAGCTGGGCGTACCGGTAGATGTACAAATCGTGGAAGAGGTCTTTGCCGGAACCTGGGATGCTCTGCAAAGCCGCCGCGTGGATCTGATCATCGGCGCCGATAATTTCAGCAAGCCAGCGGGAAACTACACAACCCAATCCCTGGGCGACATGCCGTTCGTTTTTGCCGTTGCCGCCGATCATCCCCTGGCCGATGCCGAAGCGCCGCTCTCCGAGGACGAAATCTCCCGTTATCCGGCAGCCGTCGCTGCAGACACATCAAGGTCCTTGCCCCCGGGCCACGCCGGCATATTCCACCGCCAGCGAACCTTGACGGTGGCCAACATTGACCAGAAGATCGCCATACAGGTAGCCGGCCTCGGCGTGGGATGGTTGCCAAGGGCACGAATCAGCGCAGAACTGAAGGAAGGCAAGCTGGTCATCAAGGAAGTGCAGGAATCGCGACAACCAATCAAACTGCAACTGGCCAGGCATGCCGAGGACCAGGGCAAGGCCCTGATGTGGTTTTGGGACCGACTCAGCGCGGAGGGAGCCGTTTCAGACTGGCTAACAAGCTGAAAATAAAGCAAATGGTATGACTCCAACTCGAAGTCATACCAGGCAAATGAGTCAACCGTTTGCGCGGGCACTTCGTTTATACTGCAGCTGAAACCAACGCCGAAGGGAGCTCTCTGATGCGGCAACTGTCGGAACTGGATGCCTCGTTCCTGTATCTCGAGTCGGAAACCACACCGATGCACATCGGAGGCATCTACCTCTTCGATGCTTCCGAACGGGAGAAACCGCTGGCCTTCAGCACCTTTGTCGCCTACCTTCGAAGCCGCCTGCATGTTGTGCCGGTTTTCCGGCAACGCCTGAAAGAAATTCCCCTGCGCCTGGGCCGCCCCTACTGGATTGATGACCCCGATTTCAGCATCGAGCGCCACCTTGCCTACGTTAATCTGGGCGAACACGGCCGCAAGGCAAGCCTGATGACGCTGGCCTCACGGATTCTGGAAGAACCTCTGAAAAGGGACCGCCCGCTGTGGCACATCACCTTCGTAGACGGTTTCAAACTGGACGAGCAGGACACCGGCAGTGATGGCTTCGCTTTGATCGTCAAATTGCACCACGCTGCCATCGACGCCTTCAGTGGCGAGGAGATTATTGGCAAACTACTGGAGTATACGCCCGAGCCCAGCCCGATTGCGCCACCTCGACCCTGGCAGCCCAGACCAGAACCCTCGGAAGAACGGGTCATGCTCCAGGCCGGTGCGAACATCATTCGCACGCCACTGCAGTTCACCTCTCTGGCGTTCAACGCAGCCGAGGCTACAGCCCGGGGACTGATCCAGAAGCAATTACGCAAACTGCCACTCCCGCTGCCCCTGTTTTCCGCCCCAAACAGCCCTTTCAATCGGCAGATTACGGCAAATCGGCAGATTGTCGCCCCCAGCGTGGAGCTTTCGCGCCTGAAGGCGATCAAGGCGTTTCTCGGGGACGTAACGTTGAACGATGTGGTTTTGGGCCTTTGTGCCGAGGCCCTGAAGCGCTATCTGATCAGCGAGGGCGCCAATGCCGACAAATCCCTGGTGGCAATGACACCGATTTCGGTTCGTTCCAACAGCCTACGACGAGCCACCGGGAACCAGATGTCTGCCATGCTGCTGGATCTCGCGACCGATGAAACCGATCCTGCCCAGCGGATACGGCGCATACACTGGAACGCGGTTGCCTCGGAGCCCTACCGGGAGGCTATTGCTGCAGATCGGCTGACGGAACTGCTGCCTTCAACCATGCTGGCGCTTTCCGCAAGACTTTACTCGGAATTGCAAATTGCCCAGCGTTACCAGCCGGTATTCAATCTGCCAATCACCAATGTTCCCGGACCACAGGTTCCACTGTATCTGCAGGGGGCACGCCTGGTTCAGCAATACAATACGGCGCCGCTGTTCGACAGTATGGGACTGGTTATTGTAGCGGTGAGCTATGAGGGAAGGCTGACACTGAATTTCACCACCTGCCCCGATGTGGTGGCCCACGGAGAGTCATTGCAGTCTCACGTGGATGAAAGCCTCAACGCCATTGAAGCAGCCATGGAACGGCTCGGAACAGAGGCAACCAAAGAACCCATCGCAGCCTCCCCAACACAGACCCTCGCAGATGATGCCATGACCGCGATGGAGGGGCTTCTCAAGAAAGCCCTGAAACGTTTCCGGGCCTGAACCGGACCCGGAAACGGTCAAGCAAGACTCGCTTATTCGAACGCCCAACGAAGAAACGCTTTCTTTTCCTCGTCACTCGCTGTTTCCCAAATGGTTTTCAACTGTTCAAGCGCGTTTTCAGCACTTGCCGGAGAACTCCGGCATTTCCTGCTCGGCCTCCTGACGCGACTCGGGCCGATCAAATTCGAACCCATAGGTCTCCCCGGCTTCCGCCGCTTTGGTAGCATTCTGACGAGTGCAAGACAACGGCGGGCTTCGCTGACCCACTCCGGCTTTTTCAACGCAGATCCCGATTGAGACCCAACCCGTAAAATTGTAAAAAAATGTTGAATTCGCCCCGAATTGGGTTAATTTTAAACAGATCGGCAGATATTAACGCGGCGCCCGAGAAGCAAGAACGAAAAGCGGGCAGTACAGGAGACGCCATGGACACCCATCGCAGGACCGGAGAAGAAGGGCCGGTTCCCTTTCGCAGTAGTCGATTCTTCTGCGTAGGGAGCAAATGGTACTTTACCACCCGGGAAGGGTTTGACAGTGGCCCGTTCGCTTCACGGGAGCGGGCGGAAACAGGCCTCAAACGCTTTCTGCACGTGGTCCGTATGCTGCCGGAAGAACAACAGCTTCACTGACAGGCCTTCGTGCCCGTCTAGACCATGACGGGCACCAGCCACACGTCTACTGCCCACAGGCAGATCAGGGCCATGACGCCGGCAATAACATCGTCAACCATGATACCCAAACCGCCAGGCAGGTGCTGGTCCAGCCAACTGATGGGCCACGGTTTTGCAATGTCAAAAAGCCGGAACAGAGCGAACGCCCCCAGAACCCCATAGATAGTGTCAGGGAAGAGGCCAAGGGCAATCCACATCCCGACGAATTCGTCCCAGACAATGCCGCCATGGTCGTGAACCTTCAGGTCTTCAGCGGTCTTTCCGCAGAGCCAGATACCTACGATAAAAGCAGCCAGTACCACCAGCCAGTAGCCCACGGGCGGCAACCAGGCGAAGACGTACCACAGCGGAATCGCGGCCAGGCTGCCCCAGGTACCGGGAGCCCTCGCCGTCGCGCCACTGCCAAAACCAAAAGCGAGCAAGTGTACCGGGTTCCGCAAAAAGCCCGGCGGCAGTATGACTGCAGGCGCCTCCGGCTCCGGAGTCGGGCCTTCCTGACTCATGATTCACTCCTGAAATGATCAAAACCCGCAGGTAGCACCTCCGAACTGCAGTCGGCGCCATCGAGATACAGCCCTTGCTCAGCCTCGACCGAACCGATCACGGTAAGCTGGCTCGTGAGAGAGGCCGGTGCGCGGTCCCAGTTTTCCCGGGGGAAACACAGGCACAGTTCGTAATCGTCTCCCGAACGCAATGCGTAGTCCAAAGCCTTCTCGCCCTTGAGCCTGACAAGCTCCGGCGAAAGCGGTAACCTGGCACTCTCGATCCGGGCCCCCACCCCGGAAGCATCCAGAATATGCCCAAGATCAGCCAGCAAACCATCAGAGATATCAATTCCGGCGCTGGCATACTGGCGAACCCCTGCCCCAAGAGCCAGCTTGGGGCGGGGCCGGTGGTAATGCTCCAGCACGGCGAGCATGTCAGCGGAGGGGGCAGGTTCAGAGAGATAATCAAGGGCAGCGCCAGCGTCGCCCAGGGTTCCCGACACCGCAATCAAGTCGCCGGGACGGGCGCCCGAGCGTCGAATTCCGCCCCCCTGCTCCACGGTGCCATGCACCTGCAGGCTCAAAGTAAGCGGGCCGGAGGTGGTGTCCCCACCCGCCAATTCAAGACCGAACGCCTCGCTGGCACTTCTCAGCCCTCTCGAGAAGTCTTCAAGCCACTGCTCATCCAGGGCCGGCAGGGTCAGCGCAAGAGTGAAACATTCCGGGTCGGCACCCATGGCAGCGAGATCACTGGCTGCTGCGGCGAGCGCACGCCAACCCAGGTAATCCGGGCGATAGTTTCGGGGGAAATGGACACCTTCAACAAAAGCATCCACGGAAAAGACAAGATCCCGGCCGGCGGGTATCCGCTGAATCGCGCAGTCATCCCCCGGCCCGAGAATCAGGGCTCGGGATTTCTGCCGCCCGGAGAGCGGCAGAAAGTAACGCCGAATCAGCTCGAACTCGCCCATGGGCTAGCGGGAGCGGGTCTCAGCGAGCCGAAGTCGGCCGCTCAGCTTGTCGAGGATGCTGTTGACGAACTTATGGCCCTCGGTGCCGCCGAAGCGCTTGGCCATTTCAATGCCCTCGTTGATAACCACCTTATAGGGCACATCCAGCCGATGCTTCAGCTCATAGGCCCCAAGGCGCACGATAGCCAGCTCCACCGGATCCACCTCGTGAATGGGCCGATCAAGAAAAGGCTCGATCAATTTGTCCAGCTCGCCCTGCTCACGATGGACACCACGGAGCAGATCGCGAAAATACAGCAGATCAACCTTGGTCATGTCATTGTCGACCATGAACTCGGCTTCAATGTCAGAAATCGCCGTCTTGCTGAAATGGCGCTGATAGAGCCCTTGCATGGCCAGGGCCCTGGCACGGCGTCGATCACCGGCTTTCGGTTTGCCGGACGGGGCCGGCTGCGGTGATGTACCTTCAGTGTCACTCATTACTCACCCAGCTTCTTGAAAAGGCTGACCATTTCAAGGGCGGTGATCGCCGCTTCCGCACCCTTGTTACCGGCCTTGGTGCCCGAACGCTCGATGGCCTGCTCGATGGAGTCCACTGTCAGGACACCGAAAGTCACCGGCACGTCAGTATCAAGACTGACAGCGCCAATACCACTGGAGGCTTCGCCGGCAACGTACTCGAAATGAGGCGTTCCGCCACGGATGACCGCACCCAGGGCGATAATCGCATCGTACTCGCCGGTTTCTGCAACGCGCTTGACCGCCAGGGGCATTTCATAAGCTCCCGGCACGCGAACAATGGTGACGTCATCATCGGAAATACCGTGACGGCGCAGGGTGTCCAGCGCACCCTCAACCAGGCTTTCTACAACAAAGCCGTTAAAACGGCCCACCACCAGGGCATAGCGCCCACTGCACTCGGTAAAATCACCTTCAATTACTCTGATATCTGCCATTGATGGCTCCTTCACGTGTCGCGGCATCGGGGCCACGACCGGGTTTATCATTCGGGGGTATAGGGAACGTATTCAACAACTTCCAGATCGAAACCGGAAATGGCCGAGAATTTGATCGGCGGGCTCAGCAGACGCATCTTGCCGACACCGATATCCCGGAGAATCTGGGAACCAGTGCCTACGGTGAAGTAAACGCCTGAGCTGCCCTTGCCAGAGGAGCCTTTCCCCTCATCAAAGAATTCCTGGATACGGTCTTCCAGATTGTAGCTGTCCTCGGCACTGTTCAGCAGGACAACCACGCCCTTGCCTTCCTCCGCCACTTTCTCCAATGCGTGATGTAGAGGCCAGCTACGGGAATCCTTGCGGCGGGCCCCCAGAAGATCCCGAAGGGTATCGGTGATGTGGACCCGTACAAAGGCCGGTTCGTCGGGGGAAATATCTCCCATCAACATGGCCAGATGAGTGGCTCCCTGGATGTTGTCGCGATAGGTCCGAAGTTTGAATACGCCGTACTCGGTGTCCAGGTCGTTCTCTTCCACACACTCCACGGTGCGTTCGTTCATGGTGCGGTAATGAATCAGATCGGCAATGGTGCCGATCTTGAGGTCGTGCTCTTCGGCAAACCGCTCCAGATCTTCCCGACGAGCCATCGAGCCATCGTCATTCATAATCTCGCAGATCACACCCGCCGGTTCGCAGCCGGCCAGCGCCGCAAGATCACAGGATGCTTCCGTGTGCCCGGCGCGGCTCAGCACACCGCCGGGATCAGACATCAACGGGAAAATATGGCCGGGCTGGACCAGATCACTGGCCCTGGCGTTGCGCGCCACTGCCGCCTGAACAGTACGGGCACGGTCCGCAGCCGAGATGCCAGTCGTCACGCCTACAGCGGCCTCAATGGAGAGGGTAAACTTGGTTCCGAAGCCGGAGGCGTTCTGCTGCACCATCAATGGAAGACCCAGCTGTTCGCAGCGGTCCCGGGTCATAGGCATGCAAATCAGGCCACGACCAAACCGGGCCATGAAGTTGATGGCTTCGGCCGTGCAATGCTCAGCAGCCATCACGAGATCGCCCTCATTCTCGCGATCCTCGTCATCCATCAGTATGACCATTTTGCCCTGACGGATATCTTCTATGATGTCTTCAATGCTGTTCAGTGCCATGTGGTTTTTTACCCTTGCGGCGCTCCGGCAAATGTTGGCTTCCGGAACATCCTGAGTTTATGAATTACCGGCGAGTGAGAATCAGGCGCTGATCCTCACCCACCTGACGTCGATCCAGCACGTTCCATTGTACTTTATCTGCCATGGTTTCCAGCGGCAGGTGGGCGGTCGGCCTCCCCGTACTGCCCAGGAAAACCGGCGCCTGGTAGAGCCAGAGTTCGTCGACCAGATTTTCGCTAATGAACGTTCCAGCCAGAGTCGGTCCCGCCTCCACCAGCAGCTCGTTGATACCCAGCTCCCCCAGCGAGTCCAGCAGTTCGGCCAGATCAATGCCGTTGTCTTTCCAGGCGACGCCGGTAAGGCTGATGCCCAGTGCCGCCAAATCCTGGGCCGGCGCCGTGGCCAGAGTTGATGATGCACAGAACACCTGCACATTGCCGCCCTGAAGAATATTCGCCGTGGAGGGCGTGCGCGCATCCCGGTCGGCAATTACCCGCAGCGGCTGCCTGGACGGCTCGGTGGCATCGCCAATGTCTCCGAGCTCCTCGCGACGGACTGTCAGCGAGGGATCGTCGGCGAGCACAGTACCAACACCGGTCAGGATGGCGTCGCTGATCGCTCGGAGGCGTTGGACATCCCGGCGCGACTCAGCACCGGTTATCCACTGGCTCTCGCCAGAAGCCATGGCAGTACGACCATCCAGGCTCGCTGCCATTTTCAGCCGCACCCAGGGCCGCCCGGTGTTCATGCGCTTCATGAAACCCGGATTCAGGCGAACAGCTTCTTCCGCCAGCAAGCCTTCGGTAACCTGAACGCCAGCCTCCCTCAGCATATCCAGCCCGCGTCCGGATACCGAGGGATTCGGATCCTTGGTGGCGGCATACACATGGGCAACACCGGCATCAATCAGCGCCCTGGCACAGGGCGGTGTACGACCAAAGTGGCTGCACGGCTCCAGGGTTACATAGGCTGTCGCTCCCCGGGCGTCCGGACCGGCCTGACTCAGGGCGCGGATCTCAGCGTGGGCTTCTCCGGCACGCTCATGCCAGCCCTCACCGAGTATCAGATCGCCGCGGGCAATGACACAGCCAACCCGGGGATTGGGATGGGTAGAGTACCGACCGCGCCAGGCAAGCTGGACAGCCCGCGCCATCATGGCCCTGTCGCGGTTGTCGATCATGCCTTTCCTTTCGGGGCGTGGTTATCCGCCAACGCTTTGGCGACGTCAACGGCCGCCTCACCGTTGCTTGCCGACAGCCTCTCAATCTCTTCCTTGAACTCGTTGATATCCTGGAAACTGCGATACACCGACGCGAAGCGGACATAGGCGACCTTGTCCAACTGGCGCAATTCGGTCATCACCTCCTCGCCCAGTTGCATGGATTTCACTTCCCGTTCGCCGGTCGCCCGCAAACGGTATTTGATCCGGTTCAGGGCCGCATCAATCTGCTCGATGCTAACCGGCCGCTTCTCGAGGGCCTTCATCAGCCCCGAACGCAGCTTTTCCTCATCAAACGGCTGCCGGGTGCCATCCTGCTTGACCACTCGCGGCATCACCAGCTCGGCAAACTCGAAGGTCGTGAACCGCTCCCGACAGGACAGGCATTCCCTGCGGCGACGCACCTGATCTCCCTCGGCCACCAGCCGGGAGTCAATCACCTTGGTATCTGCTTCACCACAGAAGGGACAATGCATAGTCAGGAACTCCGAAGAGGAAGCCGGGCCGAAAGTTCGGCCCGGCAGGTCATGCCTGTAGTCTAGCTATAAAACGATTAGCCGTAGACAGGAAAACGGGCGCAGAGCGCACTCACCTGTTCGCGAACCCGGCTGTTGACCGCATCATCATCCAGATTATCGAGGATATCGCAGATCCAGCCGGCCAGGTCGCGACACTCGGACTCGCCGAAACCGCGAGTGGTGATCGCCGGGGTACCAATACGCAGGCCGGAAGTGACGAACGGCGAACGGGGGTCATTGGGAACCGCGTTCTTGTTCACGGTAATGTGAGCACGACCCAATGCAGCATCGGCGTCTTTACCGGTAATGTCCTGCTTGATAAGGCTGACCAGGAACAGGTGGTTCCTGGTGCCGCCGGAAACCACATCATAGCCACGATCCACAAAAACCTGAGCCATGGCAGAGGCGTTCTTCACAACCTGCTGCTGGTAGGTCTTGAACTCTTCGCTCATGGCCTCCTTGAAGCAAACAGCCTTCGCGGCAATAACGTGCATCAGCGGGCCACCCTGGCCGCCCGGGAATACCGCAGAGTTCAGCTTCTTCTGCAGATCAGCATCATCGCAAGCCAGGATCAGACCACCACGGGGACCGCGCAGGGTCTTGTGTGTAGTCGTCGCGATCACGTGGGCATGGGGAACCGGATCCGGGTAAACGCCCGCGGCCACCAGGCCAGCCACGTGGGCCATATCGACAAACAGGTAAGCGCCCACCTTGTCGGCAATCTCACGGAAGCGGGCGAAATCCAGCTCCTGGGAGTAGGCTGAGAAGCCAGCAATAATCATTTTTGGCTTGTGCTCAAGAGCCAGCGCTTCGATCTCATCGTAGTCGAGAAGGCCAGTGTCGGTATTGATACCGTACTGCACGGCATTGTAGATCTTGCCGGAGAAGTTGACACTGGCGCCGTGAGTCAGGTGGCCACCGTGGGCGAGACTCATGCCCAGAACCGTATCACCAGGCTTGAGCAGAGCCATAAAGACAGCCGAGTTGGCCTGGGAACCAGAATGCGGCTGGACGTTGGCATAGGCAGCACCAAACAGCTCTTTGGCACGTTCAATCGCCAGGTCTTCGGCAATATCCACGAACTCGCAGCCGCCATAGTAGCGCTTGCCCGGATAGCCTTCCGCGTACTTGTTGGTCAGCACGCTGCCCTGGGCTTCCATCACTCGGGGGCTGGTGTAGTTCTCGGACGCGATCAGCTCGATGTGAGCTTCCTGGCGCTTCTCTTCCGCCTGCATGGCGTTCCAGAGTTCGTCGTCAAAGCCGGCGATTTTCATTTCACGATTAAACATGGATGCGCTGCCCCTGTGTGCTTGGCTGGCCCGGAGAGCTTTGGCGATCTCCGCAGGCTCCCTGAAAAATTGGGTCGCTATTCTATCTTACAAACGGGTGAAAAATCACCCTTTAACCGTCCGCAGATACCGGCATGCGGCCAACTCCGGTTTCTGCTCAATTGCTATCACTGGTAGGTTTCGATACCTTAGCCGGTCTACGTTCATTGGTTGCGGCTTGTGGAGTTACGGCCATCGGGTAGGGCGATCCGGGATACGCTGTGAATACATCCCTGTACGCTCGACAAAATCATCCCTGATTTTGACGATCCCGGATCGCCCTACCCGATGGCCTCAGCCAGACACCTTCAGTGATCTCGACACTCAATTCGCAAGAAGGATGCTGACAAAATGGCGCAATACGTCTACACCATGAACCGCGTGGGCAAGGTGGTCCCGCCCAAGCGCGAGATTCTGAAAGACATCTCCCTGAGCTTCTTCCCCGGCGCCAAGATCGGCGTTCTGGGCCTCAACGGTGCCGGTAAATCCACCCTGCTCCGCATTATGGCGGGCGTAGACCAGGATTACATCGGTGAAGCCCGTCCGCAGCCTGGCATCAACGTGGGCTATCTGCCCCAGGAGCCGGAGCTGGACGAAGAAAAAACCGTCAAGGAGATCGTCGACGAGGCGGTTTCCGGCGTCCACGACGCCCTGGCCGAACTGGACCAGGTGTACGCAGCCTACGCCGAACCGGATGCCGACTTTGACGCCCTGGCCAAGAAGCAGGGCGAGCTGGAGGCCTATATCCAGGCCACCGATGGCCACGACATTGAACGCAAGATGGAAGTTGCCGCGGACGCCCTGCGTCTTCCACCCTGGGATCAGAAAGTAAGCGTTCTTTCCGGTGGTGAGCGCCGCCGGGTCGCACTGTGCCGTCTGCTGCTGTCCGGCCCGGACATGCTGCTGCTGGACGAGCCCACCAACCACCTGGATGCCGAATCCGTGGCCTGGCTCGAGCGCTTCCTGCATGACTACGAAGGCACCGTGGTCGCCATCACCCACGACCGGTACTTCCTCGACAACGTCGCCGGCTGGATCCTGGAACTGGACCGTGGCCACGGCATTCCGTTTGAAGGCAATTACAGCCAGTGGCTGGAAAACAAGGAGAAGCGCCTGGAGATGGAATCCAAGCAGGAAGCCTCTCACCAGAAAGCCATCAAACAGGAACTGGAGTGGGTGCGAAGCAATGCCAAGGGCCGTCAGTCCAAGAGCAAGGCCCGTCTGGCCCGCTTTGAGGAGATGAGCTCCCAGGAATTCCAGAAGCGCAACGAAACCAACGAACTCTACATTCCGCCCGGACCTCGCCTGGGCAACAAGGTGATCGAGGTGGACGGCATCAGCAAGTCCTTCGGTGACCGCCTGCTGTATGAAGACGTGTCCTTCAGCGTACCGCCCGGTGCCATCGTGGGCATTATCGGCGGTAACGGTGCCGGCAAATCCACCCTGTTCAAGATGATTGCCGGTTTCGACAAGCCGGACTCTGGTGACATCACCGTCGGCGAAACCGTGGAACTGGCCTACGTGGACCAGATGCGTGACCTGGATGGCAGCAAAACCGTTTGGGAAGAGCTCTCCGACGGCAACGATATCATCAAGGTTGGCAATTACGAGACGCCCTCCCGGGCTTACGTAGGCCGTTTCAACTTCAAGGGCAGCGACCAGCAGAAGCGGGTTGGCGACCTGTCCGGCGGTGAGCGCAACCGCCTGCACCTGGCCAAGCTGCTGAAACAGGGCGGCAACGTGCTGCTGCTGGATGAGCCCACCAACGATCTGGACGTGGAAACCCTCCGGGCGCTGGAAGAAGCCCTGCTGAACTTCCCGGGTTCTGCCCTGGTGATCTCACACGATCGCTGGTTCCTCGACCGCGTAGCCAGCCATATTCTGGCGTTCGAAGATGATGGCGAGGTGGTGTACTTCGAAGGCAACTTCACGGAGTACGATGAGGACTTCAAGAAGCGTAAGGGCGATTCAGCCATGCAGCCCAAGCGCATGAAGTACAAGAAGCTGGCCTGATGGCGAAAACCAAAACCGCCTTTGTCTGCACCGAGTGCGGTGCAGACTATTCCAAGTGGCAGGGCCAGTGCACGGCATGCCAGGCCTGGAACACCATCAGCGAAGTCCGCGGCGTCAGCAGCAACAGCAAAGGCGCCCGCGGTGGCCGCTTTGAGGGCTTTGCCGGCAGCCTGTCCGAGGTCCAGAGCCTGGATGATGTCAGCCTGGCAGAGCAGCCTCGTATCAGCTCCGGCATGCAGGAGTTTGATCGGGTTCTGGGCGGAGGTCTCGTCGAGGGCTCGGCTGTTCTGATGGGCGGCCACCCGGGCGCGGGCAAGAGTACCCTTCTACTCCAGGCCGTCTGCCACCTGGCTGCCAGCGTCCCCGCTTTGTACGTCACCGGTGAGGAATCCCTGCAACAGGTCGCCATGCGCGCCAAACGGCTGGGCCTGCCCACCAAAGACCTGAAGATGCTGTCCGAAACCAGTGTCGAGCGAGTCATGCAGGTGGCTGAGGCGGAAAAACCACGAATTCTGGTGGTAGACAGTATTCAGGTGATGCACATGGCGGATATCGAGTCCGCGCCCGGCAGTGTCTCCCAGGTGCGGGAAAGCGCAGCCTACCTGACCCGTTTCGCCAAGCAGACCGGCACCATCCTGTTCCTGGTCGGTCATGTCACCAAAGACGGCAGCCTGGCCGGCCCGAAGGTTCTGGAACACATGATCGACTGCTCTATCCTGCTGGAAGGCTCCAGCGACAGCCGTTATCGAACCCTTCGGGGGATCAAGAACCGGTTTGGTGCAGTGAACGAGTTGGGCGTGTTCGCCATGCTGGAA
>Ga0207884_1000217_pt1 | contig 50420 bp, 43 predicted proteins | sample MalvirmetaMSP144_FD_184236 | JGI IMG/M metagenome (GOLD analysis project Ga0207884, IMG submission 184236) | Marine viral communities from the Deep Pacific Ocean - MSP-144 (SPAdes) | ecosystem: Environmental > Aquatic > Marine > Oceanic | place: Pacific Ocean | collected 2011-07-08 | reverse complement strand
CTTCTTCAGCAGCCGTTTCAAAGCCACTGATCGCCTGCTGCATATTTTCAGCCAGCACATGAATGGATTGAGCGTTCTGTGTTGCTGCTTTTTGCAATTCTTCTATCTGTTTAACCACAACCGGATCTGCTTTGACCGCTTCGGGTTTGGCAGTAAATGCCGGTATCGCATAGGCTGCAACTTGGGCTACATAAGGCGCAACAGCTTTGATAATCGGTAGAAATTGAATGGCCATAAAAAACTCTTATTTAGGAGTAAACAATAAACTTTAATTTTGATACAAACTTCGCAAATGTTTCAGAAAGCACTAAGAGTTGCGACACCCTCAAAGCGTTAGAATCGGCTGGAAAAGCCGTGCTAATAAAGCTGAAAATTCAGCTGACGCAAGCGCAGACTAGGCTTATTAAACGATAAAACAGCAAAAACTTCATGATAGGTAAATTGCACATCAACAAGCCCTAATTTGATAAGCTATCCGACTATTCTTTATCTGTACAAAAATTCATCATTAATGAACTAAAATGGCGCGTCAATGTGACATTGTGGATTTGCTTTGGTCTATTGACCACAGGAGCAGGCGGTTCCCTCAAAAAATTATGCCCAAACCCGCTTTTAACTATTCGATCTCATACAAGGAGACATCGTGAACAAGGCACTCATTTCGGTTCTTGGCAATGACCAGCCAGGCATTATGGCAGCAGTTGCCACGGTTATTACCGAGCACGGCGGTAATATTGAAAATCTGAGCCAAACACTGCTTCAATCGGTATTCGGCGCATTATTAATGGTTTCAATGCCGGAAGACGCTCAGTGTGAAGAATTACACAAGGCTCTCCAGCAGGTAGGCCAGAAAATGCGTTTGTCGATTCACGTTGATCCCTGGGATGAGCAACCAACACCCTGGCAGGAAAATCCGCCTGAAGTGCAACCCTATATTCTGACCGTAATCGGCCCGGATCGACGGGGTCTGGTGGCTGAAGTATCTACCCAACTCGCCCGTCATGGGGTGAATATCACCAATATTCAGGCGATTTTCAAAGGCGGTAAGAATCCGATGGATAATCTGATGGTGTTTGAAGTTGATGTACCGCGTTCAACCATCATGCAGGATTTGCGTGATGCACTCCATGAAGTCGGCCAGAGACTGGATATCGAAATTGATACGCAACATCGCAAGATCTTCGAATCCGTGAGCAACATCAGTAATTAAGGAACCTCTCATGCTCAACGAAAAAGACATTATTTCAACTTTGATGATGGTGCGGGAACAAAACCTGGATCTTCGCACCGTCACTGTTGGCATCAACCTGACCGATTGCGTCAGTCATGATCTGGAAACATTCAAACGTAAAATTTACGACAAAATCACCCGTTATGCTGGCCAATTGGTGGCTTCCTGTAACCGCATTGAAAGACGCTACGGTATTGAAGTTGCCAATAAACGGATTTCTATCAGCCCAATCGGTGTTGTCGGTGCACCTTTCAGTTCAGAACAATTAGTTGAGGTCGCCGTAACGCTTGATAAAGCGGCGCATGAATTGGGTGTGGATTTTATTGGTGGTTTTACTGCTTTGGTAGAGAAGGGCATGAGTAAGGGCGATCAGGCTTTGATCGAAGCCATTCCACAGGCGCTGACGGAAACGCAACGAATCTGTTCATCCGTCAATGTGGCCAGTACGCGTGCCGGTATCAACATGGACGCGATTCTCAAGATGGGGCAAATCATCAAACAGGCTGCAGAACTCACTGCAGACGATGATGGCCTTGCTGCTGCAAAATTAGTGGTCTTTGCCAATATTCCTCAGGATGTACCGTTTATGGCCGGTGCTTATTTAGGTATCGGTGAAGCAGATGCGGTTGTCAGTGTTGGTGTCAGTGGTCCCGGTGTAGTAAAAGCGGCTTTGGAAAAAGCCTTGGCTGAAGATGAAAATATGGATCTGAGCCGTGCGGCGGATGTCATTAAACAAACAGCAGCCAGACTGACACGTGCTGGTGAGTTGGTGGGCCGTGAAGTGGCACAATTACTCAATCTGCCATTTGGTATTGTCGACTTGTCGTTGGCACCGACACCGAATCGTAATGACAGTGTCGGAGAGATTTTTGAAGCGATCGGTTTGCCAGCTTTTGGATCACCTGGCAGTACCGCATTTTTATCCATGCTCAATGATGCAGTGAAAAAAGGTGGTGCGTTTGCCAGCTCACATGTGGGTGGTTTAAGTGGTGCGTTTATTCCGGTTTGTGAAGATTTGACCATTGCTGAGTCGGCTGCAAACGGCACCTTGAATCTGGAAAAACTCGAAGCCATGACGGCAGTCTGTTCAGTTGGCCTGGATATGGTGGCTTTACCTGGAGATACTTCAGCTGAAATGCTATCCGCGATTATTGCTGATGAAATGGCAATTGGTGTGATCAACAAAAAAACCACAGCAGCAAGATTGATTCCAGCGCCTGGCAAAAAAGCAGGTGATATTGTCCGGTTTGGTGGTTTGTTGGGTGAAGGCCCAGTGATGGCTGTCAATATGGGGAATCAGGAAAACCGCTTTGTGCGACTAGGCGGACGTATTCCTGCTCCGATTCAAAGCTTGGTCAATTGATCATCTTATGCTAACAATTAAAAAGCCGTGACAGTTTCTGTCACGGCTTTTTTAGATAAAATAAGCGTCAGAATTACTGGCTTTTCGCTCTTCTACGCATTGCTAAAAAGCCCATCAAACCTGAACCAAATAACCAAACTGCTGCTGGTATTGGAACGGCTGAAACCCGGATGTTATCCAGCATCGCTCCAACATTATCCCCCCCGAAGTTTCTAAAAGATAATTTATCCCCATCAACCAAATCAACCAGGAAACTATAGGTATGCCAATTTTCATCCCAATCCAAGAGAAGATGATTAACAAGTGCACCTGCTCCAAACAACACCGAAACTTGGTCAGCAGGACCATTACGTTGATTACCAGATAAATCAAAACTCACTTTGTATTTACCTGCAGAAAAACCATTTTTAGAAGACAAAATTCCTGCGTCACCAGTTGAGCCGTCCAGATCTACGCAAAAGCTACCAACTGAACAAACGATTCCCCATTGATTACCGTTTTTGATCAAATCAACCGTACCGTTTGATACATCCCAATTAACGAAGCTGTTATAGTTTAAGACAGAACTCGCCTGACCTTCACCTTCAAAGCTATCATATAGGCTATTAATGGTTGCAGCAAAGGAAACTGGAGCAAAACATAATGCAGATATTGCTAAAATTTTTGTTAAGTTTTTCATAGATATATCCTCAATTTTTGTAGTTCAGCAATCTCAACTTTGAGACCGGAAACTTTCCGTCCTTAATTCGCATTAAGTTTGGCAAAAATTAAAAATAAATGTGTCTTATAAAGTTCGACACAGATTCAAAATAATCCTTATTTAGACGTTTTTTAATTGTACTTTGGTACAAATACACTTAATAAATCACTTACGGTTAGTCCGGTAACTTATTAATGCAAAAACTCGTTGTACAAATTATTATCTTTCAGTGGGATAAATCTCAGCTTTCTGATGCGCACAAAAAAGCAAGGGCAGGATTACCTGATCGCTATCCGCTAAAATCCTCCTCTTCTGTTTTGTCTAATAAGCAAATATTGCTTGATAAGCATGGGGATGATATTTCTGGAAATCGCATTCGCTATCAAATGACAGATGATTATTTTTTAATTGATCGTTATCGTGTTGGTTTAAAAGCCAAAAAAGTGGAGTTCAAACCACGATTACAGGCCGATGAACCACCGATATTACTTACTTCGCTCGAAGAAGGGTGGGTACAGTGTCAGTACCAGTGGCGTTACCGGATGGATGAAGGCGGTTATATTTACTGGCTTTATGAAAATGTGATCGTAAATGTCTGCTTCGCAGAAAAAAACGATCCAGGTGTTTTTGTAAACTCACCTCCCACCCAACGTTTTACATCTCTACTGACCTGACTCACCAAACGCTCACAAAAACCATAAGTCCACTTGCTTTTAGTTCATGCTTGAGGATGAGATGGAGAGCACAGGTTTTTGGAGAGTAAATCTCTATAATCGCATTAAATTTCTACGGGACAAATTATTTTCTTTCCTTGGAGTCAATATATTACGACCAAGGTAAAAGTCCCTGGTTTTAGTGAGAATTATCCCTTGTAATGAAAAGGTAATATGCCTAAGATGCCCCGGCATTTTAAGATCGTTAAAATCAATTAACAGTTCTGTTTAAATATTTTTAATTGCCTGTTATGAATCAGTAAGTCCTTGAAATTATTTCAACTTAATCGCTAAGTAAAAACAGACGGGGTATTGACCATCTATCTAATGACCACCTCAGCCAAAACAAAGCCAAAAAGCCTCTCGTGAACAGCTATGTAGCCGATACCTCACCGGTTGCCATAGTGAAGTTTTGTCTGCAGTCTGAGCGGCAGATAGCAATTCTCGACAGTACAGCTTCCATCGTTGATATTTTTGGTTTTACCGCAGCACAAATTATTGAAGATTCCTCGTCTGCATGGATGAGCATTGATTCAGATGATCGTGGCATTATTCTGCAGAAAATGGCTGAGTCAGCTCAAACGATGCAACCTCTGAATCTGGGTTGGCATGTGTTACACCCTCAGAAAGGTAAGGTTTTAGTGGATTGCAAAGCCATGCCTGAAGCGGATTCAGAAAACGGAATGGTATGGCATGGCTATTTTCAAAATATCACCGACCTGAAACGTACAGAGCAGGAAAATCAGTCTCATTTGTGGTTTCTTGAATGTCTGGATCAGGTCAACCGGGCTATTCAGGGCACCAATGATCTTGAGCAGATGATGAGTGATGTTCTGGCAGCGATATTGTCGTGTTTTGCATGTGACAGAGCATGGCTTTTATATCCTTGTGATCCAGCAAGTGCCACTTGGCATATCCCCATGGAGCAGACCACTCCTGACTACCCTGGTGGTCTGTCTGCTGGAACAGATTTCCCGATGACCGAAGAGGCAGCCCGAGGTCTGGAAGCCTATCTGGCCAACAGTGAACCAGTAACGCTGATTACCACTATAGAAAGTCCTGATGCACCCGAATTTCTGAGAGAGCATCATATTCGCTCAATCATCGGTACGGCCATCTATCCAAAAACCGGTAAACCCTGGGTGTTTGGTTTGCATCAATGTTCGTATGAGCGAGAGTGGACTAACGACGAAAAACGTTTATTCAGTGAAATCGGTCATCGTTTATCTGATGGCTTGACCAGCTTGCTGATATATCGTGAACAACGTGAGAGTGATGAACGCTTTCGGCAGGCGTTTGAATTTGCTGCGATTGGAATGGGGGTGTTGTCCTTGAGTGGGCAGTGGTTAAGAGCCAATCATTCCATTTATGAAATGTTCGGCTATTCTGAAACTGAACTACTGCAAATGACCTATCAGGAAATGACCCATCCCGAGGATTTGCATAAAGGACAAGCGGAGCTTGATCGGCTGATTGCTGATCAAATTCCATATATGCAGATTGAAAAGCGCTATCGTCATCAAAATGGGGACTATTTCTGGGCAAGACTCACAACCAGCATTGTCAGAGGAAGAAACAACCAGCCGCTGTATTTCGTTTCGCAGATAGAAGATATCGAAGAGCGTAAAAAATCAGATCAAAGTATCGCCCTGTTAAATTTTGCTATCAATCAGGTAAAAGAATGCATTTATCTGCTGGATGCAAAAGGGCGCATCAGATATGTCAACGATGAAACCTGTCACACCATGGGATACAGCCGTGACGAATTAATGGCTATGTCCGTTCCTGAAGTTGACCCAGATACCTCTCAGGAGGTTTGGAACGAACATTGGCAAGAACTTAAACAAGAACGTTCCGTTCGTTTGGAAACTCGCCATAAAACAAAAAATGGCAGGATCATTCCAGTCGAGGTGAATGCCAACTATTTTGAGTATGGCGGAATTGGCTACAATCTGGCACTAACGCATGACATCACTGAAAGAAAAGCGGTTGAAATTGCTTTGCGGGAGCAGGAAGAACGTTTCAGGCAACTTGCCGATAATATTGAAGAAGTTGTCTGGCTGACCGATCTTGCTATGGGGCATCTGCTTTATATCAGTCCAGCCTATCAAAGCATCTGGGGACGCAGCTGTGAAAGTCTTTATGATAAGCCGTCGTCCTGGTTGGAAACGATTCATCCTGAAGACATAAATAATGTCAGTCAGGCTGTTGTTCAAGGCAAGATAACTGGCGAATACGATATTGAATTTCGCATTATCCGCCCGGATAGCACCATTCGTCATATTCACCAAAGGGCCTTTCCGATATTGAATGAAGTGGGCGATGTGTATCGAATTGCCGGCACTGCCCAGGATATAACGGAACGGAAAGAGCAGGAAGCACACATTGAATATCTTGCCTATCACGATTCATTAACCGCTTTACCAAACCGTTTATTGACGATGGATCGTCTGGGGCATGCGATTACCCATGCTACACGTCATGCCGATGTATTGGCCGTTTTGTTTCTGGATTTGGATCGCTTCAAAACCATCAATGATTCACTTGGTCATCAGGCAGGTGACTTGCTGTTACAGCAGGTTGGTTCACGCCTGCTTGGGGTATTACGTGAAGAAGATACCATCGGCCGGGTGGGAGGTGATGAATTTCTGATTTTGCTCCCCAGTATTAACACACCTGACGATGCGGCACATGTCGCCCAAAAGCTACTCGACATTTTATCTCCACCCTTTATGGTAGTAGGTCATCAATTACATGTTAATGCCAGCATTGGGATCAGTTTGTGCCCCCGAGATGCAGTCAATGCTGAAACATTAGTGAAATATGCTGATACAGCGTTATATCTGGCCAAAGAGCAAGGCCGAGGCGTTTTCCGTTTCTTCAGTCCCGAACTGGATGATCGTGTTCATGCACGACTGCAATTGGAAAATGATTTACGAAATGCGATGCATACAAACCAGCTGTATTTGCATTATCAGCCGTTAATGGATTTAGCGACCGGAGAATGCATAGGTACAGAAGCGTTACTAAGATGGTCTCATCCTAAAATTGGCTTCATCTCTCCAGCCACTTTTATTCCGGTTGCGGAAGAAACAGGTTTAATCTTACCGATTGGTGATTGGGTTTTACGGACCGCCTGCCTGCAGGCAAAAAAATGGTTCGAGGCCGGTAAAACGAATTTTCGGATGGCAGTTAATCTGTCACGCAGACAATTGGACTATGTCGGGCTGGCTACAGATATAAGACGAATTCTTGATGAGACAGGTTGTCCTGCACATCTATTGGAACTGGAAGTCACCGAATCCAGTGCCATGCAGAACCCTGAACAGGCTATTGTTATCTTAAACTCGCTTCATGAAATGGGCATTTGTCTGGCAATTGATGATTACGGAACTGGCTACTCAAGTCTAGCGTATTTAAAACGTTTCCCATTTGATCGACTTAAAATTGATCGATCATTTATTGATGGTATCCCAGATGATGCTGATGATATGAGCATTGTGCATACAACCATTATTCTGGCGAGACAATTGCGTTTAACGGTTATTGCCGAAGGCGTGGAAACCCAGGCACAGTGTGATTTTCTCAAGAAACATCAATGTGATGAAATTCAGGGCTATTTATTCGCAAAACCAATGTCGAGTGAAGATGTCGAAAACCGGTTTGGATTCATCAACACTTCCCCTGATGTGGAGTAATCATTCGACTTTTATGAGTTGAAATGATGTGTTCTTTAGCGCAACTGGCCAGTCCAATAAATAAAATGGCAAAAATGATAGTGGTTAATAACAGCTACTTAGCGGCCTAAAGGATGATAAAAACTAAAACAGCAAAACCAGGACGATGCCATCAATGAATGACCGCAAGCGGTTTTTCCTGACGTTTAAGTGAATAATTCCGACGGTTCATGAATAACTGCACAGATTGATAGCACGAACAGGTCGATAGCTTAGTAGTTACAGACTGGTGAGATGCTTGTCAGATGCCCGACAACACGTAAGAATATGTTATGGATAAACCTCTTCTTGATTCATTTAGCGAATACGTAGACTTACTGCTCGACGCCATTTGTGCTGTGGATGAAGACAGCCGGATTATCTATATCAGCAATGGAGCGCATCGCGTTTTCGGCTATCCAGCCGAAGAATTGATAGGTAAAAGAATGCTGGATCTGCTTCATCCCGAAGATCACGATAAAACCCAGCAAAGTATTGATAGTGTTATGCAGGACAAACATGTCCTGGATTTTGAGAACCGCTATATACGAAAAGATGGTCAGGTGGTGCATCTGCTGTGGTCCACCAGCTGGTCAGACAAGCACAAAATGCGATTGGGCGTTGCCCGTGATATCACTCGTATTAAAGCCGCAGAGGAAATGCAAAATTCGCTGATTGCGATATCAGACACTGCGCACCGAACCAACGGCATCAAACAGATCTGCCAGCAAATTCTCTTTCATCTCGACTCTCATATCTCCATCGCGACCTTCGGTGTTGAAGTCTCGCCCATAAATGATTCTAAATGGCACACCATTTTTGAGAGTGTGGGCGGATGCATGCATATGCTGAAAAATGAGGTGAAGCTTCGCATTGCCAGTGATAATCAAATCGCGCTCGAAAAAATTGATGACAAATTAATGTTACTGGTGCCGCTGGTGTTTGATGAAGAGTCTCACGGCATTATTGGCCTGGCTTTAATGGAACAAGATTATTCGCTGAATGAAAACGATAGAGCGTTATTGACCTTCACGGCATTACAGGTTGCCACTGCAATTGAACGCCATCAACGATTTGAACGACTACAACATCTGGCTTTATATGATGCGTTAACCGGCTTGCCCAATCGGGAATTATTTCAGGATAGGGTGCAACGTTCATTATTAAGAGCCAAGCGTGAACAAAACCATTTTGCTCTGATGTACATGGACCTGGATAAATTCAAAGAGGCCAATGATACCTATGGCCACGCAGCCGGTGATCAACTGTTAAAAGAATCAGCAAGACGCATTACGGATTGTGTGCGAGAAACCGATACCGTCGTAAGATTTGGTGGAGACGAATTTGTAGTGCTACTGGAAACGGTGGAAAATCGCTTGGGTGCATTAGGAGTAGCCGAAAAAATCCGCTTGGCACTGGCAGAGCCCTATGAATGGCAAGAACATGAAATAGAACTTTCTGTCAGTATTGGTATCGCGCTGTTTCCTGAGCAGGGAGAGGAGATCACCCAGCTCCTAGCCGCCGCCGATGAAGCCATGTACAAAGCCAAAAAGCGTGGCAAAAACTGTATTCGTTGAACAGTTCAACGATTGTTTAAGTTGCCCCTGGAAGTGCGATTTTGTTTTATCCATTTCTCTTCGAACTCACTAATGGTGAGAGGGTAGGAGAAGAAATAACCCTGAGCATAATCACAGCCTAAGATTTTTAATTCATTCGCTGTTTCTTCATCTTCAACACCTTCAGCCAAGGTTTTCATACCAAAAATCTGTGCCGTTGAAATGATGGTTTTAACGATCGCCATATTTTTACTGTCATTGAGCATATTGCGGATATAGAACATATCGATTTTGAGAATGTCAGCCTCAATGTTTCGCAGGTAGCTGAGCGAAGAATGTCCCATCCCAAAATCATCAATCGCCAGAACAAAGTTTTCCTGTTTGAGTTTTTTAATGATTTCTATCGCAGTTTCGGGGTCATACATGATTCCGGTTTCGGTCAGTTCCAGCTCAAAATCCGCCGGGCTTAAACCCGATTGTTTTACCTCGGCAATAAATTCATCAATGAAAACCAAATCATCAATACTTTTAGCAGAAATATTGATTGCCATGCGAATCCCCTGATCCGTAAACAAAGTATGACCTTGTTTTTTCCAGGCGTTCAGGGCACGAGCCGTTAACTGTAAAACCAGTTTAGTGACTTCATTGATTAAGCCGCGTTCTTCGGCAATAGGAATAAATACACCGGGTGGAACACTACCCAGAGTGCTGTCATCCCAGCGTAACAGTATTTCGGCACCGGTAAGTTGATGGGTCTGAGCATTAACTTGAGGTTGAATTCGGATAGAGAAACTATCGGGATCAAATTTCAGTGAATATTCAATCCGTTTCGCGATGAGGGAGCGGCGTTGGATTTCTTCGCCAAGTTTTACGTTAAAAAAGTAACTGGGTTGTGATTTTTCTTTAGCAATATCCAGGGCGATTGCGGCACCCCGGGTAAGCGTTTCAAAGGTCTCTGCATCTTGTGGAAATAAAGCGATACCAGTTCGGGTATTCACCATGACTTTTGAGTCTGCAATCGTGAAAGGTGCTTTTAATGTATCCTGCAATCGTGCCACCATCATTGCTGCGGCATCGGCAGATTTCACTACCGCTGCCAAGGCAAAGACTTCACCATTGATTCTGGCAAGCGAATCAAATTCCCGATCAATTGCTCTTTGATCGATATCGAAATTTCTGTGGTCATCGCTAAAAACATAACGTATCAAGGTATCGGCACTTCTGATGGTACTGGCAATACGTCGGCCGACAGCGTGCAACAAATCATCCCCGGCGATATAACCAAGTGTTTCTTTCACATCTTCGTGATTGACCAAATCGAGGTAAACAACTGCGATGGTGTAGTTAAAGCGTTTAGAGAGTTCCAGCAGATGTTTGACACGATCACTAAACAGATTTTTGTTGGCAAGCCCGGTTAATTCATCAAAATACGCCAATTGTTTAATTCTATTTTCTTTGGCCCTGATTTCAGTCAAGTCGCGCCACACCACCTGAATGCAAGCCTCTCCATGAAAGATAACTGGGGTCAGGGTTACCTCGGTAGGTGTATTCTCACCATGGATGGTGTTTTGCAGCCATTCAAAGCGTTGATAGCCCTCAGTCAATGCTTTGGAAATATAATGTTTGGCAAGATGTTTACTGGATTCCCCTACTTGGTTTGCAGGAGAAATCTTTAATGGAGATAGACCGATCAAATCCTGACGTGATGACACGCCATAAAGCTTAACGGCGGCATCATTACATTCGGTAATGACCATATCTTTGTTAATGATCCCGATCGCATCAGCTGATTTTTGCAATAAAATCGCAATCTGTGTTTCATTTTGCTGACGTAATTCATCGTTTTCATGCAAAGTTTCGGTTAATTGATCACGTAGTTTCCGTGCCTCATAGAGGCTTTCCAAGGTTTCCAGAATGGGCGTCAGACGTTTTACTGTCTTCTCGGTGTAACCTTCTTCGGCATTTGCCAGCCCTATCATGCCGACAATATTGCCATTGTGATAGAAGGGGAGACCCAGATAGGAGTTCAATGTGGGATGCCCTTCGGGAACGCCCCCAGAACGGCTATCTGAATTTGGTGAATTGGCAATAACCGGTTTACCGGTGGTCATAACGCTGCCAAGCAAGTTATGGTGGTTATGAAACTCCAGTCCATTAGCCTGATTGGATTCATACAACGCCCGGGTTTCATCATTCCATGCAATATTAGTCAGCGCTCGAAGCTTCAGATATGGGGCCTCATTCTCGTTATGTAGTACATCGCCAATCAAACCAAAAGCGCTATTGGTGAATTCGATGAGCTCGTTTAACAGCAACTCCAAAGCACTGTCATACGATGCATTCAGAATAAAAGCCTTTTGAATACGATCGATGGTTTGTTGCAGATTTAATTGATCCTCATATTTATCAGAAACTTCTTGTCTGGCAGCATGGATCGACTTATGACTTGCATACATGTATGCATCAAATGCCAGAGTAATATCTAATAAGGCAACCTTGTATAACGCGTTGATGGAGGGTTCAATTAAAGCGGGCGTTTGTGAGAGGATTTTAGCAATGTAGTGGCAGGTCAGTTCTAGGTAAACGGCGTAAGAGCCAATGTACCACTGCGTTGTCAGACCCACTCGTTCATGGGCAATACCAACACGAATACGATCCTTGGCGTAATCCAGATCATATTCACCAGCAGTCAGTCTACGAAAATAAGTTTTTTGGGTGGATTGTAGTCGGGCTCGGACTTCAGGATCTGCCAGTAACTCCTGAGCAAAATCGAATGACATCAAATGGTCGTAAAATGCGTTAATCAGCTCGGTTTCATAGATCTGCAGGGGCACATGCAAGGCAAGAAGTAGCTCAATGTCTTCAGTACGTAGGCGGATCAAATCCTTGCGGTTGTGAAAACTCGTCTCATTGAGCGATATATGTCCAAATATATCTTCCATCGCGTGCATCATCCTTAACATCCATTTTTCTAAGAGCCGCTTTGCAGAGCTAAAGTTTCAACTTTTTAATCAATTGATGACTAATTTAGTCAACTATTTATGCGGTGTTTAAAATATACTGCTTTTACGTGAAAATGCATAATCCGCTATTGGGTCTGATTTCCCAGCGCCAGTTAGCGCTAGCCTATAATGCCCCTCCAACTTAGAACAGCAATGGCAACACCGATAATGACACCTAACAAACCCAGAATTAAGTCACTGTAAGGTTTGTCTTTTCTGGGGCCAGGGATCAATACAGACTCAGAGGGATTTTTCGGGTTGTAATAAATTTTGATATCACTATTAACTGGGTATTGATCGGCAAACTCTAGAGTTTCCGGGTACATCACCGTATAAAAGGCGGGTAATGTTCCAGTGTAGTTCTGGCCGTTAATTTGGTAGTTATATTCTACATTCAGCTTTTCAACTTCTTTTATTTGCCCACCTAAATTTCGTGAACCCCAAAGCAGCACTTCAGTCAGTTGTCCAGTAATGCTGGGCCAACGTTGGCTTGCCATTGCTTTCTGATAACTGGTCACAGAATGCTTTAACAAATAAATGCCAAATAGGGTTAACGCCGATCCTGCTAATAAAGCTATGTTCATTGCTTTAACTCTTTAATGTCAAACGCCATGCTCAGCCTGGATTTTTAATAAAAACATCATAAAAAATATAATGTTAATAACCATAAGGCCTCGCACTAGCTTTTATCCAGATTGTTGTTAATTTTGTTCATGAATCACTACAACAATATCTTCAGCATCACCAAGAATTACCGTGGTTTTATCGAGCCGTTCAGCACCTTGGGCCCAACTGCTTATCAGTTGTAATGAGAAAATCTTTTTAAACTTTTATCTTTCCATGATTAATTGAGTAGCTCTCAGCTAATCCACGTTGAGGGTATAAACGAATTTTCACTTCCACAAATTCACCCTTTAACAATTTTTTTTGAAAGGTAGCAACCCTTTATGGTCTGTGCAAATTTGCTAATCATGCGCTTTATATGCAATTGATAATGATTTAGATTAAGGTTAACATATTGGGCTTTTAAAATTTAAATGGAGAAATTGATGCCACGGAAAAAGCTCTCACAACAAATGTTGTTTTTGTTACCAACGCTATCCTTATCGCTCGGGGTAATGGCCGATGAAGACGCTGTTAAACTGGACGAACTGACCATCACTTCAACCCGCTCTGACACACTAATAAAAGATTCTCCACAAGTTGTCACCGTTATAAGCCAGGAAGAAATTCAACAGCAGATGGAGTTCTCCAGTGATACCTCTCAGGTGCTCAGCAGTTTGCTGCCATCCTTTTCACCAAGCCGACAAAAACTGAGCAGTGCTGGTGAAACCTTTCGTGGTCGCTCTCCTCTGTTCCTGATAGACGGTGTTCCGCAATCCAACCCATTAAGAGACTCACAACGCGATGGACATACCATTGATTTATCAATGGTTGAGCGTATTGAAGTGATTCATGGGGCGAGTGCCATTCACGGTTTGGGGGCTACTGGTGGCATTATCAATTTTATTACCAAGCGGCCTACGGCTAATACTCTAAAGCAACGTATGTCGGTTTCGACCACCATGCCGACCAACAAAATTGATGCTGAAACCATGGGCTATCGGGCTGATTACAGCTTGCTGGGAAGCCAGAATAATTGGGAATACAGTCTGGGCTTGAGTTATGAAACGCAAGGCCTGTACCTGGATGATGACGAGGATCCTATCGGCGTCGATAACACACAGGGTGATCTGATGGATTCACGCAGCTATGATGTCTTTGCCAAATTGGGTTACTGGTTTGATGATAATCAGAACCTGGAATTGTCCATCAACCGTTTCCAGTTGGAAGGGGATAATAACTACACCAGTGTCGATGGCAATTTGGCCAACGGTACCCCCACAACCTCCATTAATGCGACCCCAATGGGGGATGCACCGAGAAACCGGGTATTAACTACCAGCCTGACCTATAAAAACTTTGATTTGGCCGGAATGGAATTTACCGCCCAGGCTTATCAGCAGGAATTTGAAGCATTATTTGGTGTGACGGACTCCACAAGTTTTGTTGACCCGGTTCTGGCCCCGGAGGGTTTTGATCAATCACAAAATGAATCCGATAAAAACGGCGCCAAATTCACCTTAATGAAAGATGGCTTATTTGATGACAAGCTCAAATTAACAACCGGTATCGATATCCTTGAAGACACTACCGAACAGCGTTTAATGCTGACCGGTAGAAGTTATGTGCCAGAGACGCAATTCAAAAACTACGCACCCTTTATTCAAGCGCAATTCAAGCCAATGGAATCTGTAGTATTCAATACCGGTTTGCGTTACGAAAAAGCCAAGTTGAATGTCGATACCTATCAAACCGTGGCAAGTAAAAATGGTGTGACAGTGGAGGGCGGTAATCCTGAATTCAGTGAAACATTATTTAATATTGGTACGGTAGTCAGCCCAACCTCCTGGTTGAGCCTGTTTGCTAACTATTCTGAAGGTTTCGGTATGCCAGATGTAGGCCGGGTTTTACGTGGAATTGATACACCAGGACTGGACGTCGATAATTTTCTCGATTTAAAACCGATAGTGACAGAAAACAGTGAAATCGGCTTTCGTATTGATTGGCAGCAAGTCAACTTTGAAATCAGCTATTACCAATCAGATTCTGATTTGGGTTCCCGACTGCAACAAGTTGGTGATGATTTTTTCATCCAACGTGAAGAAACTGAAATTACTGGTGTAGAAACGACTTTGGGGTATCAAGTAAATAAAGCCAACCATCTGCAACTCAGTTATTCACATATCAATGGTCGCTCAGATAGTGATGGGGATGGTCAGGTAGATAGAGATCTGACGGGGGCTGATATTCCACCAAATCGTTTAATCGCCAGCTGGTCAGCAAACTGGTCACCTAGAGTAAGCTCTTTTATTCAGGCTAGTCATAACTTTACTCGCCGGTTTGATGAGAACCCTGAACTGGATTTCGACAGCTACACTCTGGTCGATGCTTCAGTCGGCTATAAACTACCAGCTGGTAAACTCAACCTGGCGTTTGCTAATCTGTTGAATAAAGATTACTTCACCTATTATTCACAGTCTGCACAGGCCAATCCAACCCGTTATTTTAAAGGTCGTGGCCGAACGGTAACGTTGGGTTACTCACTGGATTTTTAACAGCAAATTATGTCGGGCTTCGTGCCTTAGCACCGACTTACCATAAACGCTCGTTCCCACGCTCTTGTGTGGGAACGCGCTTATACAAAAAATTCCAAACCTATTTAAGTCACTAAACTATTTAATCAGGAATCTCTGCTTCAACCAGCTTAGCCAGTTGTTCAAGTGATTCTTGCCATCCCAGATAACACATTTCAACTGGAATGACCGCTGGAATACCTTCCTGAACAATACTCAATTCCGTTCCACAATTCACTGATTTTAAGTCGATTGAAACCTCCATTTCACCGTGAAGATTTTCGTCATCAAAACGATCCGTGTGGCGAATACGTTCATTAGCCACAAGCTCTACAAATTCGACAGTGAAAGTATGACTGTTGCCAGTACCGAAGTTTGTGAAAGACATCCTGTAGCCACTACCAGCGCGAACATCAATTTCATGGACCGTCCCAATAAACCCATAGGGAGGGAGCCAATATTCTAAAGCGCTTTTCTCTGTAAATGCCTTATAAACTCGCTCGGCTGGAGCTCGCAAAACTCGGTGTAATCGAACTGTACCTGTTTCATTCAACATAACAATCTCCTTAATTTTGATTTATTCAGATTAGGAATAAATCAGTTAGTAGCTGTAGTGGAACAGAATTTCCAACTTGAAGCTTTGGAAGACCTCTGTCTCTACTGAATTGTCGAACGAGACTTCACGCGATCGACACTGTGGTGAAAAATTACTACATAGGGGAAGGATATAAAAAGACTGAGTTGGCTAATCCACTGATTTTCAAGAACAATATTTACAATTCATATATAAATTTATAGTTATTGAAATGCAGCAAGTTTTTACACTGTTTCACATAAGTTTTATATGAATAAAGAATGCATGGTGGGGCGCAAAACGAATGATGATATTTCCGGAAGCAGCTGGCGCCTGCCGGCTGATAGTAGTCGATCCAATCAACCAGCATGCGCTTGTCGGTTTATAAAAACGGCTGATAGTGGAAAATTCTGAACTGAAACCTGTTTACATAATTGCAGGATGTTCTTCTAATTCAGTTAAAAGGGTATTTATTATTATTCTTTGCTGTGCTTTCAAGGCTGCCATCAATTCTGCATCGCGATGATATACATCGGGTCTGAATTCCAACCGACCATCGTCTAATGCCTCAGCTGTCCAGTAGTCCATCAAGATCGGTACGCTGGCAGGCAAGGGGATATTGCGTGTCTGTTTATTAAGCAAGGCATCGTTTATTGCGTTTTGGGTTTTCTGACTTGCACCAACGAAAAGTTTGTCCGCCAGTTGTTTGGCCGCTTCCACACGTACACAGCCGGAGCTAAAGGTACGCTTGTGGCTGGCAAACAGACTCTGATAGGGAGTGTCATGCAGGAATACGGAAAAAGGGTTGGGAAAACGGAAGACCACCAGACCAAGCGCATTGCTTGGCCCCGGATCCTGACGAAGCTTAATAGGACCTGGGTTTTGCCAGTCAATAGTGGCAGGATTTAATTCACGTCCATCCCGATCCAGTACTCTGAGTCGATTTTTGGCTAGATACGCTATGCTCCGCCGAATCTCGGGCAGCTTGTCTTGACGGTAAATGGTGGGGGGCACTGTCCAAGTGGGACTGAAGGTGAGGTGGGTTATGGAGGATCGAAGGGCGGGGGTAGGGCGGCGGGCAGTCCCAACCTGCACCCTCCCTTGCCAGCCGATTTCCCCCTCATGAGTATAGGTAGCCTTTGCCCCGGCAATGTCAACCAGTAAAAGGGTGGGTGAGATTTCCCGCGCTAGCCAGCGCATACGCTCCAAGTTGATCTTTAACTGCTCCTCACGATAATTACGTGACAGATTAAGAGCGGCCAGCGTCTCGGGCCCCACAACTCCGTCTACCTTTAGGCGATGACGGGCCTGAAAATCCTTCACCATTTCCACCAGTTCTGCATCGTAGTGATCAGTGATATAAGAATGACGAACATTTTGCTGATCGAAGCCGTTGATCTGTGATGCCAATCGTTGGCGGAGAATAGAAACTCTGACATCCTCCATGCCGGGTTTCAGCAGGGGGCCAGGTGGTACGATAGGCCAACTTACCTCACTATGTAGCTCGTGCCAGTTCTTGTAAGCTGAGCGTAATTTTCGGTATGCAGGTAATTTGGGCCGGGCGCTATCAAAACTGGCGCGGATGTTCTGCAGCCCCCGGCGAGCCACAACACCAAGGTTCTCAAGAGACGCGGCTTCGACCCCGCTGCTTTTATCCTCAACGAGTCGCCAGAGGGGGGCAATATCTGAACGATCGAGTAAACCATACTGCAAGTGGTAGAGCGCTGCCAGATAGGCCGTAGACGCCAATAGATCGCGGCAGGCAAAGGTTTCGCCATCTGCACTGCTGATTGATCGCCATTCTTCCAGCTGCAAGAGGCCATACATCTTTGGATCCAGGCCATCCCATTTTACATCCGCAAGGGCAGCAAGCAAGGCATCATAGCGCTCAATATCCGACCACAGTGGAGCTGAGAAACTGTTACCGTATAAACTTTGCAGCCAGACCGCCTGGGACTGTGACTTGCTAGAATCCGGGACACGACAAAGTCCGCCGTCAGACATAATCGGAGCAAGATTGCTGGCAAAACCTCCTAGTGAATTATTAACCGCCAACACCTGACAGGACCATACCGAGATAGCGAAAAAGCATGCAGTTAAAGCACACCACTTTGGTAACAAAATGTACAACCTTCTTGCTCCCTTCTCCAAGCCTGTTAGAATCCCTTAACCATAACATTGTTAATTCGGGATGCGAACGAATTGTGCTGTTCGCACCATTATTGCGGTTCTGACATATTGACTCAGCCCTGATAGGGGGCACCAGAGCACTATTAGGGGAAAACATTGATGCACAAGCCCTCATCCCGGCGCCATACGACAGCTTTTATCTTTAGCCTGATGCTGATCCTTTCCGTTCCATCTCTTGCCGCAGATAAAGCCCCAATGCTTTCGCCACTAACGGAAGACTTGGCCATTCAGGCCCCCAACATGAATCGAGCCGTACTGGACAAAGCCATTTCCGCGATGATGTGTGCGGTCAATCATGGTGCTGACCAGGCGGATCGACTGGCGGTCATCGATTTTTCTTTACCTTCAACCGAACCACGCTTGTGGATATTTGATTTGAACAGCCGTTCACTGATTCTCGAGGAGCTGGTGGCCCATGGTCGCAACTCAGGTGACAATGTAGCGACCAAATTTTCCAATGAGGAAGGCAGCCATCAGTCCAGCATCGGTCTGTTCCGGGCTTCAGAAAGCTATATAGGCCGGCACGGTTATTCCCTGCGTATGGATGGCTTGGAACCTGGTATCAATGATCGCGCTCGAGAACGGGCAATCGTTATTCACGGTGCTGACTACGTGAACAATCAATGGATCAAACGGCATGGCCGCATCGGCCGAAGCCATGGATGCCCTGCAGTAAGCCGGGATGTTGCCGATCAGGTGGTGGATACACTTAAAGACGGCCAGTTTGTCTTTTCTTATTACCCTGATGATCATTGGCTTGCGACTTCCCCTTATCTCAACTGTCAACCCAAACGGGTGGCGGCAATTATTGCACCACCCGGTAATACTGGTAGTTAATGCGGAAGATTTGTTTTCCCAAAGCCTGCTTACCTAGGCTCAAATGGTAATAAGGTCCGATGTTATTCAAATCCAATTTGCTGATCACTTGATTTCTTGTTCCCTTGCTTTTGCAAGGGATGGATTTGTTGAGCTTCGTGCCTCAGCGCCAACCTACGATAAGCTCTAGTTTCTACGCTCCTACGTTGAAAGATATTGTCTTCTCGTTCTCACACTGCTGCGTAGGAACGGACTCGCCGTGCATCTGACAAGCGTAAAGCTGTAAATCTTTCTGGCGGAGTTGTAAAAAGTTCATTTCCTGAGAAGCTAAACCGTTGGGCTAAATACCAACAACCACGGCCAGTAACCGTTTCCAAGGTGCATTCTCAACTGGCATTGTCCTTGCCTTAATTGTTTGTAGACAGCTTCAGCGCTAAACCATTAGTAAGGTTAGCGCTCAACTTATCAGGAGGATAACCAATGCAAAATTCAGCTAATAATAGTAAATCCCTGCAGGGCAAAAAAATTGCGTTTCTCGTCACCGATGGTTTCGAACAGGTGGAGTTAACGACCCCTTGGGAGCAGATCAAGCTTGCAGGCGCTGAAACAGAACTAATCGCTTTGAAAGATGGCAAAGTCCAGGGCTTTAACCATCTCGATAAAGGGGATGCATTTCAGGTAGACAAAAGCGTCGCTGATGTATCGGCTGATGATTACGATGGCTTAGTTCTGCCCGGTGGTGTAGCCAACCCTGACGCGTTACGTACCGACGACAATGCAGTTGAGTTTGTCCGTGCTTTTTTCACCGAGCATAAACCTGTGGCAGCAATCTGCCACGCCCCTTGGACGTTAGTGGAGGCAGATGTCGTTCACGGACGCAAACTGACATCATGGCCAAGCTTGAAAACCGATATTAAGAATGCCGGTGGCAACTGGGTAGACCAGGAAGTCGTGGTGGATCAAGGATTAGTGACCAGCAGAAAACCAGATGATCTGGAAGCGTTCTGCAGCAAAGCCATTGAAGAATTCGCCGAGGGTAAGCATCAACGCCAGCGAACCTGATTGGGCGGATTCAAGAACAAAAAGGGGACGGATTTGTGATTAAATAAATCCGTCCCCTTTTTTCAAGTTGGATGATCCTTAGATGTTCAAAATAGGGTAGGTTGAATTACGAAACCCAACAGTCTTTTAAATAATAAAATAAGCTTAGTATTTCAATAGAATCAGACCCCATTGCTCTTGAAAGCGATCACACAAATAGCAATCGACAATGACCCTACTGATATAAAAAACGCAGTAATTTTGTTATGGTTAAGACAAATCAAAAAAAGTGCTCAATCTGCATATACAACAATTAAGCATCAATGAAGCTGAATTAATTGTCTCTCTCTCGTTGTTTATTTACTCAATCCAGACAGCGCTAGCGATAATCAAAACTATCTGACAAACATTCAACACCAATCAGGCTTAATGAAGCGCCTGAACAAACTCTTGGTTCACTTTTAAGGGAAGCTGATTATGCATTCTTTGGCATTATTGCGGCCAATTCAAGCCATTTTATGGGGCGTGGCACTCCTGTTATTAGGGAATGGACTCATAAACACTTTACTGACACTGCGTGGCGTCAGTGAGGGATTCTCCAGTTTCATTCTTGGCCTGATTATGTCGAGTTTTTTTGTCGGATTTATTTGTGGGACATGGGTGAGTCCACTGCTCATCAAACGTATGGGGCATATTCGCACCTTCGCTTTCTGTGCCTCGCTCTGTGCTTCCTCAGCGCTACTGCACATTATTTTTATTGATGCGTTTTCCTGGATGTTGTTGCGGTTTATCTATGGTCTTGCCTTTGTTACCTTAATGACCGTTATTGAAAGCTGGTTAAACAGTCAAGCTGCCCCACATGAACGTGGACGCATCTTTGCTTTCTACATGGTGGTAAATTTGGGGGCACTGGCGGTCGCTCAGCAAATGCTGCGACTAGATAGTCCAGATAACTTCCTTTTATTTGCCCTGGTTTCCATTTTGATTTGTTCGGCATTATTGCCGTTAGCGATGACACGGCGTGCGCAACCCACTATTTCTGATCACCCAAAAAGTAGCCTCAAGTCATTAATGCATTTTGCCCCTTTGGCCGTTGCAGCTTCCGCAATGTCGGGTCTTGCGATGGGCGCCTTTTGGTCAATGACGCCTATCTATGCAGCAGAAATAGGCTTTGATACTGGCGGCATAGCCATGATTATGAGTGTTGCTATTTTGGGTGGGGCAGCCTTGCAAATACCGATTGGTCGGTTTTCGGATAAATATGATCGCCCCAGAGTGCTGACTGGTGTATTAATCCTGGCAGCTATTATTGCGGCGATTATTCCCATAGCCCCAACGCAAACCATTATGTATGGACTCTATTTCCTGTGGGGTGGTCTGGCCTTTGCCATTTATCCACTAGCGGTTGCCATGCTGATTGATCAATTGCATCCGGATGAAATTGTCTCTGGTTCCTCCGATATGTTGGTTTTACATGGTATCGGCTGCGTGTTTGCCCCGATGTTGTCGGGTGGCATCATGACATTGGTTGGAGGATTTGGTCTGCAGATTTATATCGCCGTGGTATTAGCCAGTTTAGCGGCATTCGCCCTTTATCGTCGCAGACATGTTATCGACCTGGTTTTTGGCAAGCCTGCCCATTTTGAACCCATGGTGCAAACCAGTGATCAGGCATTGAATATGATGTTTGATGATAAGCAACCTGACCTGTTTGATGCACCAGATTTTTATGCAGAGGAAGAACGCCAACGTATTATCAAGACTTTGCAGAAAAATGCTGCTTGATAAAGGGAATATTTCAAGTTAGCTGAACTCTGGATTTTTTTAAATAGGGTAGGTTGGGTTGAGTTTACGAAACCCAACAAGCTCTTAATTAATGAAAGAAGCGTGGAATTTTAATTAGGTCTGACCGCTTTGATTGTTAAGCAAGGTATCAGTTTAATTTACTTTCAATACCATGTAGCTAATGACGACATACCGCAGAAATTTACCCGCAGTCACCAGTATAAGAAACCATTTTAGGCGAACCCGCAAAACACCTGCCATAACGGTTAATGGGTCACCGATTATTGGAACCCAGGCAAAACACAACGCAAACATGCCGTATTTAACAAAGCGTTGTTCTGCTCTCACGAAATCATCTTCTGACATCCTTAACCACTTTTTTAACACAACCAAGCTACCCCAGTAACCTAGAGCGTAGTTTGTGAGTGAACCCAAAACATTTCCTGTTGTTGCAATGATGACTAGCGTAGTGGGTGATAAACCATTCAGCAATAACGCACTCAAAACAATTTCTGAGCTTAACGGCAAAATCGTCGCAGCTAAAAATGCAGAGATAAAAAGACCAATATGTCCGAGTTCTGATAAATATTCCATAATGCTCAATGTCTGTAGCACGGACAAAAATTGAAATAAATGGGGTCAGTTACCATTGATAGTTGTGAAGCAAATTTCAATCGACTCTGACCCTATTGATTCCTTGATTTTCAGAGTAACAAGTAAACTTTTCAAGTTGGCTAACCCCTTGATACACAGGACTGAGCCCAGTTCACCAGCTTAACAAACAGACCTTTCAGTTCTAACTGCAATGCAGCAGCACGGGCAGCAGAATATGGGACAGGAGAGTCACCTTGAACTTCGTGCATGTAGCTTTGCTGAGCTATTTCCAACTGCAACCCGTGAACCTGTCTGGAAGGCTGGCCATAATGACGGGTTATCCAGCCACCTTTAAACCGACCGTTATGCACGAAAGAAAAGTTACCACCGGATAAATGCGTTTCGACCAGAAGGGCAAGGTCGGACGCGCAGCTTCGCCCACTATTCGTACCCAGGTTCAAGTCGGGCAAAGTGCCGTCGAACAGTCGTGGACATTGTGAACGAATCGAGTGGGCGTCAAACAGAATGACAATGTCGTGATCCAGCAACAACCGCTCCAACTGGCCCCGAATAGCGGCATGGTAGGGTTCAAAATACTGCTTTTTACGACGTTCAACCTCTGCGTCGTCAAGAGGCGCTGAATACAGCGGCTGACCATCAAAACGGGTTGTTGGACAAAGCTCTGTGGTGGCCTGTCCAGGGTACAATGACTGACCGGAAGGGGCCCGGTTTACATCGACCACGCAGCGGGAAATAGCAGTACGAACGGTGGATATTCCCATTGAGCTGACAAAATCGTACAACTGGTGCACATACCAGTCGGTATCTGTCAGGGCTTGTTCGGTCGAACAGGCAAGCTGAGATTGGATAGAATCGGGTATTTGCGTTCCGGTATGCGGTAAGCTCACCAGTACGGGGGCGCTACCCTGATTGATTTCCAGCCATTCGGTTGTCATCATTGAAGCTCCAAAATAAAACTTTGAGTTTTGGCCTTTCTCAGACAGTTAGCCAAAGGAGGGAGAGAACCATGCAACCAAATCATGCATCAATGGGGTCAGACACCATTGATTGCTGCTTGGAGCGACTAGATGTGAAGTGAATTTCAATCGACTCTGACCCCTTGATTCTGTTGAAGTGTTTCCAACCGACTCTGACTCCGTTGATCTCCATTGTTCGTTGATCCCACTCCTTGATTTTTTCAATTAGGTGGGATTTATTTCTTTTAGTTTTTTCACATACGATTTGACTGACCACCACTTGAGCAATAGAAGTATAAGAAAAAAGTTAAAAAATATATTAAGTGGGAGTTTGAAAGAATAGAAAACTTTGGAACTGTTAACTTTGAAGTTCCATAGTACCTTGGAGAGTAGGGAGATCAGAAAAAGTAACAGAATATTGAAAATCCCATTAATTCCTGTCAATGCATATACAAAGAGAAATATTGCAATTGATAGAACCATCCCAATTAACACTTCCTTGTCCAAGATATGCCCTTTAATCTATTTAAAAAATAAACACAGTTGAAGGATTTAAATTTCTAAAACTTTTCAAGTTGGCTGAACCCTTGGTATATCATTTCCCTAAAGTAATACTGCTCCCTACAGCTTAAATAAGCTCTCAAATAGTGCCTGCAGCTTATTGTGTCCCAGACTATTCATTAACGCCACGTTTCGTATTGGAACTTGATCGACATCAGGATATTCCACAATAGCTCGCTCAAGACTTGCCTCCCGAATAAGATGCAACAAGGGGTAGGGAGAGCGGTTTGTATAATTCTCTGCATCGTCCGAATTTGTTCCACCAAATTGGTAATCTGGATGAAAACTGGCGATCTGATAGGTGCCTTCCAGTCCCATTTCCAAAAGGAGGTTATCGGCATTACTCAAAAACTGATTGTAGTCATAAAAGTCCTGCAATACATGTGGGTGAATCAGCAGCGTAGTTTCAACTGACGGATCACTATTGAGCAGTTCCAGCTCGTCTTGCAGTGATATCAACAATTGCTCTTCCGTTATCGCGCTTGTGGTAGCAAAGCGCACCCGATTGTTCAGCATCTCATGCTTAGCAAATGGGCAAAGATTCATTTCCATCACAAAAGTGTTAACCCACTGCCGGACCGATAGAACAATTTCCTCGTCATTTCGGAGCTCAATTGGTCGTGTTGCTTTCTTCATTTGCCTTCCATATTTTCAAGTTGGTTGACCCCTTGATATCTCTAAGAAATATTCCATAATGCTTAATGTCTGTAGCAAGGGCAAAAATTGAAATAAATGGAGTCAGCTACCATTGATTCTTGTGAAGTGAATTTTGATGTGATTAGAGTTTTAGTCGCAAGTAAGAGTAAAAACATGCCTAAATTCTTCGTTTTCTACCTTACCCCGCTTCATACCTAACTCCTCATCTTCAATCCTAACTATTTCGCCACCCCTCCAGTATATGGTTGGGCCAGAAGTAGTTATTGCGTAATACAAAATATCACTTTCGACAAGTATGATCCGCCTACCATTTATAGCAAGATAGCTACCCGAGTTCGCGTTTATATCCCAGTATCCAGTTTCTACTACTTCGCGAAATGTGCTTGTATACTGTAATGCGAATCTTATTGGTTGAGAGCAACTATTTTGAAGGTATAGGTAGTGCCCATGAACTAGTGATTCTAGATGCTGGACTTTTTTATTTGTTGACTCAATGCCATCCCGGTTTTGGCTTATTGAATTTAGCAATTCAATTTGATTAAGACTTTCGAACGCTTTTTTAGATTGATTGTGAAAACTTTTAATTTTCTCCAGGTATTCTGCCGCTGATGCTTCAATTTCCTTTGCTGATGATGCTTCAAATGAAGTCTGAACAGCTTTTGGAATACCTATATATGACTGATAGCCAATAAAAGCAGTTATGCACAAACCTATTACAACAGCAGCTATAGAAACATCTCGTAGCAACCTCTCCAGTTTTCTGACTCTTTCTTCCAATGGGCTTTCAGACATATCTGACACTCATTAATTGGTGATATAACGCCCGCATAAATGGCGAGCAACTAGTTTTGCAAGACCAGCGCGTATCGCGAAGCGGTGTCTTTAAGCGCGCTACATTTCTTACGCTTTTTGGGAGGGAACTTCAAGCTCTACCTGCCACATTTCTAGTTTTTCAAAAACAGCACTCAGTGAAGCAAATCTAGGTACTGAAAGCTCGGTTAAAATACCTGAAAGAGGGTACTCTAAATCTATAGAAAAACCCACAGACTCAAATGTTTGTTCGATTAGCTCTCTTCTTTTTGGCGTTTTATCTAATGACCACTCGTTATTGTGTTTCCAATAGTTGGCAGCATCATTAATAATTTTTACTATTGTGTTGCCATCCGAGTGTTTAGGACCAAGTTGCAACACAGTTTTCTTTTCGATACCCAATATTCCGTAGACTGCTGTTAAATAAGCTTGCAATGTTACAAAACCTAATCCAGTTACGTGCTCTGCGCTATCAAAAAGGCCTATTGAATCTGGATCAGGCACTTTACTGCATTCGTCTGCTATGTCATCTAACTTTCTATCCAAGGTCTCGACTAACTCCTTAGTTAGCTTATGTTCATGAAACAGAATTGCGTGCATATTTACGCTTAACGCCTGGGATCAGCCACCGATTTGGAGGCGCACCGCACCGGAAAAGCGGTCCTTTTCAGCCATGGTTAAGCATGGTTTCTTAGTAGCCAATGTACTTGAGTTCATTTTTCCTCTCTTGAAAAAACCATTCTTCTTTGCACTGTGCCTCACCCTCTATTTTGGCCTCATTTTCATAGATATTACTATTATTGAGTTCAACCCTTACAAAGGCCTTTTCAAAACCGGGATAATTCACTAACACTTGGCATTCTTTTTGGGTCAACTTATCGAGTGTGATTGAATAATTACTATTCTTTTGATGCTCAGCAGGTTCTGGCTTGAGGTGAGTATGGTTTAAATCGATTGACCCTGTAGAAAATCATCCAGCACTTTGTGCAAACTTATTGCTTAGTCCTTCATAATGGCCTTGTGTATATTGGTCGTGATAATTTCTTCATTGGTCTTTCATATATCTTCACCCAAAATCCAAAACTTTGACCCTATTGATTTTAAACTTTTCAAGTTGGCTGATCCCTTGATTCTCTCTCCTGGCTAAAATGGGATGTCATCATCAAGTGAATCTGACATTTTCTGTGCTGGTTTTACTATTTTCTTTGGTTGTTTTACAGCCAAAGACTCTTTGTTTTGTTGAAGCCATTGAATCCCTGCGTTTGTGACAAAGTACGCTTTATATTCTTCATTATTAAAACCGTAGTCGATAAGGAGCTTTTCTGCTAGAAAACCTCTTTCTTCAAGGCCTGAGACACCAAGAGCCAAAGCAATTTCAGTGAACTCCATTTCTTTGAGATTTTGCTCAAGCTTCCAGTGACTTATACCTCCGTCAGTAGTTGGCCAAAATGCAAAAGCAGATGATAGAACAGCTACTTCATAGTCTTCTAGATCAGATTTCGTTTCACTGTCAGGCTTGAGAATTCTAATAGAACTCATGCGCTGTGATGTGGCAAGTTCATTCTTTATCCATTTGACAATATTGTTCTCTAACTCTTCATATCCGCTTCTTGAGTCAGTTCTGTAGAATATTATTGGACGATGTTGAATGTCGAATGGCAACTTATCTCGCTTAGATTTATCGCAGAGAATCACAGTCGGTCGGTCAAGAGCCAATGCATAGCCTAGCTCTAACCAGACGTTTGGATTGTCTTCACTTACCTCTGCGATACAAATAGAGGCAGCCGCTATAGCAGTTTCTATTTTTTCTATTACTGGATTTAGCCCTAGAATCTCATCTGCTCTTTGCGGCTCTACTTCAGCTCTGATCAAAGCTGGCTTAATAGTTTCCAAATACCTTCGGTCATACCTACCGCTATCAAAAGACTGAATTACGAAACAAGTTGGTTTTATTTTATCTTCTTCAGTCATAGAGTTTCCTTGGAGCCGAGGTAGTTAAAACCCGCGTAATAGGCGTGAGCGTGCGAACATTCTGATCGACGCGTTTGTTAAGTACTTACATAACATTATTCATATCAACATCGTAACCAGAATTGCGCATTTCTTTTGCTAACGCAATCTTCCAAGCGCCATGACAATCCATGGGGACATAAACAACGCCAGATATATCGTTTGGCACTTCAACGTCACCTTTTACTAAGGCACAAACATTGTGACGACCTAACTTTCCATTTAAAAAACCATGTTCAAAGACAACATTCTGTCGTGCTCTAGATTTTAGTTCGAGGCTATCTTGTGATTTTGCGCCTAAGTCGCAAGGAGTATAAAGAACCACTCCAAAACCAACATTTGAGTATTTCTCTATTTTTTCAATAATGGTACTGCCTGAACTAACTTGTTCATGCAATATTATTGGCTCAAACCCCATCTTTTCAATAAATCTTGCAGCCTCGGTCTTGGCTAAGTCATCATGGCCATGAACAATAAAAACCTTTGTGACATCATAGGAAGGTACTGGCACGGTTTCCTGCTTATTTGAAACTTGATTAGAGTCGATTTTTTCTTGTGCACTTGAAAATATTTGTTTCGTAATGTCAGTTGTGAGCTTGTCATAGCTAACGATGTCTTCGCGTGATACAAACATAATGATTCCCGGCGACATGTTGTCATTTTCAAACCGGGACAGCACTTCAGTAGTTTTTTCGGTTTGCTTTACCACAATACGCTTAACTTCATTTGCGTGAAAAAAGTAGCCATCAAACTGAAATTTCTTGCCTAGCATATAAGGTATTACAATATCATCTTCAATTTCACAAACATCAGTTTTGTCTAATTCAAAAAACTGTTTGTAATTTCCGCTCTTTCCTACTTTTTCTGATGTTTCAATTAGCACTTGATAGAACACTGGTTCTCGATCTCCTTTGCACTTAACAGCATGTTAATGAGGCCTATGCCTCATATAATTCTGAGCTCATCTGACTAATGCTTTTTGAATAATATATAAAAAAATATTAAGCAAAAATAATAAAATTAAAAAGGTCATTGGCCCGAAAAATATGAAATAAAAAGGCCATTTATAAACTTACTTTTCAAACTGCCTTTTCAACAAAACATACAAAGCCCCAGTCCCACCATCTTCAATCGTTGCACTGCAAAACGCTAGTACTGCATTACTTTGTCTGAGCCAGTGGTTGAGTTTGCTTTTTAAAACCGGTTTGTTATCACGGGATCCCCAGCCTTTACCATGAATGATTCGTACGCATCTAATCTTTTCTTGCTGACATTGTTCGAGAAACTGGGAGAGGGTGGGTTCGGCTTTGGCTAGGGTGAGGCCGTGTAAATCGAGTTCGGCTTCGAGATGTACTCTGCCACTTTTGAGTTTGGCGAATTGGCGGTTTTGAATGCCATCACCACGGTATTCCAGATATTCCTCATTGCCTACCGTTTCGGGGGCGAATAGGCTGGAAAACTCGCTGGTGTCATGGGTGAGTTCGGCTGCGGAGGGTTTTCTGACCGTTGGCGGCGGTGGTGGTTTTCGATGCACCAGGCGGTCGTGTTTAATCGGCTCGGCGTCGCTCATTTCATTGCGAAACAAGGAAAACTCGTCGTCGTCATTTTTATTTTTGTTATCTGCCATGGCCGATGTTGCCTGATTTCATGCCGTTTGATGTGACCCATTGTGCCAGATGATGCTTGTGTAAAAAATCATTTTTAGTTTAGGATGATTTCCACTTGTCGGGGTGCCCCCTCTGAATTATCAGAAAGGGCTGAGATGAAACCCGTTGAACCTGAAGAGGCTAGAACCTCCGTAGGAAACAAGCCGGAATGCCGGTACGTCTGATTGTCTGACTGTAGCCGCCGTGTATCTCCATCACCTTGTTCGCGAAAGCGCAACGTCTTCATTTCCCCGACTTTTTTATTCATAAAGGGGAAATCAGATGTCAGCAGCCAATCCAAAAGTCATTGATATTAAAGACCGTAGTGGCATTACTACTCAGCCATTACCGGGTTCTGAAAAAATCTATATTACCGGCAGTCGTGATGATCTGCGGGTGCCATTTCGTCAAATTTCTCTGACCGATACACCGAACCGTGATCCCAGTCTGCCGGGTGAGCCGAATGCTCCGGTGATGGTTTACGACACCTCTGGTATTTACACCGATCCCACTGAAACAATCGATCTGGAAAAAGGCTTAACGCCGATTCGTCAGCAATGGATTGAGGAACGCGACGATACCGAAGTATTACCCGCATTCAGTTCCAACTTCACCCGTGATCAGGATGGGCAGGAGTTTGATATTCCGCTGTTCAACAATCGTCGTCTGCCACGCAAAGCCAAACCGGGCAAAAACGTGAGCCAGATGCACTATGCACGTCAAGGCATCATCACCCCGGAAATGGAATATATCGCCATTCGCGAAAGCATGGGCCGTGCTGCACTGCAAGCCAAAGGCGAATTGCCAGCCGATAAACCTAATCACATTACCCCGGAATTTGTCCGTAAAGAAGTCGCTGAAGGTCGTGCGATTATTCCAGCCAATATCAATCACCCTGAAGCCGAGCCGATGATCATTGGTCGTAACTTTCTGGTGAAAATCAACGCTAATATCGGTAACTCTGCTACCACTTCCTCGATTGAAGAAGAAGTTGAAAAGATGGTCTGGAGCACCCGTTGGGGTGGTGACACAGTAATGGATTTGTCGACAGGTAAACATATTCACCAGACCCGTGAATGGATTATCCGTAATTCACCAGTGCCAATCGGTACGGTGCCGTTGTATCAGGCATTGGAAAAAGTAAACGGCATTGCCGAAGATCTAACCTGGGAAGTTTTTCGCGATACGTTAATTGAACAGGCTGAGCAGGGCGTGAGTTACTTTACGATTCATGCCGGTATTCGTCTGGCACATATTCCACTGACTGTTAATCGCACTACCGGCATTGTCTCGCGTGGTGGTTCGATTATGGCGGCCTGGTGTCTGGCGCATCATGAAGAAAGCTTTTTGTACACGCACTTTGAAGATATCTGCGAAATCATGAAAGCCTACGATGTGTCGTTCTCGCTGGGTGATGGTTTGCGTCCGGGTTCACAGGCCGATGCCAATGATGAAGCCCAGTTCGCCGAACTGCGTACTTTGGGTGAATTAACGCATATTGCCTGGAAGCATGATGTGCAGGTGATGATCGAAGGGCCGGGTCATGTGCCAATGCACAAGATCAAGGAAAACATGGATCTGCAACTGGAAGTCTGCCACGAAGCGCCTTTCTATACCTTGGGGCCTTTGGTCACCGATATTGCACCGGGTTATGACCATATTACCTCGGGCATTGGTGCAGCAATGATTGGCTGGTTTGGTACTGCGATGTTGTGTTACGTGACACCCAAAGAGCATTTGGGTTTGCCGAATAAAGACGATGTAAAAGTCGGCATCATTACCTACAAAATTGCAGCGCATGCAGCCGATTTAGCTAAAGGTCATCCGGGTGCTCATGAACGTGATGATGCGATTTCCAAAGCGCGTTTTGAATTCCGTTGGGAAGATCAATTCAATCTCGGGTTAGACCCGGATACTGCCCGTGCTTTCCATGATGAAACCCTGCCAAAACCGAGTGCAAAAGTGGCGCATTTCTGTTCTATGTGTGGACCGAAATTCTGCTCAATGAAGATTTCACATGATGTGAAAGAGGCGTTTACTGTGAAGTCAGAAGAGTTCAAGGCGGCTGGCAGCAAAATCTATCATCAGGTTTGATTGGACCGGATTTAGAACGCCATGAAGCATTATCTGATTATCGGTAGCGGTCTGATTGGACGCCTGACAGGCTGGCGTCTGATTCAGGCCGGTCATGCCGTGACGATTCTGTCATCAGACGATAAAGCCGGTACCGACAGTGCCGGTTTTATTGCGGCTTCCATGATCGCGCCATTTACCGAAGCAGTGACAGCAGATCGGTCGATTCGTGATCTGGGAATACAAAGTCAGGCACTGTGGGATAAATGGCTGGCTGAGTTTGAACAGCCAATATTTAATCCTCAGAGCGGCACGTTGGTCGTCGCGCACGAAGGCGATAAGGCTGAACTGGCACGGTATCAACGTCGTGCAGCGCATATTCTGGATACGACTGATTACCAGCAGATTGATGCTCAGCAGTTACAGAACTTGTCACCGGAAATGGCCGAAAACTTTCAGTCAGCATTGTATTTTCCGGAAGAGAGTTGTCTGGATAATCGTCAGTTTTATCAGCAGGTAGGTGAATTTCTAACCGAACACGCCAACTGGCAAACCATTGAACCGATTGAAACTTTGACTAACGCCACATTGGAACAGCTGTGTCAGCAAACGCTGGGTCATTCCCTGGATAAATTTACCTCGGTGATTGATTGCCGGGGTAATGGCAGCAAAGTGGATTTGAAAGACTTACGCGGGGTTCGTGGAGAAGTACTGCGTGTTCATGCTCCGGAAGTGAATCTGCAACAGTGCGTACGCTTAATGCATCCACGTTATCCGCTGTATCTGGCCCCCAGACCAGATCAGCAATATGTTATTGGGGCGACGGTAATTGAATCCGAAGATCGGTCACCAGTGAGTGTACGTAGTGCCATGGAATTGCTCTCAGCGCTTTACAGCATTCATAAAGGTTTTGCCGAAGCCCGAGTGTTGGAAATGCGGGCGCATTGCCGTCCTGCGTTACCTGATCATTTACCCACCATTCGCCAGCAGGAGTGGGGTTATCAAATCAATGGACTGTATCGGCATGGTTATTTGCTGGGACCTGTAATGGTCGACCAATTACTGACTAAATTATCAGAACAAAAAGATTCGGGAGTGCGTTATGCAAGCTGAGTCGATTCAACCCATTTCACTTATTTTGAATGAACAGCCCATAGAAACCACATGCTTTAATTTGCAGGCGTTTCTGGCTGAGCATGGCTGGATAGAAGGCCGGTTTGTGGTGGTGATTAACGACAATATTATCGCCAAATCAGCACATCCAAACTATCAATTATCAGCAGGCGATCGCATTGATGTGCTGTCGCCGATCAGTGGAGGCTGACATGCAGGCATCTGACTGGACCGTTTACGGTCAAACCCTTAGTAGTCGTTTATTTATCGGCACGGCGCTTTATCCATCACCGCAAGTGATGTGTGATGCCATTAAAGCATCAGGCGCTCAGGTGATTACCGTATCTCTGCGTCGGCAAAGTGCCGGACAAGCCAATAGTGGTCAGCAATTCTGGAACATGATTGAAGCGCTGGGCTGTCATTTATTACCCAATACCGCGGGTTGTTACAGTGCAGCCGAGGCAATTAAAACAGCCCATATGGCGCGTGAGTTATTTGAAACTGACTGGATCAAGCTCGAAGTTTTGGGCGACAGTTTTAACTTGCAACCGGATCCGTTTGCTCTATTGGAAGCGACCAAAACCCTGATTGCTGATGGTTTTAAAGTATTTCCCTACTGTACTGATGATTTGGTGCTGTGCCAGAAACTGGCGGATGCCGGATGTGAAGTTTTAATGCCCTGGGGTGCACCAATCGGTACTGGACAGGGATTACTCAATCCATATGCGTTGAGAACATTACGAGAACGCTTGCCGGAAATAACGTTACTGGTTGATGCTGGCATCGGCAAACCTTCTGATGCAGTGCAGGCTATGGAACTGGGTTATGACGGAATTTTGTTAAATACCGCCGTTGCCGAGGCACTTGAACCGGCACTTATGGCCGAAGCGTTTAAACAATCCATCAATGCAGGACGACTGGCATTTGAAGCGGGCATTATGCCAAAACGTGATTCCGCCAAGCCCAGTACACCGACGTTAGACCAACCAATCTGGCAGCAACATGGCTGATCATTCACAAAAAGCTATTTTATTAATAGGTGGCATGGATCCTCAAGGTTGTGCTGGTCTGACAGCAGATATTCAAACCGTGAGCCATCATGGCTTTCATCCTGTTCCGTTAATTACCTGTGTAACTGAACAGACACAAAGCGGTATGCGTGCATTAAATCCACTAACGGCTGAGAAATTTCTCAAACAATACGAAAGCTGTATTGTTGATTTTGACATTGCTGCTATCAAAATTGGTTTGATACCTGATTTGGAGATAGCCGAGGCGATTGAACGTATTCTTAAACGTCATGATGTGCCAATAGTGATGGATCCGGTGATGGCGGCTACGAGTGGGGGAAAGCAGGCTACGCCGGAAGTATTGGAGTTTGTGCGTAAATCAGTATTACCAAAAATTACCTTGCTGACACCTAATTTACCTGAGATAGAGTATCTCTCTGAGAATGTCACCGGCTCGGTGGAGAAGCAGGTCCGCCATTTAATTGAAGAAGGATTGTCAGCGTGTCTGGTGAAAGGCGGGCATGGCGATCAAAGTTTTGTGTCGGATTATTTTGCCAATGCGTTTGGCCATTTCTATTGCTATCAACCACGGTTGAATAAAAATGTTCGCGGAACCGGTTGTGTGCTGGCATCCAGTCTGGCGTGTTATCTGGCACAAGGCGAAGATATACGTGATGCAGTGATTTTATCGCGCAGTTATATCAACCGCGGGATTCGGGAATCGCAGACATTAGGGCCGTATCAGCTGTTTTCTCATCAACAGCAACCGTTTGAACTTCGAGATATTCCACGATTGAGTTATACCCCGGATCTGATTGGAAAAAGTTTTAGTTTTCCCGAATGTCCGGAACGATTGGGAATCTACCCGGTTGTGGATAGTGCGGATTGGGTCAATCGTTTATTAACCATTGGCATCAAAACCATTCAATTGCGGTTGAAACAAACGGATAAAGCTTTTCTGAATGCTGAGATTGCCAGTGCGGTGGATATCTCTCATCAACATAGTGATATTCAGTTTTTTGTGAATGATCACTGGCGTATGGCGATTGATAACGGCGCTTACGGTGTGCATTTGGGCCAGGAAGATTTGCATGATGCTGATTTACTGGAAATCGAGCAGGCCGGATTGCGATTAGGGATTTCGACCCATTCATATTGGGAACTGGCCAGAGCCTTAGCGGTAAACCCCAGTTATATTGCCTTGGGACCGATATTTGAAACTGACAGCAAAAAAATGCCGTGGCAACCGCAAGGATTTGATCGGTTAGCAGAATGGATACGCTTATTAGATGGGCATACGCCACTGGTTGCCATTGGTGGGATTGATCTGCCGCGTGCAACAGCGTTACATAAAACCGGGCTGGGTTCAGTGGCAATGATTTCGGCGATTACCAAAGCAACTGATTATCAAAAAGTCACCCATGATTTACTGACGTTATGGCGTCATTCAGCGAATTAAACGTAATTCCGTGCGGCGGTTTTGAGCACGACCCTCAGGTGTTTTATTACTCGCAACAGGCTTGTTATCACGATAGGAATGCGTTTCGATAATGCCTTCGTCGATTTCAGCCTGTTCAATCAGAAAGGTTTTCACCACTTGAGCGCGTTTATCTGACAGCTCGGTATTCAATTCTCGGCGGCCAAAACTGTCAGTGTGAGATTCAATAATGATTCTTGAGATACTGTCGTCCACTTTCAGATACTCCGCCAATCGTTTCATCCGTTGAGAAGCACTGTTGTCGAGAATGGCTTTTTCGGATTCAAAATACACACTGAATTGCTGTAAATCGTTAAAACTATCCGGGTGCATTTTGTCTGAACATTCCTGAAACTCGCGCATGGCGGGCAGAAATTGCACATTGGATAAAATCACGCTGACCGGTTGAATGCTGGTTTGCGAGGCATACTGCAGTTGAACGAATTGACCTTGTTGCAAAGCCGCCAGCGCTTTTTGCGCCGTATTACCTTCCACCCTGAATTCACGCTGTCCATAGGTGACGGGCAGAGTCATTAACTTTTGTCTGACCTGATCGAACTGCCAGGGCGTGTTGATGATCATCAATTCAGCAGTGTTTTGCGAAGCGGGATGATCTGCCGTGGAAATAGTAAGCTGCAGCGGCTCGCCATTTTCGCGATGAAAAAGGATATCTCCAAAATCCGTAACGTCATGGCTCAAGCTGCAGGAAAGCGGTGAGTCTTCAGTCTGCCATTTTGCTTCGTGCACAGCTGATTGATAAACCGTGTCAGCAACAACGGGAGAGGCAAATAATAAAAATAGTAAAAACTTCATTAGTATTGGATTACGCTGTGTACGTTAACGTCAGTTAGTAAGGAACGGCCATTCAGCCCAGTGATTTCCATCAGAAAAGCACAGCCAACCACATTACCACCGAGTAATTGGATTAATTCACAACTGGCCTTAGCCGTGCCGCCGGTGGCGAGCACATCATCAACGATTAAAATATTGTCGTTTTCTGCCAAGGCATCGGCATGAATTTCCAGGCTGGTTTCACCATATTCCAATTGGTATTCGACTTTATGGGTAGTGTGAGGAAGTTTGCCGGGTTTGCGCAGTGGAATGAATCCGACCTCTAGCATTGAGGCGGCGAGTGAACCAAAAATAAAGCCCCGGGCTTCCATTCCAGCGACGGCAGTTATATTAGATTTTTGATAGGGTGCAATCAGCAATTCAACGGCCTGACGCAGTAAGACAGGGGATTGCATTAACGGGGTGATGTCTTTGAATAAAATGCCGGGTTCGGGAAAATCTGCGATATCGCGGATCTTGGTTTTTATCTCGTCCATCTGACGCCTAAATTATTTGAGAAGGGATGGTCACCACCAGTATTATAACGACACTAATTACAACAACTGTAATGCAATTTCCCAGAAATCTTTAGGAGTACAACATTTCGTGATTCACAGATGGCAGAGAGTGCTGGTTTTCGTTCTGTTCAGTTTATTGACCGGTTGTTTTGGCTTTGGTGGTGGAGATAAAGAAGCTGACGATATGCAACCGCGTTTTTATATTGTCGATGTTGATCGAGGTAATGTTGCTGCGGAGTTTGCCCAGAACCGGGTTTTACGCATTAAACCTGTTCGTATAGCACCCCATTATCGCACCGAGAATATTGTGTTTCGTATTGGCGACAATGAATATCAACCGCAGGCAGGACATGTGTTGCTTACTGATCCGCAGGTGATGTTTACCTCACAATTACAACGCTGGTTATCCAAGAGTGGTTTATTCAGTGCTGTCATTACCGATGATTCTCAACCAGCAGATTTAGTGTTGGAAGCGGCAGTCACCAAACTTTATGGTGAAGAGCGCGCCGAGTATCCGCCGCAGGCTGTTTTAGAAATGCAGTTTTTTATGAGTCCGGGCGATGCTGATCGTAGCAAGATGCTGTTTCAAACCGGTTTTCGTGTTGATGCATCGATTGATGAAACAAACCCGCAAACCGTTGTAACTGGCTGGCAAAATGCGCTGGAAGAAATTCTCGCGACGTTGGAGCAGGATTTGAGCGATTATTTTGATAAAGCTGGTACACCCTAGCAGTATCTTATAAACGTGCAGGAAATCGCTCAGAGTGGTAGGATTACTCCTTTGTTATGGTTAGCATCTGTTCGGGTTTTGGCAGCAGAAATTTTTGTCTGAAACTTCAACAAGCTAGGCTTGCTTTTGTTCATTTTGGAAGAATATTAAATGTCTGAGATTGCTCTGGAACTGGACTCGATCAGTATCGAAGATGAAATGAAACAGTCCTACCTCGATTACGCAATGAGCGTTATCGTAGGACGCGCCTTACCGGATGTCCGGGACGGTCTGAAACCTGTTCACCGTCGTGTTTTATATGCAATGCGTGAATTAGGAAACAGTTGGAACAGCCCATACAAAAAATCTGCACGTATTGTCGGTGACGTTATCGGTAAATATCACCCACACGGTGATACTGCTGTTTACGACACAATGGTGCGTATGGCCCAGCCGTTCTCGATGCGCTACATGCTGGTTGATGGTCAGGGTAACTTTGGTTCAGTCGATGGTGATCCACCTGCCGCGATGCGTTATACCGAAGTGCGTATGGCGAAAATCGCCCACGAAATGCTGGCCGATCTGGACAAGGAAACTGTTGATTTCATCCCTAACTATGATGAATCCGAATCTGAGCCAGCTGTTTTACCCACTAAATTTCCAGCGTTATTGGTCAATGGTTCCTCCGGTATTGCCGTGGGCATGGCGACCAATATTCCGCCACATAACCTGACTGAAATTCTTAATGCCTGTATTGCGATTATTGATGATCCGAGTGTTACTACTCGTGATTTGATGGAATTCGTTCCCGGCCCGGACTTTCCAACTGCCGGTATTATCAATGGTGCCAACGGTATTGCTGAAGCCTATGAAACCGGCCGTGGTCGTGTTTACATGCGTGCTCGCGCCGAAATTGAAACCAATGAAGCCACTGGTCAGCAAAGTATCATCGTCCACGAGCTGCCTTATCAGGTTAACAAAGCACGTTTGCTGGAAAAAATCGCCGAGCTGGTCAAAGAGAAAAAAATCGAAGGTATTTCTGCCCTGCGTGATGAATCTGACAAAGATGGCATGCGGATGGTGGTGGTCATTAAACGTGGTGATGTGCCGGAAGTTATTCTGAACAATCTTTATCAGCAAACACAGTTACAAACGGTGTTTGGTATCAATATGGTGGCCATCGTTGATGGTCAGCCACGCACATTGGGTCTGAAACCGATCCTTGAAGCCTTTATTCGTCATCGCCGTGAAGTGGTTACCCGTCGTTCGATTTATGAACTGCGGAAAGCCCGTGATCGTGCCCATATTTTGGAAGGTCTGGCCACTGCATTGGCCAATATCGACGAAGTTATTGAGCTGATTAAAGCGTCACCTAGCCCGTCTGAAGCCAGAGAAGCCTTGTTATCTCAAGGCTGGCGCAGCGAAATGATTCTTGAAATGCTTGGCGCTGCTGGTGCACAGGCTTCACGTCCAGAAGATTTGGCCGCTGAATTTGGTCTGGTGGAAGGTCAATATTATTTATCGCCGGTTCAGGCCCAGGCTATCCTGGATATGCGTCTGCATAGACTGACCGGTCTGGAACAAGACAAAATCCTGCAGGAATACCGTGAAGTTCTCGATCAAATTCGTGACTTGCTGGCTATCTTGAGTGACCCAGACAATCTGATGGCTGTTATCCGTCAGGAATTAGTAGCAATTAATGATGAGTATGGTGATAACCGCCGTACCGAAATTCTGGATACTCATCTGGATCTGACATTGGAAGATCTGATCACTGAAGAAGAGATGGTGGTCACTTTATCGCATGCTGGTTATGCCAAAACACAGCAGTTGGATACCTATCAGGCGCAACGCCGTGGCGGTAAAGGTAAAGCAGCCACTTCAATGAAAGATGAAGATTTCATTGAACATCTGTTTATTGCCAATACGCATGACACTTTATTGTGTTTCTCCAGTACCGGTAAGGTTTACTGGAAGAAAGTTTATGAATTACCACAAGGTGGCCGTACGGCCCGTGGTAAACCGATTGTGAACTTGCTGCCTCTGGAAGAAAACGAACGCATCAATGCGGTATTGCCTATTCGTGAGTTTGAAGCCGATAAATTTATCTTTATGGCGACTGCCAGCGGTACGGTCAAGAAAACGCCATTAGTCGATTATTCCCGTCCACGCGCCAACGGTATTATTGCGGTCGATCTGAAAGACGATGACAAACTGGTTGGGGTGGCATTAACGGATGGTGAGTCCGATGTCATGCTGTTTAGCAGCAACGGCAAAGTTATCCGTTTCCCTGAAACCGATGTTCGCTCAATGGGCCGTGTATCCCGTGGTGTTCGTGGTATGCGTCTGGCCGATGGTGAACAGATCATTTCGTTGATTATTGCGCAGCAGGAAGGTGCCATTCTGACAGCAACCGAGTTCGGTTACGGTAAACGCACCAACCTGGAAGAATATCGTGTCCAGGGTCGTGGTGGTCAGGGCATTATTTCAATCCAGACTTCTGCACGTAACGGTCAGGTCGTCGGTGCAGTACAAGTCTGTGACGAAGATCAGATCATGTTGATTACCAATGGCGGTACGCTGGTTCGTACACCTGTTAAACATGTTTCTCTGGTAGGACGTAATACTCAGGGTGTACGTCTGATTAATCTCAGTAATGAAGAAAAACTGGTGGGTCTGGAACGCGTTATTGAAGATGAAGATCAAGATATCGACGATCTGCCACACACTGATGATTTAACGGAAGAATAAGCACTTTGAGAGCCTATAACTTTAGTGCCGGCCCAGCGATGTTGCCGGACGATGTAATGCTGACTGCTCAGCAGGAAATGCTGGACTGGCATGGTACCGGTATGTCGGTGATGGAAATGAGTCACCGAGGCCCTGAATACACTTCGATCGCTGAACAGGCTGAAGCCGACTTACGTGAATTGATGGGGATTTCGGATGACTATGCCGTGCTGTTTTTACAGGGCGGTGCTTCAAGCCAGTTTTCGATGATCCCGATGAACCTGCTGAACGGCAAAACGCATGCGGATTACTTTAATACCGGCGCCTGGTCGGAAAAAGCCATTACCGAAGCCGGTCGTTACACTAAAGTAAATGTGGTTGCTGATGCCAAACCATCGCATTACCGGACCATACCCGATAAGTCTGAATGGCAGTTATCGGATAATGCGGCTTATGTGCATTACACGCCAAATGAAACGATTCATGGAATCGAGTTTGCAGATATTCCTGAAGTAGGGGATACCCCATTAATTGCGGATATGTCGTCAACCATTCTGTCGCGTCCGGTTGATGTGAATCGTTTTGGGCTGATTTACGCTGGTGCTCAAAAAAATATTGGTCCTGCAGGACTGTGTATTGTTATTGTGCGTAAAGATTTGATTGGTAAAACCTTGCCGGGAACACCTGTGATGTTTGACTACAAAGTTCATGCGGACAATGGCTCAATGTATAACACACCGGCAACTTACAGCTGGTACCTTGCTGGTTTAGTTTTTCAGTGGCTGAAAAAGAAGGGTGGTTTAGAGGGCATGGCTGAAATCAATCAGCGAAAAGCCACTAAACTCTATGCCGCGATTGATGGCAGTGATTTTTATGCCAATCCGGTTGATATTCGCTATCGCTCATGGATGAATATTCCGTTTACATTGGCAAACAGCGATCTGGATAAACAGTTTCTGGCGGATGCAGCCAAAGAAGGCTTGCTCACACTTAAGGGGCATCGTGATTTGGGCGGAATGCGTGCCAGCATCTATAACGCTATGCCTGAAGCCGGGGTTGATAAACTGATATGGTTTATGTCTGAATTTGAGCGCAGGTTTGGTTAAACATGTCCGAGAAAAAAGCTCTTCAAGCCGTTCGTGAGCAGATTGATAAAGTCGATAAGCAACTTCAGGACTTATTAAACGAACGCACGGCACTAGCGCATCAGGTTGCAGAAATAAAACAGCAATCCGGCGAACAAGCAGATTTTTATCGTCCAGAACGTGAAGCGATGATTTTACGTCAGGTAATGGAACGTAATGTAGGCCCGCTATCTGATAAAGAGATGGCCAGATTATTCCGCGAAATCATGTCAGCTTGTCTGGCCGCAGAAAAACCATTACGTATTGCCTATCTTGGACCGGAAGGCTCGTTTACTCAGGCCGCTGCTTTAAAACATTTTGGCGGATCTGCAGAACTTCATCCGGTGAGTACGATTGCCAACGTTTTCAGTGCTGTTGAAACAGAATATGCCTGTTACGGAGTGGTGCCAGTTGAAAATTCTACTGAAGGTATGGTCAATCATACTTTGGACAGATTTGTCAGTTCACCCTTAAAAATCAATGGTGAAGTGACACTTCCGATACATCACTATCTGTTGAGTAATGCTGTACAGCTTGCTGATATTAAAAAGGTTTATGCCCACCCACAGGCGCTGGCTCAATGTCGTCAGTGGTTAGGTGATCAATTGGCCCAGGCTGAACTGATTCCTCTGGACAGCAACTCCGAAGCAGCAAAACGTGTTGCTGAAATGAATCATGATAGTGCAGCAATTGCGGCCAGCACAGCAGCCGAAATTTATGGATTAAAAGTCCTGGCCAGCAATATTGAAGATGAAGCGGGCAACACAACGCGGTTTCTGGTCATTGGTCGTCAGCATGTGGGACCGTCAGGTGTGGATAAAACCGCATTGTTGGTCTCCACTAAAAATAAACCGGGTGCATTACAAAACTTACTGAAACCTTTAGCTGACAAAGGCATTAGTATGAGTCGAATTGAATCCCGACCTTCACGTAAGGGCATCTGGGAATACGTCTTTTTTATTGATATTGACGGTCATTGTGAGGATCCGACGGTTGCCAGTGCATTACAGGAACTGGAGTCGGAATCTTCTGTTTTCCGCGTTTTAGGTTCTTATCCAAAGGCAGTGTTATAAATGACCAAACTGGTATTAGCCAATCCACGAGGTTTCTGTGCCGGAGTCGATCGGGCCATTGAAATTGTAGAGCGTGCTCTGGAGTTGTTCGGAGCACCGATCTATGTTCGCCATGAAGTTGTGCATAATCGTACCGTGGTGGAAGACTTACGCAACAAAGGTGCAATTTTCATTGAAGAATTAGCCGATGTACCAGATAACAGTACATTGATTTTCAGTGCACATGGTGTTTCCAAAGCCGTGCAGGAAGAGGGCAAACAACGTGGTCTGAAAGTGTTTGATGCAACTTGTCCGTTAGTCACCAAAGTACACCTTGAAGTCGCCAAACATGAAAAAGTTGCCCGTGAATGTATTCTGATTGGGCATGCCGGTCATCCCGAAGTCGAAGGTACAATGGGTCAATATACTGCTGATCCAACAGCGATGTATCTGGTTGAATCACCAGAAGATGTCGCTAAATTAACAGTCAAAGATCCCAATAACCTTTCGTTTGTCACTCAAACCACTTTATCGGTTGATGATACCAGGCTGGTGATTGATGCTTTGCGTGAACGCTTTCCAAACATCACTGGTCCCGGTAAAGATGATATTTGCTATGCGACACAGAATCGTCAGGATGCAGTAAAACGTCTGGCCGAAAATTGCGATCTGGTGCTGGTAGTAGGGTCCATAAATAGTTCAAACTCTAACAGACTCAAAGAGTTGGCGACGAAACTTGGCACAGAATCTTATCTGATTGATGATGCCAATGAAATTGATGAAAACTGGTTAAAAGATAAAAAACAAATCGGTTTAACTGCTGGAGCTTCAGCCCCGGAATCGTTGGTTCAGGCTGTGGTGGATAAGCTGAAAATGTTGGGTGTTGACGCGATTATTGAAGATAAAGGTCAAATCGAAAATATTGCTTTTTCTTTACCGAAAGCACTTAAAGTAGATATTTCCAGCCTCAGAAAATCAACTTAAGGACAGCCATGCCCTTTCTGCCGGTATTCCTGTGGACCGACATTCTGATTTTTCTTCTGCTCGCTGTTATTACTGCCGGCATATTCTATCTTCGTAGCAAACCACATTTACGTTCCCCCTGGGTAACGGTAATGCAACGTAAGCGTGGTGTTATCTCGATAATTATCCTGCTCAGTTACGTCACCATTGGCTTTCTGGACTCATTACATTTTCGAGTCGCACTGGATTCGGAAACAACCGAACAGCAACATTATTCAACTGAAGTGCTCAGTGTGCTTGACTGGATGGTTACGCCGATTCGCACCCAGGTTGAAAAAACCTATTCTGCCCCGTTTGCTACGCATTTATTTGTCAAAGAAATGCAGATTATTCAGGGAGGGCAGCTGGAATACAGCTATCCAGAACTGAAATACTCCGCAAAGCATCTGCAATCTGAATCTGAAAAGTGGACAGATATCGCTTCAAGCGTAGCCAAGAGTACAGCCGCAGCGATTTTGTTAATGCTGCTGATCATGGCTATTTACATTTTCTATCGGAAAACACGTTACCAACAAAATCTATTTGCCGAGCTGAAGCGAGTAATACGCGGCAATTCGGATTATCCGATACGTACCTTTTATCTGATGCTTTTTATGCTTATCTGGCTGAGTATCACCTTAATTGTTTTAAGCCAGAATTATCATGTATTTGGAACAGATAAAGTTGGTCAGAGTGTGCTTTATCAGGCTTTGAAAAGTATCCGAACGGGGCTGGCAATTGGCACTTTGACCACCTTGATAATGTTGCCGCTGGCGATTTTTTTAGGCATCAGTGCCGGCTATTTCAAAGGCTGGATTGATGATCTCATCCAGTACATTTACACCACATTGAATTCCATACCGGGAGTATTATTGATTGCTGCAGCCGTTTTGATGTTACAGGTTTATATCAATAACCATCCTGACAGTTTTGCCACCGTGGCCGAGCGGGCCGATCTGCGGTTACTGTTTCTCTGTCTGATTCTTGGCGTCACCAGCTGGACAGGTTTATGTAGAATTCTGCGTGGTGAAACATTAAAACTGCGTGAAGCAGAATATGTACTGGCAGCCAGATCATTGGGTGTAAGTGGTTTCAATATCCTGCATCGACATATTCTGCCCAATCTTATGCATATTGTGCTGATTACTGTGGTACTGGATTTCAGTGGTCTGGTACTGGCTGAAGCGGTGTTGTCATATGTTGGTGTAGGTGTTGATCCTTCCATGATTAGCTGGGGTAATATGATTAACAGTGCCCGACTGGAAATGGCAAGAGAACCAGTGGTCTGGTGGTCGTTAACTGCCGCCTTTATCTCGATGTTTATACTGGTGCTGGCAGCTAATCTATTTGCTGATGTGGTACGCGATGCCTTTGACCCACGAATGCAGAAAGCACGATGACCTCGCCAGTCTTATTAGAAGTTACTGGCCTTAGAACCTGGTTTGATAGCAAAGATCAGCCTTATAAAGCCGTTGATGGTATTGATTTTCGTATTCATCAGGGTGAAACCTTCGCCTTATTAGGTGAGTCAGGCTGTGGCAAATCCATCAGTGCATTATCTTTAATGCGGTTAAATCCCTACCCGGCCAGCCGAATTGTGGCCGGTGAAGTCAAGTTAGATGGAGAGGATCTGCTTAAACTTTCTGAAGCGAACATGGAATCCATTCGCGGCAGACGTGTTGCGATGATTTTTCAGGAGCCGCAAAGCTCGTTGAATCCGGTATTAACAATTGGTCAACAAATCGGTGAAACGCTGCGTTGGCATTTCAAACTCTCTTCACAAGAAGTACAGCAGAGAAGCCTTAAATTACTGGATTCGGTAGGAATTCCAGATCCATTACGCCGTTTGAAAGATTATCCGCATCAATTATCCGGTGGGATGAAACAACGGGTGATGATTGCGATGGCGCTGGCTGGCGAACCCGAATTACTGATTGCTGACGAGCCAACAACGGCATTGGATGTGACAATTCAGGCGCAGATCCTGGATTTACTCAAACAAATTCAGCGTGATAGGGGTATGGCGATTTTGCTCATCACTCATGATCTTGGTGTGGCTGCCCAAATGGCCGATCAGATTGCTGTTATGTATGCCGGACAAATCGTTGAACAGGCTGACAGGCAGACGTTTTTTGACAGTCCTCAGCATCCTTATTCACAGAAATTATTTGAAGCATTACCCAGCGAACAGAAACGTGAACAGCGCCTGACGGTGATTAAAGGCAATGTTCCGCCGTTGAATCAGCATTTTGTCGGCTGTCGTTTTGCTGAGCGATGTGATCATGCCTGGGATCATTGTCAGCAACATGAACCACGGTGGATTGAGAGCAATCAAGCCGGGGTTCGATGTCACTTATACGATTCTGCTGTAGTGTCATCGAAAGTGGAGACTAAAAAACCATTACATGCATCCCATCTGTCGGATGTGGTTCCTTCACAGGTACATGCACTTGATGTCAGAGGATTGAAAGTTCATTTCCCCATTCGCAAAGGCATCCTGCAACGTCAGGTAGGCCAGATTAAAGCAGTGGATGGGGTTAATCTCAGCATACATAACGCTGAGACACTGGCGTTAGTCGGAGAGTCTGGTTGTGGCAAAACTACGGTAGGAAAGGGCATTCTGCAATTGGTCAGGGTGACCGCGGGTGAAGTACGTTTTCAGGGAAAAGTCTTAAACAGACTCTCGCAACGTGAATTAAAACCTTATCGTGGTGAACTGCAGATCATTTTTCAGGATCCATTTTCCTCAATGAATCCACGGATGACCGTTGAGCAGATTATTGAAGAGGCGATCAGTGCTACTGAGATTCGAAAAGATCCGAAAGCAAAGTCCAGTCACATTGATTCCTTGCTGGAACGTGTTGGTTTAAGGCCTGATATTCGCCATCGTTATCCACATGAATTTTCTGGTGGACAACGCCAAAGAATATGTATTGCCCGGGCTTTGGCGACAGAGCCTGAACTGATTATCTGTGATGAACCTACCAGCGCACTGGATGTATCTGTTCAGGCACAGATCCTGAATTTACTACGCGATATTCAGCATGAATTTGGCCTGTCATTTCTGTTTATTACCCATAATATCGGTGTAGTCGATTATCTCGCCCATCGCGTTGCCGTAATGTATCTGGGTAGAATAGTGGAGCAGGGCAGTCGTCAGCAAGTATTGGATTCGCCGAAACATCCTTATACCCAGGCTTTATTGGCAGCAGTTCCGGACATTGGCAAGCAGGCCATACAGGTTGCGGTAAAAGGTGAATTGCCTTCACCTGCCAACCCTCCTGCAGGATGTCACTTTCATCAGCGCTGCCCACATGTAATGCCCATTTGCCATGAGCAATATCCCCCAACTACCGTGCTGGAAAATGGGCATCAGGTGAATTGTTTTTTATATGAAGAGAATGAAGATGGACAAACAGACCCAAACTGAACTTGAAGCTGCCGCTTTTCGCAGATTAGTTGCGCACTTACAGGAACGAAAAGATGTGCAGAATATTGATTTAATGAATCTGGCCGGGTTTTGCCGTAATTGCCTTTCAAAATGGTATCTGGCAGCGGCAGAAGAGCAGGGCGTGGCCATGGACTATGATGCAGCCCGTGAGCATGTTTATGGCATGTCTTATGAAGAATGGAAACAGAAATATCAGAAATAAAGTTTAGAACAAGGCAAGTTGCCAGCCAACATATTACTGTTTGCTGGCATTTTCTCTAAGCACTTTCGCCAGTGCTTTGGTTTTGTCATCCACAATGATTTGGTTTGCTGGCATCAATTTGATGCTGGTGATAGTTATCTTGAGCTGGCGCACGTAATTACGGCAGTTATGACAAATAAATAAATGCAGCTTGAATGCCATACGTTGCCGAAATGACAGATCTTTATCCAGATAGTCACTGGCAAGTTGTTCAATTTGGCGGCATTTAAGCATGTTAATCATTATCCTGATACTGAGCGATTTTCTGTTGAATTGCAGAGCGTGCACGATGCAGCAACACTCTTGCATTAGACGCAGAGAGGTCGAGAATATTACAAATTTCCGACATTGATTCGCCTTCCAGATCATACAAGCTCAATACTGCTTGCTGTTGTGGTGGCAGTTGATCAAAAGTCTTGCTGATGATATCGCTGAGTTGGTCGTTGGCCAGAATGGCTTCAGGTGTTTCAAGTTCCCACTGCGAAACCGGTTCTTGCCAATGACCAGTATGATCAAAACGATCTGCGGTTTCTTTTTCCTGCCAGTTTTCATCCAGCGAAACCCGACGATTTTCTCTGCGAAGTCTGGTTTTGGCGGCATTGGCTGTGATTTGAATCAGCCAGGTATTCAGGCTGCTGCGACCGGCAAATTCACTCAATGAGCGAATAGCTGACATCCAGGCATCCTGAGCAATCTCTTCTGCGAAGGCTTCTCCGATAATAGCTTTGGCAATGGTTACCATTTTTGGATGATAGAGTGCTACAGCTGTTTCAAAAGCGGTTGAGTCACCTTCAAGCATGGCATCAATTAATGCGGCATCATTTTCGTAGAAGTGCGAATCACGCTTGTCTGTCATGTTTGTTAATGAATCCTGACGCCAGCAGCCTAGTCTAATGCCTCAAATGTATAGGCCTTACGAAACAGCTGATATTAATAACGGATGCATCTTGTGCCTGCAAGTAAAAAAGTTTGTGGTCGATCATTCGAAGTGCATTTTATGTATGGTGATCGACTTAGTGAATTCGATAACGAAAGGCAGCAATCAAAAAATGTTTTTTGGCTAAAACGACAGGTGTTTTTCAGAAAATCGCATAAAAGTTTGTAACAAATGATTTGCTGGTCAGTCTATGTCAACAAGCCCGGTTATGAAAGTCGGGTTAATCATGTGACTCAATACATAAGGAATTTAAACATGGCTATGAACAAAAAAACTTCTATCGCATTGGCTGCCAGTGCAGCGATGACTGCAGGTCTGGCTTTTTCACCAATTGCTGCTGCAGATAGCAATCCATTCCAATCAACCGAATTAAGTCATGGATACATGCAATTGGCTAAACATCACGAAGAAGGGAAATGTGGCGAAGCCAAGTGTGGTGAAGACAGTAAAAAAGATGCTGAAGGCAAATGCGGTGAAGCCAAATGTGGCGAAGACAGCAAAAAAGATGCTGAAGGCAAATGTGGTGAAGCAAAATGCGGTAATAAATAATCCGGTATTTGTGATTCAAATTAAAAACAGGGGCTGCAAGCCCCTGTTTTTCTTCTAGGGACAACCACTATGATCCAGTTATTAAAAAACTTACAGTGGTCATTGAATACCACGCGTAAAGTGGACTTTTTGGCGCCTTTATTATTGAGAGCTTACCTGATACCGGTTTTCTGGGTAGCTGCCAATAACAAATGGAATCCATTCAATCCCGAGAGTTCATTACAAAGCACCATAGACTGGTTTGCTAATCCGGACTGGGGATTGGGGTTACCGTTTCCTGAGCTGATGGCTTATATGGCCTGGGGAGCAGAGTATTTTGGCGCTATTTTATTATTGTTGGGACTTGCCGTGCGCTGGGTCAGCATTCCATTGATGATTACCATGCTGGTTGCTGCGTTCAGTGTGCACTGGAAAAACGGCTGGCAAGCAATTCATGATCCGATGAGTGCATTTGCTGCTGAAAACGCGGCGGAAGCAATAGATCGTTTGGACCGGGCCAAATCAATCCTTCAGGAATATGGAAATTATAGCTGGCTGACGGAACATGGCAGCTTTGTTGTACTCAATAATGGTATAGAGTTTGCCGCAACCTATTTTGTGATGTTGCTGGCATTGTTCTTTATCGGGGCTGGTCGATATATCAGTATTGATTACTGGTTAGCCAAACGTTATATGGCAAATGAGGTGCATCATGTGGATTCGTAAAAAACATTCGTGGGATATTCCTGAGTCAGAAGTCACGGACTATCAGGTCTATTTGAACCGTCGACAATTTATTAATGGTGCAGCGGGATTGGCTGTAGCAAGTGCAATGCCACTGAGTTTCGCTGCTAAAGCACCAAACGGAGAAGCTTTTACTGATTTGCAGCAAAGCGATTTTTCCACTGAGGAAAAAACAACGACATATGAATCTATTACCACCTATAACAATTTCTATGAATTTGGCACTGACAAGGAATCTCCCTCGGCATTAGCCGCCGATTTTCCTGATCGCAGCGAGCCATGGATGATTACTGTGGATGGTGAGTGCGATAAACCAGGTAAATATGATTACAGTGAGCTAATCAAAACCCAGACATTGGAAGAGCGTATTTATCGTCTGCGTTGTGTCGAAGGCTGGTCAATGGTGATTCCCTGGGTAGGTTTTCCTTTAGCCGAAATCCTTAAACAGGCTCAACCCAACTCCAAAGCCAAATTTGTTGAATTTACCACGTTGTATGATCCTGAGCAGATGCCGGGACAACGTCGTCGCGTGCTAAATTGGCCTTATCGTGAAGGATTGCGCATGGATGAAGCCATGCATCCTCTAACGTTGCTGGCTGTTGGTCTGTATGGCCGTGAAATGCCGGGGCAAAACGGGGCGCCGATCCGTCTGGTGGTACCGTGGAAATATGGTTTTAAAAGCATCAAATCCATCGTGCGGATCCGTTTTGTTGAAGAAATGCCATTAACCGCCTGGGTTCAGGCCAATGCCGGTGAGTATGGTTTTTATTCAAATGTAAACCCGGATGTGAACCATCCACGCTGGAGCCAGCGACGGGAAAGACGCATTGGTGAGTTTCTTAAACGCGAAACGCTGATGTTCAATGGCTATGGAGACGAAGTCGCAGAGCTGTATAGCGGCATGGATCTTAAACGATATTTCTGATGCAAAAACATATCACCAGTCTGAAACGGCTGGTTTTTATCATTTCGTTATTACCACTTAGCTGGCTGATCTATGCATTGCTGACCGATAAGCTGGGTGCTAATCCTATAGAAGCGGTAACTCGGGACACCGGCGTATGGGCATTGCGCTTTATTATGGTGACTTTGTTGATATCACCACTACGTAAACTGACGGGTATCAATCACTTTATCCGCTTTCGCCGAATGCTGGGACTTTTTGCTTTCTTTTATGCCAGCATGCATATGCTGCTGTATCTCGGACTGGACCAGTTTTTTGATGTACAGGAGATATGGCTGGATATTGTTAAACGTCCTTTTATAACCATTGGTTTTATCAGCTTTGTCTTGCTGATTCCATTAACGGTTACCTCTACCGACAAGATGATGAAACGCCTTGGTGGTCGTCGCTGGAAAAAATTACATTATTTAATTTATCTTATTGTCGTGCTTTCTTGTGTGCATTTTTATATGCTGGTCAAGCAAGATAAAACTGAACCATTAATTTATTTTTTCATTGCTATCCTGTTGCTTGGCTTCAGGGTATTCAGCCAGCGCAGGCGTAGTCAATCAGCCGCTTCATAAAGCTTATTTAACCGGCTTTTACAGCAGTTTTTTGTTATAAATTTTTTCCACAAGGTTTTGATTTTCTTGTCAGAATGGCGCTGTAGCACGCTTTTGTCGGCGTGCTGCAGTGTGAATTAAACAAAAACTGTTACAATGTGCGGCTGTAATTTATCGCGTTGAGATTTAAGAAGGTATATATGACTGATTTTGTCGATCACGATCCACAAGAAACGCAAGAATGGTTGGACGCTCT
>Ga0207884_1000215_pt1 | contig 50762 bp, 44 predicted proteins | sample MalvirmetaMSP144_FD_184236 | JGI IMG/M metagenome (GOLD analysis project Ga0207884, IMG submission 184236) | Marine viral communities from the Deep Pacific Ocean - MSP-144 (SPAdes) | ecosystem: Environmental > Aquatic > Marine > Oceanic | place: Pacific Ocean | collected 2011-07-08 | reverse complement strand
TACGTCTTTCCCGTACCCAAAAAAGGGTGAGAAATATACCGAGAATTATTAGAGTAGCCAAGCCCCCAATCTTCATAATATTCATGGCAACCGGCACATAGCTGTTAGAATCAGGATCGTATTGATAGCAGTACATTAGAATTTTTTCAACAGTACTGCCAATTTTACCATCGGCTGATTCGAACAAAGCATTTCGTGTATCAAATTCATTGTATTTAATGCCGTAAAGGTAGCGAGTGATCTTTCCATCAGGGCTCAGCATAATAATAGCTGCACTATGCGCATATTCTCCTGTTCCCTGAACTTCGTTGTATTTGAAGCCTACAGCATCAATTACTTTGTCAATCTGAGGTTGTTTACCGGTTAAAAAGTACCAGCCTTCTTCAGCATTTGTATTAGTAAGTTTGTTGATATACTTACTACGATATTCTTTCGCCATGTTGTGATCTTCCAATGGGTCAATACTGAAGGATATAACCAGATAATCCTTTCCGGGCTTCCAGGCCAATTCATCGACTACATCAATTACACCATCAACAACTAAACCACAAAGCATCGGACATTCATAATAGAGAGGATTCAGAATTACAGGCTTGCCTTCTTCGAGTAAATCGCCTAAACGGATGCTGTCACCTTCAACGGTGGAAAATTTTGCATCAAGAGGAATAATATCTCCGAGTTTTTCCTCGATGCCTACGTCTTGCAGCGCTTGCGAAGTACCCGTATTACTACTTTGGGCAAAACTTCGAAATGGAAGTTGAAGCACTGCAAACAAAATAAATGCTAACAGTGCAAAGCGTCTCATAAAATTAATTTTCAGCTATCTTATTAATAGCCTGATCAATTGGTATTCTGTATGTTCCGTTTTCCAGATCAACAACACCATAGCTATTCAGCGTTTCCGCATCCTTAGCTTTCAATTCTTTTATTTCGGAATACTGACTATTTACAGAAGCTTCGTTTTGGGCATCAAACCAGCTGGCCTGAGCAAACTGTATCAATCCGTAAATAATTACAACTACCAGACCCGTTCCAAAAGTGGTCCAGAAGAAAAGCTTATTATAATTCAGGTTATCATCGTTAACTCCGTGAGAAACCGCAGCAATAAGGAGCTCATCTTCTGTTTCAAGATTTACATTTTCTCCGGATGCGTGATGGTGACCACTATGAGCGTCTGATCCTTCAGCGAAAAGAGAAGCTGAGTTCTTTTTAAGAGCAGCTACCCATTCAATAACTTCATCTTTTGAAACGCCTTTCTTTTTTGCGAAAGCGTCCAGTTCGCCTACAGGAAGTGAGATCGCTTCCAGAGCTGTTTGTGCTTTAAATTCTGCGCTGTGCTTAGTCGACATAGATCAGCAATTAATGATGATAAGATTTTGATAAACATTCGTCCATTTTAGGATCGTTCTGCGGGATCATGCTCTCTTTTTTGAACTTGTTGAAGAACAAACCAAAGAACATTCCACCTAAACCTAAAAAGGTAGCGATATCAATCCAGCTGAAATGAAGACCATGAGCATCTCCTGCATGGTTAGCCGGCATCGAGATCCAGTAAATTTCTAAAAAGTGCATAACCAGAACAATTACGGATACTAATCCTAACATGAAACGGCTGCGCTTAGCTTCTCTATTAATGAGAAGTAAAAATGGTAGAGCAAAACGGAAAATCAATAATCCGTAAGCGATGTATTCAAATCCACCTTCCAGTCTGTTATAAAACCAAAGTGTTTCTTCCGGAAGGTTAGCATAATAGATCAATAAGAACTGACTGAAAGCGATGTATGCGTAAAATACAGTGAAAGCAAAGAACCATGCACCAAGATCGTAGATATGTACTTGTTTGATGGTGTCTTTCAAAATTCCTTGTCTCTGAAGGAAGAAAACCAACAAGATCATTACCGGCCAGAAAGCCTGGAAATTGATCGCAAAGAAATACACGCCAAACATCGTTGAGAACCAGTGTGGATCAAGCGACATCAACCAATCGAAGCTTGCAAATGCAACAGAAAGGGCAAATATTGGAATTCCGGGAGCACTGATCTTTCTCATTAAGCTGGTAATGCCCCAATCGCTGGTTTTATCCATCTCAACTGAAGCTTTGTATAATTTATGACCTAACCATCCCCATATCGCAAAGTAGATAACCTGACGAACGATGAAGAAAGTCTGATTTAAATAAGCTGATTTACCGTAGACTATTTTATCGAACTCCGCACTTGCTTTGTCAAAAAGTGCAGGATCTGTCCAGTGATAAAGAGTCTGCATTCCTAAAAGAACAGGAATAAAGAAAATAGCCCAAACCCAGATATTGGAAGAAAATACTTCAAAAAAGCGTTTAAATACGGTTCCCCAACTGGCTTTTGTAATATGATGCAGCATCACAGTGATCAATGCTGAAAGGGAAATGCCTGCAAAAAAGGTAAAGCTTACGATATAAGAAAAGAAAAACTGATCGGGTTGTAAGAAATAACCGATAAAACTGGCGATCAATCCTGCAAATCCAAGTCCAAAAGCAGCACGAGGTATCATGCTGTTTTGCGGGAATTCGAGAGAATCTGTAATAGTTGGCTTATGACTCATTGTAATGTATTAAGCTATTTTCTTAGTTATCACTCAGTGATTTTATGTATAGAACCAGTGACTCAATTTCTGTGTCGGACAAGTAATCGTAAGGCTGCATAACGCCTGTTTCGTATCCTTGTGTCTTTTTTGCTCCGGGAGCAACAATGGACTCACGTATGTACGTCTCATCTTTTGTAATAGAGATCGTATTTCCATCTGCATCAATACCCTGAGCTGTACTTCCAAATAATCCTTTCCAGGTTGGGCCGATTCCGCCATCAGAACCATCTTCATTATGGCAGGTTCCACATGCATATTGTCCAACTAATTGCTCACCCATTTGAACAGAAGCTTCAGCTTCTTTTTCAGGTTTGCGAGCTTCGGCAAGAGCAGCTAAACGCTCTTGTTCAGCTTTATATTCGCTTTGTAGTTCGTTTACATCAACATCATATTGGTTGATCTCGTCTTCGCTAACATTTTGACTAGCCTGAAGCGCTCTTATGTAAGCTACAATTGCCCATCGGTCTTCAACTTTAATTTGAGTTGCGTAAGAAGGCATCGTTCTAACACCATTATAGATAGCAGAATAGATTTCTCCATCCGGAGCTTCTCTTAAACGATCTTGATGGTAAGTAGGAGCCGGAACATAACCGTAATTTCCGGTCATGATAATTCCATCACCTGCACCGGTTCCACCGTGACAAACTGAACAGTATACATCGTAACGCTCTTGACCTCTGTAAAGCAATTCTGTAGTAACTTCAACAGGGATGTCGGCGATCCATTCTCCGTTTGCATCTGTACCTTCGTAGTAGGCAACATCAGATTTTAACAATCCACGAGCTATGGTTCCTTCCACAGGTTGACGCATAGAGCGGTTGTCTTCAAAAAACTTGTTTACTTCCTGAGCTTCCATTCTGGGTTGCTGATCCATGTTCATGTTAGGATGGATCGGAGGTTTTTCAGAAATCTGTCCCCGGCATGAAGCGAAAACCAAAGCAGCTCCACTTAAACAAGCCATTTTAAGGATATTCTTAGCGGTCATTAAAGAAGTTATTTCATTCTTGTTAGTCATATACTTCCTCTATATGTGTTGCTCCGGCTTCTTTAAGCAATGCTTTCACTTTTTCAGTTTCGAAAAGAGAATCTTCAGCTTCAATACAAATGAAGAAGCCGTCGTCAGTAGCTTTTTTAAATCGGTCAACGTTAAAAAGAGGGTTATTCAATTTTGGAAGTCCGTTTAGGAAGAACATTCCAAATACAGTTCCAAATGCAGAAAGCAATACCGTTAATTCAAATGTAATAGGAACCCAAGCAGGTGCATTAAAAAATGGCTTTCCACTGATATTGATCGGGTAATCCATTACTGACATGAAATACATCATACTCAGTGCTCCACAGAAACCAAGTAAACCATGACCAATTACGATCCAGCCCAGTTTAGATTTCTTAAGGTTCATTGCCTTATCAATTCCGTGAATAGGAAAAGGGCTGTAAGTATCGAATTTATTGTAACCTGATTTCACTGTTAAAGCAGCTACATCATATAGAGCTTTCGGATTCCGGAACTCGCCCAGAATGCCATGCAACTTTGGTTGCTCTTCGATTTTCTTTTTAGCTGGTGCACTCATTATTTATGCCTCCACAGCTTTAGGAGTTGGAATTTCAACTTTAGGAGCTTGATAGTCATGATTTTCATCATAATTGTGCGGATCGGCCTGCGGAATTATCATCTTAACTTCTGCAAGTGCGATCATCGGTAAAAATCTTAGGAACAACAGGAACATCGTAAAGAATAATCCAAAGGTTCCTACATAAGTGAGAATATCCCAAATGGTAGGGGAGTAATAATCCCAGGAAGAAGGCAGATAATCATTTGCGAGTGAAGTAACCGTAATTACAAATCGCTCGAACCACATACCGATGTTTACTACAATCGAGATGAAGAATGTAAATCCAACGCTTCTTCTTAGTTTTTTGAACCAGAAGAATTGAGGAGATAACACATTACAAGTCATCATTGCCCAGTATGCCCATGCATAAGGACCGGTTGCTCTCAATAAGAAAATTGCTTTTTCGTACTCAACGCCACTATACCATGCGACAAAGAACTCCATCATGTAAGCAAAACCAACCATCGAACCTGTAACCATAATTACAATGTTCATCTTCTCCATGTGGTCGTCTGTCATGATGTCTTTCATGCCGTAGATCTTTCTGGCAACGATCATCAGTGTTAGTACCATTGCGAAACCGGAGAAAATTGCACCGGCAACGAAGTAAGGAGGGAAAATAGTGGTGTGCCATCCCGGAATAAGTGAAACGGCGAAGTCAAAGGATACAATAGTGTGTACAGAAAGTACAAGAGGCGTTGCTAATCCGGCCAGGATCATATACGCTTTTTCATAATTCCACCAGTGACGGTTACTTCCTGTCCAACCCAAAGAAAAGATTCCGTAAGCGTATTTTCTGATCTTATCAGTAGCTCTGTCTCTGATCGTAGCCAGATCAGGTACTAAACCAACATACCAGAATAAAAAGGAAACTGTGAAATAAGTAGAAACAGCAAACACATCCCAAAGAAGGGGAGAGTTAAAGTTTGGCCACATTGCCATTTGGTTAGGAACCGGGAATACCCAGTAAATAACCCAAATACGCCCAACGTGAATGGCAGGAAAAACCCCGGCACACATTACGGCGAAAATAGTCATTGCTTCAGAGAAACGGTTAATGGCAGTACGCCAATCCTGTCTGAAAAGGAATAATACAGCAGAAATCAAGGTTCCTGCGTGACCGATACCAACCCACCAAACAAAGTTGATGATTGCCCAACCCCAACCTACAGGATTGTTTAGTCCCCAGACTCCGGTTCCTTCCCAGATTAGATATCCTACAGCAATTCCAAGTACGGCGAGCAAAGCATTTGCTCCAATCATTGCCAGATACCAACCTTTTGGAGTTGGTCTTAAGTTTATATCAGTAACCAATCGTGTGAGGCTGGCAAAATCATGATCGCCTTTCACAAGAGCGGGTTCCGGTACGTAATCGTATTTACTCATGTTTGGAATTATTCCTGATTAAATTCTTATGCCAAAACTGGGTTTGGGTTTCTTAATTTAGCTATGTACGAAGTTCTTGGGCGCGTATTCAGTTCTTCAAGCATCTGATAATTACGCTCATTTCTCTTCATTTTAGCGACTTCACTATTTTCGTTGGTCAAATCACCAAAGTAGATCGCATCTGCAGGACAAGCTTGCTGACAAGCCGTTTTAACAGCACCTTCAGCAGGTTTTGGAGAACCTGTTTCGATCTTAGCGTCTATTTTAGCTCTGTTAACTCTTTGAACACAGTATGTACATTTCTCCATAACTCCACGGAAACGTACAGTTACTTCCGGATTCATCGCCATTTGGATAATATCAGGCTCTGCTCCGGTTGTTAAAAACTCTTTAGGGAAGTTGAAGAAGTTGAATCTACGAACTTTGTAAGGACAGTTATTTGCACAATAACGAGTACCAATACAACGGTTGTAGGTCATCTGATTCATTCCGTCTTCACTGTGTGTGGTTGCCGCAACAGGACAAACCTGCTCACAAGGAGCCATTTCGCAATGCATACACGGAACCGGCTGATGAGCTGTCATTGGAGCATCAGCATCTTCGCCTACATAATATCTGTCGGTACGAATCCAGTGCATCTCGCGACCGCGATTCACTTCTTTTTTCCCGATTACAGGGATATTGTTTTCAGATTGGCAAGCAATCACACAAACACCACAACCAAAACAGGAGTTAAGGTCAATGGCCATTCCCCATTGTGGTTCAGAATCCGGATATGTTTGCTCATCAAACAGTGAAATTGGCACATCTTCGCCTTTTTCAGCAGCTTCTTTCATACCGGGTACTTCATAAGTATGGTAGCTTTTGAAAGAAGCGTAGTCAGGGTTCGATTTATATTCTTCTAAAGTAGCCATTCTGTAAAGATCACGACCTTCAAGGCTATGGTGATCCTGAACACAAGCAATTTCATAAGTATCGCTTGTTTTACTAACAGAACCTTCAGATACAAAATGATTTCCAACTAAAGGATAAGTGTCAACTCCACCGGTTGTATAGTCGATGTAACGATTGGCAACACGGCCAATTCCGTCACGTCCATAACCAACGGTTAATGAAATACTGTTATCAGCATGACCGGGTTGGATCCAGGCTGCGATCTTAATAGTCTGTCCGTTTGATGTGATCTCTACCACATCTTCATTTTCCACATCTAATTGCTTAGCTGTAGCAGGGCTCATCGCAGCTACGTTATCCCAAGTGATCTTAGTCATTGGGTCCGGTAATTCCTGCAACCATGCGATGTTTGCAAAACGACCATCATATAAAGTAGAATCAGCTCTTACAGTGATCTCAATTCCTGAGACCGCAGTGTCTTTGCCGGTATCAGGTCTGAAGCTGCTTGAAATTCGAACGTTAGCTTTGGTAAATCCTGAATTAGTATCAACGCCATCATGCAGGAGTTGAGCCCATTTAGATTTAAAACCTGAGCTGTAAATATTTTTCCAAGTATTTTGAACAAGATCGTATCCGGATGTCATTTCTCCGTTCACAATGATGTTCAAAGTCTCAATGTCACTTAGTCCATTATATAAAGGCTGGATCTGAGGCTGAATTACTGAGCGAACACCGCCATAAGAATGACCGTCGCTCCATGATTCCAGATAAAAAGCCTTGTTAATATGCCACGAAGCCTTTTTCGAAGTTTCATCTACATAATCAGAAAGATGAATCACTTCCTCAACGTTGCTTAGTGCATTTTCAAAGTCATTACTCTGAGCTGATAATACCGGATTAGTTCCAAGCATCACAACAGTGTCATATCCACCGTTTTTCATTTTCTCAATAGCAGAGTTGAAAGCTGAAGTCGACTCTTCTTCTAAATGAGGAACTTCAAGGTAGTTTACAGTATTTCCGTCGTTACCTAATGCTTTATTGATTGCAGCTACAACTGCATGTGCATTAGCAGAGTAATTGTTTCCAACAGAAACAACAGATTCGCCACGGTTAGCAACCAATTCATCAGCAAGAGCAGAGATCCACTCATGATCACTGAATTGATTTGAGTAACCACTAAAAGCATTCAATCCTGATACTCTGCCTGAAAGCGCTGCTGCAAGTGCATGAGCAAAAGCGTCAATTTCACTGGCTTTTAGTCTCAGGCGGTGATCCGCATAAGAACCGGTTAAAGAATATCCATTCTCAACAGCGTAGATTCTACTCATGGAATCATTAGTGCTGGTAACTTTACGAGCAGCACTGATCTGTTTTCCGTATTCCACACTATTTGGATGTGTACCATTTAGTACATCATCATCAAGAGAAACAAAAACGTTTGTTTTAGAGAAATCGTAATGAGCACGAAGTCTTCTGCCAAATGCCTTTTGAGTTCCTTCCAGAGCATTTGATTCGCCGAATGGTTCATAAGTAACCCAATCAGCGTTATTAAATTTACTTAAAGCCTGAGCTTTCAGCCCTGATAAAGTAGGAGAGGAGCTGGCTTCAGAAATAAAGGCGATATTCTTGCTTGTATCAGCGAAATGCTTCTTAGCAAAATCAACAAAATCGTTTACAGTAGAATCAGTGCCTTTTCTTAAAACTTTCTTTGATCTGTCCGGATCATACATTCCTAAAACAGAAGCCTGATGGAAGATGCTTGTTCCTCCACGGCTGCCGGGATGCATGTCATTTCCTTCAACTTTTGTAGGACGACCTTCATGGTTCTCAACTACAAGTCCGGTTAAACTTCCCTGAAATGGCATTGCGGAAGCATAAAACAAAGGTACGCCCGGTACAATGTCTTCCGGTTGTTTAGAATACGGTAATATTTTTTGAACAGGACGGCGAGCAAAATCACAGCTTGCCAGTAATACAGCAGAACCCATAATTGCAAGGAATCCACGACGTGAAAATCCATCTGACAACTCTGAAGCATTTTCAGGGAACTCACGTTCAACAAATTTTTGATATTCCTGGTTCTTAGCTAATTCGTTTAAGCTTTTCCAGTAAGTGTTTTGTTTAACTTCGCTCATTAGATGATGTATAAAGTTCTAAAATCCGTAATTAGTAGTGGCAGCCCTGACAATATTGAGGAGGACTTACGTTATTTTTCTTCACCAACTCTGCGCCTAGTTCAGCTTGGTTCTCAGCTTTGTAACCCATAGTAGTTACTTCTTCTACAGGTCTTAATACTTTTTCAGGTTCACGGTGGCAATCTAAACACCATCCCATGCTTAAAGGCTCTGCCTGATATACAACTTCCATTTTATCAACTCGTCCGTGGCAGTTTTCACATCCAACACCCACTGTTACGTGTGCGGCGTGATTGAAATAGGCGTAATCCGCTAAGTTATGAACACGAACCCATTCAACAGGCTGACCGGTTTCCCAGCTTTCTCTGATGGGAGCGAGTTTTTCGCTGTCGGTTTTAACCTGGTTGTGGCAATTCATACAAGTTTGAGTTGCCGGAATATTTGCCTGTTTGGAATCAAATACATTGGTATGGCAGTATTGGCAATCCAATCCAAGTTTATCAACATGCAATTTGTGACTATAAGGAACCGGCTGCTCAGGAGCGTATCCTACATCGGTGTAGCTTGGAGAGAAAAAGTACCATACTGAAAAGATCAGAGCGTTTGCAACAACGATAAGACCGATCAAAATTTTTCGAGGAACTTGATTTGTCCACTTGGGGAAAATCTGCGCCATAAAGATTGCTTAATTTAGTTAGCGGAACATTGCTTAATTACCTTTAATTGAAGCGGGGCAAATCTACCGATATTTTCCATCTATATGAAGTCAGGAATGGATAGAACCTTCTATTTAAAACTGTTCTAAATAAAAAGAGCGCCGATTCAAACCGTAGCTTTATCAAAGCATCAAAAGATACTACAGATTTGGTAAAGTTTCTCAATCAAAAACGAAAAACTTCAAACATTTATTAAGCTTTATGTAACTTAGGCTATTCAAAAAAAATAGTACCCAATTTTATTTAATGTCTGAAGAAATTAAAATTCCTGAACAATCTAAGATCCTGCAACAAGTAAGCGCTAAAACTGCTTTCCGAATTATTATGGGAGTGAGCTTGGCAGCGCTGCTGTTTTTGGTGTGGCTGATCTATTGGAAAGAAGGAGCTGAAACTTCCTATTCATGGGTTCCATATTTACCTGCACTGAATGCGGCATTCAATTCGTTGAGTACCGTTTTCCTGTTGTTTGGGCTGAACGAGATCCGAAAGCGGAATTTCAACAGACATATGAAATTCATGACCGCCGCTTTTATTGCCTCTGCGATGTTCTTAACCAGTTATGTGATCTATCATCATTTTCAGGGAGATACAAAATTTATGACCGAAGGTTTTATCAGTTATGTGTACTTCACTATTCTGATCACGCATATTGCACTTTCTGTTTTTGTAGTGCCATTGGTTCTCTCGAGTTTCTATTTAGCCCTTACCGGGAAATTTCAGAAACACCGCAAAGTTTCCCGTTGGACCTTCCCAATCTGGTTATATGTTTCGATCACCGGTGTAGTGATTTTCTTTATGCTGAAGTTTGTGGGGTAGATTGAAATTAAAATTATTCTTTTATAAGGCAACGGGTTATTTAAATAAAGAATATAGAGTTTCAAACCTTTTCATTTGATACTCAGCATTTATCGGTTAAATAATTAGCTTTTTACTAAAATATTATCATATTGATAGCGGTAACCGAATCAACTAATTCCCTTGGTCGTGAAAGCACCTCAAGTCTTTGTAATAGTTCTGATATTCTTAATTAGTGAAAATGTAACAGCACAGCAAAAAACTGACTCAGTGAAAACTAAGGGGTCTGTTTCAGTAACCTATCTCTATGCGACTGAAACGTCTTACATCTCCCCGCGCGAAGCCGGTTTAATTAAGATTTTTTATGGAACAGGAGATTCAGAACAAAATTTCTTCAAAACTCATACAGTGCATCTCAATTATAATTTATCTGAGAAGTATCAAATAGGATTAGGCTTGAAATATGGCAACAACTTTTACAGAAGCAGTTCAGAAAGAAGAGGTGAGTTGGATAATGGAGACAGAGATTACGATAGTTATTTAGGGTTAGGAGTAACGGGAAGTCTGGAACTGTTTAAATTTGGGGCTAAAAAGAACGACTATCCTTTTAGAGTAAAAAATATGGTCTCCTTACAATATATACGGTTTGATGGAATCGAAGCAGAGGGAGGATTTCAAAAAGAGGTAGAGCTTTTAGGGTTATTTGTAGAATCAGGAGTAATTGTAAGTTATCTGTTCAATGATGGAACCTCGCGAATAAGAGTATTTTATCAGCCCCTGAGTTTTCAAGTGGGTACATATGGGCTGGCCTTTCAATACAATGGTTTTGGTGTAACTATTAAATTCTAATCCAAATTGTCGGATAGAGCAGAGTAGTATCACTCCCTCCTGAACTTCGTGATCTGATGATTAACCGGAACTTGTGTTTTCAGAAATGCATAAATAGCACTTAATTCTTCTTCGCTCATATTGCTGTAAAATCGCCATGGCATTTCGGTGTTGAACTCACCGGGTTTTACTACATTTTTGTTGATCACATTGCTTGTATCCTGAAAACTTTTAAAACGAGCTATAAAGGCTTCTTCAGTCCAGCTGCCAATTCCGGTATTAATATCAGGGGTAATATTAGCTGATGTAACGATTCCTCCCGGTTGTAATGGAAATTCCATTCCGCCAGCGAAATTCATTCCTTCAATAGGATTTCCTTGCTCCATCGGTGTGTGACAATCGGCACAACTTGCAGCGGTAACCAGATATTTTCCATAAGCTATTTTGTCGGAAGGGGCAGGCTTTTCCATAAAATCCGGTTTACCGGGAATAGTGTTTATGATAAAGTTCATCGGGAAATCAGATGAAGATTCCGGAACATCGTATTCGATGGGTTCCAGAGTCCGCAGGTATGCAATGATATCATAAATGTCTTCCGGATCAACTCTTCTGTAATTGGTATACGGCATGATTGGAAACAACGCATTGCCCTCCTTATCTACTCCGCCGGTAATCGCTCTGAAAATTTCACCATCAGTCCAGTTACCCAAATGATATGGAGTCAGATTCTTTGCATAATAATCACCAGGGAGACCCATTTTTGAACCAAACAAACCACCGCCTTTACCCTTTGTGCCTTCTACAATGGTTAATCCGAATTTGGTGTAATCTTTATCAGAATGGCAATCGATACATGCAAATACAGTATTAGCTAGATATTCACCACGCTGTATACGATCATCTGTGAGTTCTATTTTCAGGTCAGGAGCAGGATCAACATTTGGTAGTGCAGTGCTCACGTAAATGAGTAGCCCACATATCCCAATTACAACAACACCTAATAATCCCCCGAGTACTTTCAGTAGCTTTTTCATAATCCCCAAATTTTAGTTAAGAGGTATTTTCCTCTCTGCAATCCCCAATACCTCAGAAATGACTGACGATAATTTGTTTAATAAAAATGAAAAAGTCTATACCGATACAAAATATTGTTTAACAGGGTTTTCGGTCGCACACTTTACACTGTAGAAAACGCCCGATTTTACTTTCTCTGCCTGTCTTTGTAGTTACCCATTCCCGAATTTGCCAGGGCGGGTTGTGACGAACGTGCTGCTGATGACCGCATTCCAGATCTGCTACCCAATCATCTTTTTCATCTTTATGAAAACCGACAATAGCTCGCTTCATTTATCTTTTTTAGCTGCAAGTACTTTACTGAGGTCCAGATTCTGAATGGAACTAATAGCAGCTTCAACGGCTCCTTCATTACATAAACCACTTATGGAAGCATCCATAAATCCTTCTTTGGCAGCATTTATACAGGCTTCACGGATTATTTCGGCTTCCGTTTTACTATTGAGAGGAGGTTGTTTGTCATTCGAAGACATAGCTTAACTATTAATGGAATTTCTGATTTTGATAGGTATTAAATATTGGTGAGATAATCCAATAACAAGTGCGTTTATTTTAAAGCCCTGTGTAATATTAATAGTGGAATTACAAGCAATAAAAAAAGCCCTGCTGTTTGGCAGGGCTTTTAACTTCAGAATAAGAGTGATTTATTTAATCAATGTCATTCGTTTCGTTTGTACGTTATTTCCAGCCATTATTCTGTAGATGTAAACACCACTGGCCAGATTACTTCCGTCGAATGTAACGGAATGTTCACCTGAACCCATTCTGCTGTTAACCAAAGTTGTCACCAATTGGCCCGTAATCGTAAATACATCAAGTCTTACATCTCCTGATTGAGGAAGTGTAAATTGTATTGTTGATGTTGGATTAAAAGGGTTAGGGTAATTTTGGTTTAGCTTGAATGTTAACGGTAGTTCTTCCGGCTCGTTAGATACACCAATCATTGTGGTGAACGAGATATTGAAGGCATTTTCTGCCATTCTGATTGAGTCAGAAGCTACTGCCATTACCGTCCATTTCAGATCTACGTTTTCACCATCAAGTGCACCCAGATCTTTCAGAGTTGAATCGATAGCAGCGTATGTTCCTATTAAGGAAGTCGCTGAACCTTCATCGTCAGATTCGGTTACAAATAACGGATTTGAGAAATCTCCGTCAACTGAATCAAGCATGAATACATAACTAACTTCAGCATTCGAAGTTGCTTCTTCCCAGGTGAAAGTTACCTCTGTTTCTGCACCTGTTCCTAAGTCAAAGCTGGAATCATCTGCAGGAGCAAGTACACTGAAGGCATCAATTGTAATGTCTGTATCAGCCATTAATTCAACATCACCTTCAAAAGCACCTTTGTAAGGAGCAACTGAGCTTCTGGTGGTTCCGTCAATATCAATCAGTATTGATGTAGGAGCACCTGCCAGATTATTATCTCCAACGGAACTTCCTGTCAAGCGTAGATCAGTTGTAGAAATAAACTCTACAGCAACTTCGCTTGAGTTTGCATCATTACCCGATGCTGTTTGCCAGTCAGCTAGTGTAGCAGCATCTGTTGTATTGAATAAACCCAAATTAGCTGAAGCTCCACTCACATAGTAGTTGTTGAAGTCTGCATCTAGTTGAGCATTGCTCGTGATAGGCCAGTAAATTGCATTTGCATTAGATGCGTCCTGATCAGACACAAAGATGTTATTTCTTAAGGTCCATGATTGAGCAGTACTGGTTTCTTGATGCGCACCAAATCCTGCATGGACACCTGTTTCATCACTCGAGCTAATACGAACCGAATTATGATAAATAGCATTGATAGAATTACCGGCGGCATTATCGAAAGAAATACCATATACATCATTTCCGGTAGCTGCTCCAATGTTTGCGAAGTTATCTATAGCAATCATGTTGTTAGCAACAAGAACAGTGTCTAATGAAGCATTAAACAAAATACCAGCTGCAAAACCCGGTGTTGTTGTACGGTTAATCTGTAGCCCTACGATCTCATTACCCGTTACACTGGTTTGGCCTCCATTTAAAGCAAGATAAATTCCTGCATATCTGGATCTGTCAGCTCTCGGACTGTCAATAGAGATAGTGTTATTCATAATGGTGTTATTTAAACTCCACCATGTTGTAACACCTCTGTAGGTAGCATGAATTCTGTTACCGGTCACGGTTGAACCATCAGCCATTACAGAGCTTGTTCCCCAAAGACCTACACCATTTTGGAAGTCACCGTCTACTGAACCAATTAGGTTATTGATAACAGCGAGACCAATGGTGCCATTAGGGCCGGATTCGTTTGTAACGATACCAGACGCAGTAACATCACCACCTGTATAAGTCAGATTGCTATTAGCAATAACTGTATTTGTGGTTCCATAAGTATAAATAAGTGCTGCAAAGGTTGTATCAGCACTGGTTATAGTAAGGTCACGAGTATCGCCACCAGGAGAGTTAGAACCGTCGATGGTAACATAATCTGCATTGTTGATCCAGATACCATCTCCACCGGAACCACCCCAAACTTCAATAGTTGGTGTTTCTCCCGAAACAGGTTTAATAGTAAGACCTGTGAATTCAGTTAGATCATCACGATCAATTTTAAGTTCATTAGAAGTTTCATCTAAATCCCCTGTGATATACAGATTGGTAGCTGAAGATAAACCATCAGTATTTACATAATGAATTGCCTGATGGAGAGAAATAAATCCTTCTGCATCAGTAGTACGCTGAGGAACGAAATAGTCACCGGCTAATGCTGCTTGAGCTTCTGCAGCTATACCAAGGTTAGTGAATATGTTCGTATTTTTAACGATCCACTCACTGTCATCAAAATTAGTACCGAAAGAACCTAATGCAGTTGTATTACCGGTAGTAACACTTGCCTTACGTACTAATGTAAAGTTCTGAGTTCCTTTTTCAACACCAGCAACTTCCCAACCGGAACCTGGATCGTTGTCCGGATCACCAAATACATCAACCCATGTAGTGTCGCCACTTTGAGAATCGATATGGATAATTCCTCGAGCATCATCACCGTTGTGGTGAACTGTGCTTGGAAATCCAAGTACTTCATCAGCATTTTCTGCAGCAAAGAAAGCAGCGTCTACAGCATCGTTTAGCAATACATATTGTGCGCCTGCTGCGATACTTGCTTCTTCAGTAAATGTATGATAGAATTCCCAACCGCCACCATTTACAGATTGTGCGATTCTGTAATTTTGAAGACTAACAGTTGAATCTGAAAGATTCGTGATCTCCAAAGCTTTATTGTTACTGGAGCCTTCGATATACTCAGAAAAAATTAAGTTAGAAGGGTCGTCTACAACTGGTAGTATAGCATTTGTGAAAGCTGCAAAACCATTTACACCTTCCAAAGCATACACATTATAAGTGCCATCCTCGTTTAATGAAACTCTGGCTTCCCCGTAAATAGAACTAAAAGTATCTGTATCATCACCCATTAAAGGAGATTCAGCAACTATTGTAGGAGCGGAAGCATCAGAAACATCGTAGATATAAACTTTCCCGGTTTTGTTTCCACCACCTGATCCATCGGCTCTGTAGGAATAAACAGCTATATGATCTTTGCTGTCATAAGTAAATGTTTGCATTCCATTTCTTGAAGCAGAAGCTAGTGCGCTATTATCAACATAAGCTCCTGTACTACTGTATCTTGCAGGTGCAGAACTGTTTCCGCCAATATAGAAATCGGAGGTTCTTCCTACTCCTAAAGGAACAACATCAGCATTGCTTCCAACTACCACATTTGTTCCTGATAAGGTAATTGTTTCTGTATTCCAGGTTGCTCCCTGATCCGCAGTTGTTAATACATAAATAATACCAGGATCACTACTTGCAGCCGGTATCCATACTTCAACTGTGTTATCGGTTACAGAACCTACAACAGTAAATTTATCTCCCAATCTTTGAGCAGTTGAAGTGGTTATAACTAATGAATCGCTATATGTTCCGCCTTCACCTGTCCACCAATATAAATGGAATGGATTTGTTGAAGCATTTGTAGTCAGGTTTCCTAAGAATGCAACTCCATCGTCTGAGAAAGCAAGATCGTTCATTGCATATGTTCCGCCGGCTACGCCTGTTAAATCGTATGGAGTCGTTAAAGTAACATCAGCTCCTGTAGTAGCATTTAATACTCTGATCTGACTATTGGCACGGTCTGCTGCATAAAGGTTTTCTCCGTGAAGGTCCATGCCTCTTACCCATCCAACTGTAAACCATGATGGTAGCGGTTCCGGTGCACCGGTGCGCGAAGTTCGTTCCCAGACGGTATTAAGCTCCTGTGCTTGTACCGAAAAAGTAATCCCCGTAATTAGTAATAAAACTGCTGAAGTTGTCAACAGTAAGTTTTGTAAATGTTTTTTCATTCAATTAAATATTTAGTTAATAGAAAAGATATCGATGAAAGAAAGGTATATATTATGAAATAAGATAATTATGCATGTTATGTACATTGAAATAGCCTTTACTTGATACTCAAACTGAGTAAAAAACATAGTTAAACTTTAGTGTATAATGTTAGACTACATTTTCTTTGACATTATTTAAGAGATTTTAAAATGAAAAAAATATTTGTCCTCCTAGTATTAATATTATCTGCGGGAGACTACGTCTCGGCCCAACTTTTCGGACGTCAACCTGAATTCACTCGTCAGGATACTTTGCGTGGAACCATTACTGCTGAACGTTCATGGTGGGATGTGACCTACTATCATTTGGATATGAAAGTGGATACGGAAGACAGCACTTTTACCGGAACTAACACCATTCAATACAGAGTAGATTCTCTTACAACTCCAATGATGCAGATAGATCTGCAGCAACCATTGGAGATTTCTAAAATCACTCAGGATGGGAAAGCGCTTTCATTTGAAAGAGAAGGGAATGTTTTTTTTGCAGAGACTTCATCAAACCAAAAGATAGGAGAGGTTAATGAAGTAGTTGTCCATTTTTCAGGGAAGCCAAAGAAAGCAGTCAGAGCGCCATGGGATGGAGGAATTTCATGGACCAGAGATAAAAATGGAAATCCATTTGTAGCTTCATCCAATCAGGGAATTGGAGCGAGTATCTGGTGGCCCAATAAAGATCATGCCTATGACGAACCGGATAGTATGTTGATGAGTATCACTGTTAGGGATGATCTGATGAATGTGTCTAACGGAAGACTGCGAAAAGAAACAGATAATAATGACGGCACTAAAACATGGCAATGGTTCGTAAGTAATCCCATCAATAATTACGGGGTGAATATTAACATAGGTGATTACGTTCATTTTGAGCAAATCTTTGATGGTGAAAAAGGAGAGCTTGATATGGATTTCTATGTACTCAGCTATAATCTTGAAAAGGCTGTTAAACAATTTGCAGATGCACCCCGAACCATAGAAGCTTTTGAACATTGGTTTGGTCCATATCCTTTCTATGAAGACAGTTACAAACTTGTAGAAGCTCCGTATCTGGGAATGGAACATCAAAGCTCGGTTACCTACGGTAATGGTTATGAGAATGGTTACCTGGGAAGAGATCTGAGTAGCTCGGGCTGGGGACTGAAATTCGATTTCATTATTGTTCATGAAACCGGTCACGAGTGGTTTGCAAATAACATCACTTATAAAGATGTAGCTGATATGTGGATCCATGAAAGTTTTACTCACTATTCAGAATACCTGTTTCTGGAATATCATTTCGGAAAACAAGCCGCAAGAGAGTATGCACGTGGTGTACGGTTATCCGTTCAAAACGACCGACCGATAATAGGAATCTATAATGTGAATTATGAGGGTTCCTCTGATATGTATTATAAAGGAGGAAATATGCTTCATACTATCCGCCAGGTGATCGGTGATGATGAATTGTGGAGAGAAATACTTCGGGGATTGAACAAAGAATTCTATCATCAAACTGTTACGACTGAAGAAATTGAGAATTATATAATTGAGAAATCAGGTAAAGACCTTAAATCAGTTTTCGATCAGTATCTCCGGGATTACAGAGTGCCGATACTTGAGTATTTTTTCAGAGATAACAATGTTGTTTACAGATGGAATAATGCCGTTTCCAATTTCAATATGCCTGTAAAAGTTTATATCGATGGAAAAGAGATGATGCTACAACCAACAACTAATTGGAAAGTCTCTCCAAGTTCAGGCAAAGAGCTACAGGTTGATATCGATTATTATGTAGGTTCATTTAAGGTACAGAATTGATCGTTGATGTCAGTGATTCAATTTCTGATTTAAGATGATTAATTTTTAGTCTGGGACTTTAGTCTTTTTTGCTAAGGGTATACATCAAAACCGTTCGGAATAAATTCTTCTCTGGTGAACATGACCAGATCTTAAATAATGTTGCAAATTTAGTCAGGTAAACAAGCCAGGACTTTAGTCCGCTGTAAAAGCAATCTACGTCGGACCTGAAGGTCCTCCTAGTTTAAATTCATAATCTCCAATTTTTCATTCCTAATTCTTTTAAAATCGTCGTACCTTTAGTCTTCTGTTGAATTGCAGAAATTTTCTCAAATTCAAACTCCCAAGCTAACTACATTCATGGCTGACGCTACTGTAAAAGAACCGGAAGTAAATCTTGAACTTGCCCTCGAACACGGATTAAACGAAGAAGAATTTGAAATGATTAAAACCCGCTTAGGTCGGGTTCCTACATTTACAGAATTGGGAGTGTATTCTGTGATGTGGAGTGAGCATTGTTCATATAAGAATTCGATCGTTGAACTTAAAAAACTTCCACGTGAAGGTGAACACATGCTGGTTGGAGCCGGAGAAGAAAATGCCGGTCTGGTTGACATCGGTGACGGACTCGGATGTGCTTTTAAGATCGAAAGTCATAATCACCCATCAGCAATTGAGCCATATCAGGGAGCTGCAACCGGAGTTGGAGGCATTCACAGAGATATTTTCACAATGGGAGCTCGTCCTGTTGCAAGTCTGAATTCATTGCGATTCGGAAGTTTGGAAAACCCAAGAGTTCGTTATTTGCTGGATGGAGTAGTTCGCGGAATTGGTGATTACGGAAATTCATTTGGTATTCCTGTGATTGGCGGAGAAGTGTATTTCGATGAGAGTTACGAAGGAAATCCACTTGTTAATGCTATGAGTATTGGATTAGTAGAAGCAGGAAAAACAGTTTCGGCAATTTCTGAGGGAATCGGGAATCCGGTGATCATAGTTGGAGCAAGTACAGGTCGTGATGGAATTCACGGAGCAACTTTTGCTTCTGAAGAGATCAGCGAAGAAAGCGAAGCTAAAAGACCAAGCGTTCAGGTTGGTGATCCGTTTACAGAGAAATTATTACTGGAAGCCAGCCTTGAAGTTTTGAAAACCGGCGCAGTAGTTGGAATGCAGGATATGGGAGCGGCAGGAATTGCTTGTTCCACTTCTGAAATGACTGCAAAAGGTGGTCAGGGAATGTTGATCGATCTGGATAAAGTTCCTGCAAGAGAAGAAGGGATGACAGCTTACGAATTGTTGCTTTCTGAAAGTCAGGAAAGGATGTTGATCGTTGCAGAAAAAGGACGTGAGCAGGAAGTTATTGATGTATATGAAAAATGGGATCTTCATGGAGTGGTAATCGGAGAAGTAGTAGATACCGATAAAGTCACCTACATGAAAGGTGGTGAGGTAAAAGGCGATATGTTTGCTGAGCATTTGGTACTTGGCGGCGGAGCTCCTCAATATATAAGAGAAACTAAAAAGCCAACCTATCTGGAAGGAGTTCAAAGTTTTGACATTGATAGTTTAGATCATCCGGCTGATCATGAAACCACCATTAAAACATTATTGAGCTCTGTAAATGTTGCTTCAAAGAAATGGGTTCATGAACAATATGATACAACTGTAAGAACAAATACGGTTACAGCTCCCGGAGCATCAGATTCAGGGGTGATTCGTGTAAAAGGAACAAACAGAGGCTTGGTAGCAAAAACTGATTGCAACGGCAGATATGTGTATTTGAATCCGCGTCGAGGTGGACAAATTGCTGTAGTTGAATCGGCGCGTAATGTGGTTTGTTCAGGAGGAAAGCCATTGGCTATTACAAATTGTCTGAATTTTGGAAATCCTTACAAGCCTGAAGTGTACTGGACATTCAAAGAAGCGCTAGGCGGAATGGGCGATGCTTGCAAAGCGCTCAACACTCCGGTTACAGGAGGAAATGTTAGTTTCTACAATGAAAATCCGAATAGTGCCATTTTCCCATCTCCAATTATCGGGATGCTTGGTTTGATAGAAGATGTTGAAAATCATACTACAACCCCCGGATTTAAAAATGACGGCGATGTGGTGATGTATATAGGTGCACAACGAAAAGGATTAGGTGGGACAGAATATCTCAAAAAGATACATGGCCTAACAACCGGTGATGCTCCTGAATTGGATATTCCTTTCGAAGTAAAACTTCAGGAATCATTACTGGATGCTATCAAGAAAGGATGGATCAAATCTGCACACGATATTTCTGATGGTGGACTTGCGATTGCACTTGCCGAGAAAGCGATCTTTTCTAAAAAAGGTGTGAAGGTATCGGTTAAAGATCTTGCCGGAACAGACCATGAAGTACTATTCAGTGAAGCACAATCCGGAGTTCTTATAACTTTGAAACCCGATGACTTACCAACAGTTATTTCTCATTTTGGACAGCATGAAGTTCCTACTCATGTACTTGGTACCGTTACAGGTGACAAGAAAATGGTGATTGAAGAAGTGGGAAGTTTAGATGTTGAAGAAATGTCCGAGATCTTTGAAGGGGTACTTCCGGGAATTATGGGTTAATAGAGGTGTAGATTTAAGACTTAAGATCTAGGACGTAAGATTTAAGATAGAGGTAGAGTCATCCTGAACTTGTTTCAGAATCTTACGGTAAGGCTCCCAACTAACGCAAGCGTCTCGCTTGTGCATTTCTTACAAAACATTCGTCCAAGCGCGACGCTTGAACTAGAAAGGAGTAAATCAACCTTCAGGATCTGTTATGAATGAGGTAGTTATACAGCCCGAAAGTCATCAGTTAGTCTAGAAAAAATTTAAATGAATAGTATGGACATGAATACCATGCCCATACTAATAAAGAAACTAGCCAGCTACCGGACACTTATCCAAAGAAGACTTATAAGCCTTTTCCAAAATGTCTAACCCTTCGTCAATTTGTTCAGAAGTGATTGTCAATGGTGGGCGAAAACGTACCGTATTCGTTCCACAAGCTAATATCATCAAACCATTTTCAATACACTGGCTGATAACAGCATCTCTTGAATGAGAATCAGGAAGGTCGATAGCAGCGAACAAACCTTTTCCTCTTGGATTGGAAAGGTGCTCATGATCATCAGCCATTTTCTGAAGCTTGGTCAGTAGGTGATCTCCTACTTTAGCTGCATTGGCTACAAGATTATCTTCTTCGATAATATCCAGAATTCTACCAAAGCGAACCATGTCTACCAGATTTCCACCCCAGGTGGAGTTGATTCTGGAAGAAACCTGAAAGCAATTTGTTTCTACTTCATCAACACGAGGTCCTGCTAAGATCCCACAAACCTGTGCTTTCTTTCCGAAAGAAAGAATATCAGGCTTAACATAATGTTCGTGGGCCCAGAATTTTCCGGTCATTCCAACTCCGGTTTGAACTTCATCATATATAAGGAGAGCTTCATGCTTGTCAGCCAGATCTCTAAGCGCCTGGTGGAATTCAACTCTGAAATGACGATCACCACCTTCACCCTGAATTGGCTCTATCAAAATACAAGCAATGTCATCTTTGTGAATTTCAAAAAATCTCTCTGCTTGCGCGATAGCTAATTTTTCTTCTGCTATAACAGATTTCAAAGATTCCGGTGTTTCCGGAAAACTGGTAGCGGGACTGATAACGCGTGGCCAGTCAAACTTAGGAAAGTACTTTACTTTATTCGGTACGGTATTGGTAACAGAAAGGGTATAACCCGAACGACCATGAAAAGCTTTTTCAAAATGAAGAACCTTATGCCCAATTTCATGGCGATAACCTTTTTGGAAATTTTTCTGAACTTTCCAGTCAAAAGCTACTTTCATTGCATTTTCAACTGCTAATGCTCCACCTGATATAAAGAAAGAGTGGGGGAGATGTTCCGGCACAGCAACTCTGCTGAACGAACTCATAAAACCGGCAAGTTCTTCTGTGTATACATCAGAGTTTGATGGTTTGTTGATTGCAGTCTTACCCAACATTGAAACAAAGTCGGCATCTCCTGCAATTTTGGGATGATTCATCCCCAAAGGATTAGATGCGAAAAAAGTAAAGAAGTCCAGATATTTTTTTCCGGATTTTGAATCAAGAAGATAAGCCCCTTTACTTTCTTCAAGATCAAGCACCATATCGAAACCGTCGGTGAGTAGATGTTTCCCCAAAACCTCTCGTACCTGAGCAGGTTGAATAGTTTTCATTTTAGCCATTTAAAGTATTTTTGATGTAAGCAGTTTAATTTTCGCTGATAAGCTATCAAATCAGGAAAAAAACGCCAATAGGTTTAAACGGTTTAAACCTTTATTTGGAAAAATTCTCAAGGGTTTTGCGAATAATCTCTACACAATCCATAAGTTGGGATTCAGTCATGACTAATGGCGGTGCAAACCTTATTATATTTCCATGAGTAGGTTTTGCTAGCAATCCGTTTTCTTTTAATGCTAAACAGAATCTCCAGGCAGTGTCGCTTTCAGGGGTGTCATTTATAATAACAGCATTCAACAAGCCTTTTCCTCGTACTTTTACAAAAAGATCGGATGAGTCCACAAGTTTCTTCATCTCTGATCGGAACAGCTCTCCTAAAGCTTGTGCATTTTCAGCTAGATTTTCTTCAACAACAACTTGCAGAGCAGTCATAGCTACTTTACAACCAAGAGGATTTCCGCCGTATGTAGATCCGTGCTGTCCCGGTTTTATGACTTCCATAACATTATCATCAGCTAGGATTGCTGAAACCGGGTATGCTCCACCGGATAAAGCTTTACCTAAAATGAGAATGTCAGGTTTTATATTATCATAGTCACAGGCTAAGAGTTTGCCTGTACGAGCAATTCCGGTTTGAACTTCATCGGCTATAAATAATGCATTAGCCTTTTTGCATAACTCGGCAGAAGCAGATAGATATCCTTCATCCGGAACTACAACGCCGGCTTCTCCCTGAATGGGTTCAACCATAAACCCTGCAACATTTGGTTGCTTTAAAGCTTCTTCAAGAGCTTCTAAATCATTATAAGGTATCTTTATAAATCCCGGGGTATACGGTCCAAAATTCTTTTTTGCGTCAGGATCGTTGGAAAAGGAGATTACAGTAGTGGTTCTTCCATGAAAATTATTTTCACAAACTATGATCTGAGCTTCATTCTCGGAAATCCCTTTTTTCTCATAGGCCCATTTCCTGCACACTTTGATAGCTGTTTCAACTCCTTCAGCTCCGGTATTCATAGGGAGTACTTTATCGAACCCAAAATATTCACTCATGTACTTTTCATACTCTCCTAATACATTATTATAGAAAGCTCGTGAAGTCAAAGTGAGTGTGTGAGCCTGATCAACTAAAGCCTTTGTAATTTTAGGATGACAATGTCCCTGGTTTACTGCCGAATAAGCAGATAAGAAATCGAAATACTTATTTCCTTCAGGATCCCAAACATAAACTCCTTTTCCTTTTTCGAGTACTACCGGCAGGGGATGATAGTTGTGTGCTCCGTATTGATCTTCTAATTGTATTGCGTCTTTTGATGATATCATTAACTCTGTATTTAATTTTTACTAAAGATAAAGAATAGAGAGACAAACCTTAATAAAAAAAGCGAAATAAAGGTTGATAGTAACCGGTAATTAATCGTATCTTTAAAGCTCAACATCGCGGGGTGGAGCAGCTGGTAGCTCGTCGGGCTCATAACCCGAAGGTCACAGGTTCGAATCCTGTCCCCGCCACTACTTAAAGGCCGCTTTTAGCGGCCTTTTTTATTTTGGGTACAACATAGGTTAAACTTTTCTCTCATTTACCCACTCTCAACTCTCTCAGTATCTTCGGCTATTCTTGTGCTCATATCTGACACTTTATATTGTTAAATATGCTCAGAAATGAACTAATGTTGTCATATATGACAACTCAATACTTTATAATGTTGTTAAAAATGACAACGAAACGTATATTATGTTGTCATATATGACAACGTATGGTACTATTATGTTGTTATAAATATCAACAAGTGCTGTTTAATGCAGTGAAAAGGCACAATTATGAACTATTGGGATAAAAAGCTTATACGCAAACAGCTTGATAAGAAATTGAAGAAGCTTAAACCTCTCCTGAAAATGGCAGTGCCTTCAGGTGGATGGATAAATGCTATCCGTGAAGGATTAGGAATGACATTAGAGGAATTAGGTGGTCGCGTTGACCTTGACCGGGCACGGGTTTACCGTATTGAGCAAGCTGAAGTCAATGGTGATGTAAAACTCTCAACCTTGAAGAAAATGGCTGATGGGTTGGGGGTAAAGTTTGTCTATGGTTTTGTGCCAGAACTAGACCTTGAGGAAATAGTCCGTCAACAGGCCTTGAAAATTGCCAAAAAACGATTGAATCGGATAGACCATTCAATGAAGTTAGAACTTCAAGGGGTATCTGATGAAGAGCAGGAAGACGCTCTGAATGATTTGGTGGACAAAATCCTGATCGAAGAGCCTAAGAATTTTTGGGATTAGTAGATGTTTGATTATCCAGAAGGGGCAACACCAATTGATGAGGATGAGAAGGAAGGACTTCTCATTCCTCATATCAGTACACGGGAAGAACTCAATGAATGGGAGCAGAGGAATATTACCGATGCTTACAGTTGGTTAGATCGTACACGGCGAAAAGATTATCTGAGTGAAGAATTCATCCGAAAGCTTCATGAAGAGATGTTTGGAAAAGTATGGGCTTGGGCAGGGGATTATCGCCAAACGGATAAAAATATCGGTGTAGATTGGACGCAAATTCCAATACATTTTCGACAATTGTTGGACGATGTCCGGTACTGGATAGATCATGAAACCTATTCACCGGATGAAATTGCAACACGTTTTCATCACAGACTTGTGCTAATTCATTTATTTCCGAATGGTAACGGTCGTCATGCACGAGTAATGACAGATGTCTTGCTTGAGAAAGCGCTCGATCAAGAGCCATTTAGTTGGGGATCAGGGAATTTGATTGAAGAAGGGGATGTAAGGGCGACTTATATACAAGCTCTCAGGTCTGCTGATGCACATGACTATGAACCTTTGTCTACATTTGTATGGAGTTGATGAAATAAACCTAGAAATATGTTGATTAAAACCAGTACCCTTAGGTAGTTTGAAGACGATATAAATAAAGTGAGAATCTATGACAGGAACGCGTAAAGAATTAAGAAGCCAACTTCAGGAAAAGCTCAGAGAGCTTTTTCAATTTGATATATCCGACTTAGACTTTGGTATCTATCGAATTCTCAATCGTAAGAGAGATGAAATTGAGCAGTTCATTGAAAAAGACTTACTTGATGCAATCGAGGACGGTTTAAAAGAATATTCTAAAACCGACACTGTTCACCTTGAAGAAATAAAGCAAAAAATTAAGGCGACATTAGGTGATGATGCTTTTGATGAAGATGAGAATCTTGTTCAGTATCAGAACACCCCATTAGGAAAAGAATTCTTATCAGCATTAGAGCAAGTTGAAAAGCAAGATGTTGGTGAAGAGATTGAAAAACGTATTTATAATGACCTGTCTGTTTTCTTTTCCAGGTACTATGACCAAGGGGATTTTCTTACAAAACGCAGAATTAGCACAAGAGATTCTAAATATGCCATTCCATATAATGGTGAAGAAGTTTTACTGCATTGGGCCAACAAAGATCAGTACTATATAAAAACAGGGGAGCAATTTACTGATTATAAATTTGAGACAGATGAGTTTGACGTTTGGTTTAAACTCAAGGATGCGGAGACAGAGAAGGACAATGTCAAAGAAAATGAAACAAGATACTTCATTTTATCAAATGAAGATTCTATCCAGATTGATGAAGAAGACAAGACACTGACATTATATTTTGAATACAAGCCTCTCGATGATGACACTCAAAAGAAATGGCTCAAAATTTATAATGAAGTTGAGAAGAAAAGAAAAACGCTTGATAGAGAGTCACTTTGTGTCGCTTTTGATGAATATATAAGAAGTGAGTTATCAGGTAAATGGCGGAATGTACTTTCAAAAATACCACCTAAAAAAGATCGCTCAGTTCTTTATCAAAAGCTCAATCATTATACGGCTAAAAATACTACCGATTATTTCATCCATAAAAATCTCGAGGATTTTCTCGACCGGGAACTAGAGTATTATCTAAAAAATGAAATTGTTAGAGTTGATGATTTTATAAAAGCAGATACAGAGGAGCCTCTTCAAGTAGCTTTAACCCGGGCAAAAGTTGTACGAAAGATTGGGAAAAAAATTATTTCCTTTTTGAGTCAAATCGAGAATTTTCAAAAGAAATTGTTCGAGAAGAAAAAATTTGTAGTTGATACAAACTACTGTTTCACGCTCGATATAGTGCCGGAAGAACTATATGCGGAAATACTTGATAATGCGGAACAGTTAAATAGCTGGGAAGAAATCTATTCCATGAAACAATGGAAAGGAGAACTTCAATGGGATGGAAAATGGACTGAGGAATTTCTAAAACAATATCAGTTCATGATGGTTGATACAAAATATTTTCCTGAAGACTTTAAAATTAAATTACTTAATACAATATCAGATCTAGATGATCTATTGAGTGGGTTAAATATAAATGGGGATAATTTTCATGCATTAAGCCTCTTAAAGCAAAAATTTAAAAATAAGGTCGAGTGTGTTCATATTGATCCACCGTATAATACAAGTACAAGTGGTTTTCTTTATAAAAACGCTTATAAACATTCTAGTTGGCTATCAATGATGAGTGATAGAATTAATCTGTCTCTAAATTTTTTAAGTTCATCAGGTAGCTTTCAATGCCACATAGATGAAAATGAGCAATCTGCTCTGCATAACCTGCTAGAATCGACCCCTACAATTGATTTAGGCACGATCATCTGGGATAAGAAAAACCCTATGCTAGGTAAAAAGGGCATAGCAACACAACATGAATATATTCTTTGGAGGGGTTTAGAAGAAGAAGTTGTGTATATGAGAAATAAAAATATTCTCCTCATTTTAGAGAATGCAGAAAAAATTATTAATAGTAACGGCGGAGTAAATGACCGTTCAAAAAAAGAATTCAGAAGCTGGCTAAATAATCAAGACTATCTCAGTGGTGGGGAAAAAGCTTATAGGTATATAGATGAAGATGGGAGGGTTTTTCAAAGTGTTGGAATGGGAGCACCTGAGCCCAGAACGAATCCAAAGTATCATAAACCATTAATACATCCAGTAACAGGAAAAGAGTGCCCGGTACCGCCAAATGGATGGTCAAGGTCACCAGAAACTCTTCAGGAATTGGTGGATAATGATGAAATAGTTTTTGGAGACGATGAAAATAAACAACCTCGAAAGAAAGTATTCTTAACAACTGACTCTCAAAGACAGTTATCATCGAGAATTGATATTTCCAATACCATAGAAGAGGCAAAAAGCGGGAAATATTCTTTAGATCCTCTCGGCTTGACATTTCCATACAGTCATCCAGTTGAACTATATGAAGAGTTAATATTTGCAGGGTGCAGAACAAAACATAGTTATGCATTAGATTACTTTGCAGGCTCTGGGACTACAGGACATGCTATTGTCAATCTAAATAGAGAAGATGGAGGCGAGAGAAAATATATTCAAATTGAAATGGGAAAGCATTTTAATTCTACCCTAATTAAAAGAATTCAGAAAATAGCTTTTTCTAGTGATTGGAAGAATGGTATCCCCAAAAGCCAAAATGGTGCTTCTCATTCTTTCAAGTATAGCTTCATTGAATCTTATGAAGATGCTTTAAACAACATCGAGTTTAAGAGTAAAGAAAAGACTCAGGGAGCATTGGAATTTAAAGACTATATACTAAAGTATATGTTGGACTTTGAAACTACTGGTGTAAGTCCTTCACTATTAAAAGAGGAAGCCTTTAAAACACCGTTTGATTATAAGCTTAAGATACAACGAGGGCATGATAGCCCTAAAGAAGAGCCTGTCGATTTAGTGGAAACTTTCCATTACCTGATTGGGCTTTGGGTAAAGAATTGTTATCAGAATGAACATCAAAATCGCAGATATATTATCACCAGAGGAAATATTCTTAATGATGACTCAATGGAGAAAGTTTTGGTTGTTTGGCGTAATTCTGACGATTTGGATTTAGAGAAGGAAGCTGAATGGCTAAATGCTGAATATCTAAAAGAGGGATCTTTTGATCGCATCTACATAAATGGTGCTAGTAAAGTAAAAGGAGCTGAACCTACTGAAATAACCTTTAGGGAGAAAATGTTTGAGGAGGTATCGTGAAGTTCAATAAAAGATTATCCCTCTTAGGATATTTAAGAAAACAATTTGGTGTCTTTGATATGCACGATACGACATCAATTAGAGACTACTACAAGGAATTAAGCCGAGACACTCAAGGTCCGGCTTATGATGCGGATGGTATAAGCAAACTTTGCAGAGTGCTTCAGAACAATCAAAGGGTTCTTGTTTCAAATGAAAAACTTTTGGAATACGATGCCAATATTTCAAATCACTTAGCGAAGATTAATGAAAATAGGCAACGGAAAGACCATATTGTTTTCAAGTATTTTCAGTTATTGGCAGGCTTTTACAGTGAGTATTATCTAGACCAGGTAACAACCAATAAAGATCAGCTATTAAACGAATTAAACTCTTTTGTGGAGGAGCAAAAAGAGAAACATAGGAGGGATGTTGATTACACGAAATTTGATGAAGCTGATTTGAATAAACTTGCTTTCTGGATGGCTACAGGGAGTGGTAAGACACTCATAATGCACCTGAATTACTATCAGTTTCTTCATTATCAGCCTAAGATGAGGGATAAACCTGATAACATCCTATTAATTACCCCAAACTCAGGTTTAACACACCAGCATTCAAAGGAACTAACCTTAAGCGGTATTCCCCACGAATATTATTTAGACAGTCAGAGTAGTAGTACAGTCGATCCTGATAGTATTAAACTTATCGAGATAACAAAATTTGTAGATGAAAAAACTGGTGATGGAGACAGTATTGAAGTTTCATCATTTGAAGGTAACAACTTAATTTTCGTTGATGAGGGACACAAAGGATCAGGATCAGAAGACTCTCAATGGATGAGACGTCGCAAGTATATTTCAAAGCAGGGGTTTACTTTTGAGTATAGTGCTACTTTTGGCCAGGCTTTGAATAAAGCCGCCACAAGTATTCAGGATGAGTACGGGAAAGCGATTATTTTTGATTACTCGTATCCTCGCTTTTATGATGATGGATATGGTAAAGACTATCGAATACTCAACCTGAAAAAGAAGCAAACTTTTGAAGACGAACAGCAACAAGTTTATCTATTAGCCAATTTACTTACATTTTTTGAACAAAAAGCAATTTATAAGAAAGATCCTGAAGCATTATATAAAAAATGGAACATTCATGAGCCATTGTTGACATTTATAGGCCATAGTGTGCAGGCAGGTAGAACGGCTTCTAGTTTGAGGGCAGATGAAGAAAGAACAATATCTGATGTTCAAAAACTTGTGCTGTTTTTGAATAGGGTTCTTCAAAACTCAAAAGACTGGTCTTTATCAACTATCACTAAGTTACTTGAAGGTAAATCTGGTGTATCAAGAGATGATGGGTCAGATATATTTGATGACAGTTTTTCTGTGTTAAAGTCACTTTATGGTTCGAACGTCGAAAAACTATATAGTGATCTTCTAAATGATATTTTTCATGTATCAGGCTCGGCACCTTTAAAACTATCAAATTTAACTTCTGCATCCGGAGAGATTGGGCTTAGAGCCGGAAACAGTGATAATTACTTTGGTGTGATAAATATTGGTGAAGACAGTCTTTTTCTATCTTTTGTTGAAGAAGAACTACCAGACTTAATTGTAGAGGAACCTAATGCATTTGAGGATTCTCTTTTTCAAAAAATTAACACCCAAAATTCTGACGTAAACATTCTTATTGGTTCTAAAAAGTTTATTGAGGGGTGGAGTTCATGGAGAGTCTCAAGTATGGGACTCATGAATATTGGTAAAAGTGAAGGCCCGCAGATCATTCAACTTTTTGGAAGGGGAGTTCGGCTATTAGGAAAAGATCGTAGTCTAAAAAGATCGTCTAAAATGGAGAACATCCAAAGCAAGCCGGCAAATATTCAGTATTTAGAAACCCTCCAAATTTTTGGTTTGCAGGCTAATTATATGGAGCAGTTCAGAAAGTACCTAAAAGATGAAGGTATTGATACTGATCGCAAGATAGAGCTTAATCTTGAGATCAAACTCAAAGATGACTTTGATAAGAAAGGATTGCTTGTCATTAAGCCAAAAATCAGAGACGATTTTAAGGATGTTTCGCAATTGGTACTTGGTACAGATATTAAAAAACATCCAAGGATTGATCTAACAAGCTCAGTTCAAGAGCAAATATCTGAAGATAGGGTGGAAGAGGCTTCCATTGCGTCAAATAATCAGGACCAGAAACTTATTCCCCAAAATATTTTACCGTTATTGGAAGGAGATTTTCTATTCAGAGAGGCTTGGTATTATAGATGCCAAAAGAACTATAACAACTTGAGCTTTACGTCATCTGATGTGATGAACATTCTTAAGAATGAAAAGTATGAACTCTTTTGTGAAGATGAGATACTTGAAACATCCAGTTTTGATGATGTTAAGAGAGTTCAGCAAATAGCATTAATCATAGTTCGTAAGTACATTGATACTTACTATAAGCAAAAACAACAAGAGTGGGAATATACCCAGTTAGAGTACCATCCTTTCCAGTCCGGCGATCCTAATATTCCAAGAGTAAATGATGAGACTATTGGATATCAACTTCGGGTAAAAGAGAAAAAAGCTGAGGAAATCGAGGCTGAAATTAAGTCATTATTTGAAGATGATGAATTATTTCAAAAAGATGTTTTAAACAGCAAAAAAGATGGAGGTAAAATTCTTAGGATCTATTTTGACAAACATCTTTACCTGCCGTTATTAGTTGAGGATAAGAAAAATATTATAGAATCAACGCCCCCTGGACTAAATGAAGGAGAATGGAAGTTCGTCAGAGATTTAAAGGAGTTTTTTGAAAGACCAGAGTCAGCTGAACTTTTAAAAGGACATGAGATTTATGTATTGCGTAACCAATCTCGAGGACATGGAGTAGGCTTTTTATTAGAAGGCGAGCGGTTCTTCCCTGATTTTATTACTTGGGTGAAGAGTAAAGATAAACAGCACATATGTTTTATTGATCCTAAAGGGCTTCAGCATCAAATAAATGTTGATGAGAATAATAAAGTCCAGTTTTCAAAAGACATAAAAACCTACGAAGAGCAGTTAAATGATAAGAGTGGAAGAAAGGATATTTCTCTAAGCTCATTTATAATTTCACAAACTGACTTCTCTGAAGTTTCTAAAAATAACTCTTATAAAACAGAATCTGAGTATTCAGATATGGGACTATTTTTCCCCAAGGATGATCTAAGTTATATAGACACTATGTTTCGAAAGGTGACCGATTTATGAATTTTCTTTTTTCAGATAATTACCTTTACTTAGTTTTTTATCAGATACTTAATAAAAGTCTTTTACTTATTAACTATCAGTCTCTAATTAATTTTGTGCAGAATATGAATCGATGAAAAATTTAAAACTTCCTGAAATACAAAATTTAGAGCTAAAGCATTTCTCACTCTATAAAAAAAAGAAAAACATAGAAGTCGGAATTGATGATGGTGTCTTTTGTTTGGCAGGTGCAAATGGATTAGGGAAATCCACCTTTGTAAACATCCTCAATTATGGACTAACTGGAATAGTTCGAAAACCAGATGCAAACTTTACTCAGTATAATTCCATTCCTAAATTTTTTAATGACAGTAAAAGCTTTGCCTCTGAATATTTTGACAAGAGGATTGATGAGAACCACAGAGATCTTGCCTACGTAGAAATTAGTTTTAAAGCAGGTGAAAGCTTATACAAAATAAAGCGTCCCTTTTTTGAAATAGATCAATTAATTGATCTTGAAATCAAAAGGGGGGAAGATTTTATAAAAATACCTGAAAATAGTTCGAATAAAGATCTAGAGAACTTATATAGAAATAATTTAACAGAAGATATTGGCCTGTCTGACTTTGATCAGTTTGTCTTTATTCAGAGTTATGTACTTACATTCGACGAGAGTCATCAATTACTCTTTTGGGATTCAGCTTTAATGGAGAGAGTGCTGTATTTATTTTTTAATCTAGATCCAGAAGTAGCTAAACAAGCAGATCATTTACGGAAAGAAATTACTACTCATGAGTCTAACATGAGAAACCTTCAATGGGATGCAACAACAACTAAAAAGAAAATTGATGATACGATACAACAGCTTGATAAAAAGTCTGGGAAAGTTGATAGTGATCAAGAAAGTATTCTAGAAAAGCATCAATCTTTAGTAGAAGAACTGTCAAATAAACGGGATGATTTTAAAAAGATTGAGTCAGAAATTGATGAATGTGATTTAAATATCGCCGATTTTTCTTCAAAGATATCTCATCAAAGGCGTGACTATGAAAAGCTCTTTTCATCTGTATTTGATGAAGATATTGCTATAGAGGAGGATAAAAATATACAAGAATATATACGGAATTTAGCTTCAAGAGTTTGTGGGAAAGAATCGACAGATGATATTGTGGAAAATATCAAGACATATATTACGAAGAACCACTGTAACAAAGTTAAGTCTCCAAAAGGCAAAGGAGTTAAAAAACTAAAAGAGGTCGATGAAAAAATATTTGAATTAAAAAATAAACTGTCTCGATATGAGAAAAGAAAAGAACGTCTTGAAATTGATTTTAAAAATGTAAAAGAGCAGATAGACACTCTACGAGAACAAGTCGCAGAAATTGAAAATCAAAATGAAGAAATTATATACAGCACTTCAAATGATGCTTCGAAAAGAGCATTGAAAGAAATTCTAACGGGTTATAGAAAGCAAATTGAAGATGCACTGAATGAGAAAGAGGATGAAACGAGTAAAAGAGATAGTAAAAAAGCTGCATTAAATGACTTAGAGAAACAATTAAGTTCACAATATTTGGAGGCAGAAGAAAAGTTCCTTCCTATTTTCATTAAATATTCTAGAGATTTTTTAGGGCTAGATGTAAATATTGATATGAAAAATTACTCAAAAGGAACAAGCTTAGTTTTATCAGTTGATGACACAACAAGAAAAAGTAAGCACCAATTGTCTGAAAGCCAGAGGTACTTCATAGATATTGCTCTTAGACTCTCCTTAATTGAGTATGGATCAAATACCGGATCTATTGTTATTGATACTCCTGAGGGCTCACTGGACATAGCTTACGAGAGTAAAGCTGGTCAAATGTTTTCCGATTTTGTAAAAAAAGGTTTTAACATCATCATGACTGCAAACATTAATTCCTCACAACTTTTATTGCAATTAGCAAAAAGATGTAAAGGAGATAAAATGAAACTCGAAAGAATGACCGAATGGACTCACCTTTCTGATGTTCAAGAACAAGAGCAGGGATTAATTGATGAAGCATATAATGATATTCAAAAAGAGCTAGGCTGATCTATGAATAGTATGCCGGAAGCATTTTTTGATAGTTTGTATTTAACTAATTCTTTAGGACGTGAGTTAGGAGATGTCTCATTTTCAGAGGTCAATTTATTTTCCTATTTGGCGTGTTTACTGTCTCTTTATGATTCAAACCCAGTATCATTTTGGGGATATAGATTCATTAAGAATAAATATGGGGCACCATATAGTTTTGAAATTGAAAAGAGTGTTAATAGGGCTAAAAGTAATGGATTTATTCAGTTTTCAGATGACAATTATTTTGAGCTGACTACTGATGGCCAAGATATTTTGACAGTTTTAGAAACTCACACTCAATATGAATCCCGGTTAAAGTATCTGAGGGTTAGTTATGAGTGTATTACAATGCTTCCTTATGGTCTGATAAAAGAATCAATTACCAATGAACCCCTAATAACATCAGCGAATAATAAGGAAAGCAGAAATATATTAATTGAAAGTGATAGTGGGGCTATTTCAATTTTGTACAATCATTTTGAGATACTAAAACGTGCGCTTGATGATAAGTATGATGATTTGATGGTTCCCGCAATTGTATGGCTCAGAAAAATTTTTGATAAAAGCTCTGTAAGACTATGATTAATTTTGAAGAGGGAGACATTGAATCAATTACAAGCTTGGCAAAGCAGGTTGCAATGCCACACGTTAAAAGAGATTTTGAAGAAAATGGTGAAAATGATTTAATCCAACTAAACCGCATAATCAGGGAAATTTATAAATATGTTGCCCCAGAGACTATTGATGAACTATTAGTTCTGAACTGTTCGTTGGATAGTAAGGATTTAAATTTTTCTAACTCTGGAACTACCCCAATAGAAATAAATAGAATAAGCTCACTCACAGAAGTAGAATTATCAGGCGCAACTATACAGATTGTAAGAAACGATCTAATACTTTTATATCAAGATGAAATTGTAGATATAGAACTAACAAGAGAAAAAAGCATTATATATCATTTTAAGTATGGAAATGAGAAATATATTCTGAGAACAGACGAAGTAGTTATTCCTTCTCCTTCAACCTTTCCAAGTTACTTTGCAATTCCAACTTATAAAACTTTAGATACTGCGTTAGAGAGTTATTACAATAAGAGGGCTAAAAGTTCTAATTGTCCTTTGCTAAAGGATTCATGGTTTGATGTTGATAGAATTTTCTTTAAGCAAAAACCAGAATCATACCATAGAACGTCACTTTATAGGTTTTTAGATATAACACTTAGAGCGGAAGTAAGCGAAGAGCAAAATGTTGATGATACTCAACCAGTTGATATTAAGGTATCATGGAATTTTACTAATCATTTAGCATTGATAGAAATTAAATGGTTAGGAAAAAGTATTAAAGAGGATAGGTCTTCATTCACTTCTATTTACAATAATGCAAGAGCTCAAGAAGGATATAATCAAATTATTAATTATATGGATATAGGTAAGGATCGTTTCTTTGATAAACAAAGTATAGGTTATTTGGTAGTTTTTGATGGAAGAAGATATCAAACGGGACTTGATACAACTGTTATTTCTCAACAAAATGGTTTTCATTATCAATCAGAAGAGCCAACATATGATCCTGATCCTAATAGTTTGCAGAATATAAAACCACCAGTTCGCTTTTTTATGGAACCAATTTGTAATGGATGATGAATGTTAAACGAAGATTTTGCTTTAAAAAATGAAGGCCTTTCAAATTACACTGATACTAAAAGTCTGCCAAGGCATAGGTGGTATTATTACAAAGAGGGTTTCTCACCAAATTTAGTTAATAGTGCTATTCAAAGATATGATTTGGACGAATCAAGTCTCCTCATTGATCCTTTCAATGGGAGCGGAACGACTACTTTAACAGCATCTTTAAAAGGGATAAATTCAGTAGGTATAGAAGTCAATCCATTCACTTCTTATTTAGCTGAAACTAAGCAGGTAAATGCTGATCCTCAGAAACTTGAAGATGAGCTCTCGAGTTTTATTAATGCAGTAAAATCTGGATCGGTATCTCCATTACTTGAATATTCTACTTTTTCCGAGAAAACAGGAAAATCAAAATGGTTATTTAATTCTGAAGTGCTCAATTCATTTGAGGGGGGGTGGGAAAGAACTAATAAGATCCAATCCTATCATGTTAAGCGTTTGTTTAGATTGGCATTAATTATTTCTGCCATGAAAAATTGCAATGCAAAAAAGGATGGTAAATGTCTTAGATATTATCCGCATTGGAAAGATCTAAAATTTGATCAGGAGTCTTTCCTTCTTGAACTGAATAATACTCTAGACACAATGATGAAGGATTTAAGTGATAGCAAGTTGAGGGGGGCAGCAAAGTTATTAAACTCAGATGTTAGAAATTCGGATTCTTATTCAGATGAAATAAAGGGTTTTGATTTATGTGTTACCTCTCCACCATATTTAAATACATTTGATTATACAGATATTTATAGACCAGAGTTGTTTTTAGGTAAATTTGTAGAAAATAATGAACAACTCTACAATTTGAGATTAAAAACAGTTCGATCACACGTTCAAGCAAGTTGGAAAGTTCCCAAAAATGATAATTTTGGTGCACTTTATAGTAAAGCAATAGAACAAATTTGCATTAGTGAGGAAAAGTTGATGCACAAAAATATTCCACTAATGATACAGGCATATTTTGAAGACATGCAAAATATTCTGTTATCATTGAGAAAAAGAGCTTCAAAAAGATCAAGTATCTGGCTTGTGGTTTCAACTTCAGCATATGCAGGTGTCGAAATTCCAGTTGACTTAATTCTTGGTGAGTTAGGGAATAAAACTGGATGGTATCTAAAGGAGATTGGCGTTCTTAGGTATCTAAAAAAAAGGAAGTCAAAGCATAGCAAGAATATAAACCAACTAAGAGAGAGTGTAGTTATCCTAGATTCTTATAAAGACTGATTTTGTGCGTACTATTATTTAGTAATTAGAGATATAAAAGCCTCCAATCTATTAAGGGAGGTTTTATGTCAGAGAGAATAGATTTATTTAAAGTTACTGAGGTTGAGTTGATCTATATCACCGACAGGCGTGATTACGATCGTCCGGTCGTAACTAATCCAGATTTAGCTCATCAAATATTTCGTGAGAATTGGCGAGAAGGTACCATGGAGCTAGTAGAGTCCTTCTATGTCATGTTTCTTGATAATGCCAAAGGCGTAAAGGGATTAGCTGAAATATCTAAGGGAGGAGCAACAGCTACAATTGTTGATCCTAAGATGATATTCGCATATGCCATCAAATCGGCGGCCAATAGTATTTTATTAGCCCACAACCACCCATCAGGTAACTTAAAACCAAGCAATGCCGATATAGGCCTTACAAAGCGCCTGAATGAGGGGGGAAAGATTTTAGGCATTCCAGTGGATGACCATTTAATACTCACTCCTGGTGGCTACACATCGTTGAGGAATAGGGGGCTATTTTAGAGAACATTCCCGCAAGGCTATACAGAGTGCTATTCGGTATCCCCAATCTTCCGCATTATCATTTGTGCAGACCGGGTGATTCCCCACCGAATATCAGCCTTGCCCTCATTAAAGTTTTTACCGCAACGCAAATACAGGGTTGGAGATCATCCAGCCCCGTATTGCTTAAACTGATAAAAAATATTTTAGGATATTTGATTAAGCGGCCATAGCCACTTGGTTCTTATCAGCCGTAATTTCATATGTGTCGTTGTAATCGACAACGCCCATTTGTCCTGATTTTGATTTAATAGGACGTTCCGGGTTAGGAACTACTTTTAGTTTTCCGTCCAAAGCATCAGCCCAACAGTACAAGTTAAAAGACGTGGGGGTTCTGATACCACATTCCCATTTGCTTACCAGACGATCAGCTACGCCGATCCTATGGTTCAAATCTTCTTGGGTCATACCTTTGTCGTGTCTAAGACGAACAAGGTCACCGACCACATCTTCTAAAAAATCCTGTCTGGATTTTGGCTTATAGACGATTTCTGGCTTATTCATGATTGCATCTCCTTTGTCTGAATAGTTGCCATGTATCGTTCTAAAGAGCTTTTCGCTCTATCGCTACGCACAGCTTGTGAAAGGAGTTTTACTACTCAATTTACTTGCTTGATGAGTAGCGATTGAGACGGATTATATATGTAAAATAAGTAACCTGTCTAGTGGAATCACAGTATCTATAGGGTTTAAGGATATTGTGCGATGCAAGGTAGTAAGGTTAAGGCACTGATATATCATGATTTTATAAGTGGTGCAGTGCACAGTAAAAACAATAAAATTCACATTATTATTTGTTCTAAATGCCCGAATCTTATTTCTATAAAGGGGAAAGTTATACTATCGAAATTTTTTGTAGGCATTGGGCTTTATTTTCCAAAGTAGGGCCATCTCCATAGAGGGGTCGGTTAAATTTATGTCCCATGAGTTCAGCTTGCATTCTATCATTTACACCAGATCGGGTTAGTCGATCCTGAAAGCCATGACGTAATGAGTATAACGAATATCTTTCTGTCGGTGATAAATCATGTTGACGTAGATATTTGTTCACTAAATTGGAAAAACTGTCTGTCTTACCTCTGTATCTTGGGAAGCCTTTTGGAAATTTTTTTATTGCTTCCAAAGAACACCCAACAAGAGGAATACGTCGTTCACTGTATTGTGTCTTCAATTCACGTAGTGAATTTTCTCTAATTACAATATGAGGTATCTCATGGTCAAGTTTGATATCAGCCTCTTCCAGGTTAGTAATTTCAGAAGGCCTTGCCCCTGTGTTTACCATGATAAGCACAACTGCTTTAGCTTGGTCATTTAAATCACCGGATTTAATGTTATTGAGCAATTCCCTCTTGATATATTCTTTATCAAAGGGCTTTCGACTTTTTGTCTTCTTTTCTTTTAAAGTGATTTTCTTGAAAATCAGGTGATGGTCAATTTTTAGGCTCAAATGATCTGAGACGGTCTCAACAATATTTTTAATGAAGACAAGATATTTGTTGGCTGTATTTGCCCTTAACCCTTCATTCTGGATGCGATCAATCCACCAGTCTCTAAATTCAATCATATCCTGACGAGTTAGAGCCTCAATACTTTTGTCTCCAATCAGAGATTTAAGATCACTAACAGCCCTAATCCTAGTATTGCGCCAGTCACGCAATTGTTTTTCAGATTTATTCATGACCCGGTCTTTCGTAATCGACCAGAATATCTCCAAACAACGTGTCAGAGTAATTTCTGGTTTCTTCACTGCGCCAAGAACGGCTTTAACTACTTTTGGATTAGCCTCATGTTTTTTTATTGCTGAGGTTCTTTTTGCAATATCTCGAATACTACCTGATGCAAGATCATTTACAGGTGCATAATTAAAGCCGATGTGCTTGGCCAGGTTGACTGCTTCTTTAAAGCGTTCATCACTGTGCGTTTTATTTGTATTCAATAATGAGTTCCAATAAGCCTCGATTTCAGCATTAACTTTAGATGCTTTTCGAATAGCTAATTTTTTACTGTCTGTTTTTAGAGAAATGCGAATGAGTTGTTTATCAATTTGATCCCAAAGAGCCTTTGGGACTCGTCGATTGTAATAGTATCTATCGCCTCTTTTTATCAAATGGTTCATCTCTTAAGCCTTTCATGTGTGCCAAAATGTGTACCATTATGTGTACCACTTTTGATAATACACAACGCACCGTGTGTGTACAGATGAAAGAGAAAAATCTTTTATTTCAATGTGTTGAGAGAATTTTTGAGGAGAGTTTTGTTTGTAATTTTGGAGCGGGTGAAGGGAATCCAATATGGAAATTACTATCATTAAGCAACTGATATTAAACAATTATTTTTCAAGGTTGTTTTAATGTGTACCATTTTGTGTACCAAAATGTGTAACACTTTTATCATTATTTTTTGCGACTCGGTGAGCTATATCAACCATTCTGTTTTCTGATTTTCTTGATTCTATTTCTTTGTGGACTCTTTCAAACAGGGGTAAGTAGTCCTTGCCATATCTTTTTACGATACGGGCAAGGGTCTCATAGCAATCATATAGCTCATCCATGCTTAGTTCATCAGCATGAGTATGTTTGGTATTTCTCTGGTTCATAATTAACCCCTTAAACACTTTTACAGAACTCATCTCTGAGTACTACGCACATTTCTTATACTAATGTGCGTGTTTATCTTTGATCGACTCTGTTAGTCCTTTTCTGCATCGGTCTCTCGGATCGGGTCAATTTATCCAAATCGACTCCATGTCAATACGCTTGCCCGCTTAAACGTGTGGCTCATGACATCTCGTCTCTAATTTTGGATTGGTCATTTCTCGATTTCGAAACCAATAACAGAAAAGGAGTTTATTATGAAATCAGTCGATCAAACTAAAAAACCTACGCACACTGTCTATACCGTATCCGGTGAAGGTGATAATGCCATCTGGAATAAAGTTGGCGTTGCTTGGACTCACAAAGATCAGAAAGGTTTAAACCAAAGTATCAATTTACTTGGATTAGAAACCAAATTGGTTGTCCGTGAAAACAAAGACGAACAGGAGAGAGCCTAGTGCTCTCTTCCTTTTTCAAGAAAGGATAAAACAATGAATACACCTCGTGTTTATGTAGCCTGTTTAGCCTCTTACAATAACGGCATACTTCATGGTTCATGGATTGATTGTGCCAATGATCCGGAGGATATAGAAACAGATATCCAACAGATGCTAAAAGCCTCACCTATTGAAATGGCTGAAGAGTGGGATATCCATGACTTTGAATATTTCTGTGGTTTTGATCCAAGTGGTTATCTACCAGAGAAACTCAGCCAATTTGCACTGTTCATTGAAGAACATGAACGTCTTGGTGCAGAGCTTTTAGATATTCATGGTGATATTGATAAGGCGAATGAGGTACTGGAAGACAACTATCTTGGTTGCTATGAAAGCTTATCAGACTATGCTGAAGAGCTAACATCTGGATGCTATGATATTCCCCAGTGCCTGGAATACTATATCGACTACCAATCAATGGCGAGAGATATGGAACTCAATGGTGAGTTTTATTCCATTCAAACAAAACATGATGAACATCATTTGTTCATTAATTAATAAAAAGCCCGGGAAACCGGGCTTTTTCTATGTGCGTAGCCAAGATTGACGCTCCGTGACATATTTCAACTCCACCCACAAATAAAGGAGTGAAACATGTCTGATAATGGACAAAGTAAACAACCAACGCACAATGTCTTTTTTATAAAGGACAACAAAGATGGAGAGCAGTTCTGGCAAAAAGTCGGAGCCGCTTGGGAGCACAAAGATGAAAAGGGGATGACCCAGAAAATTGAATTCTTTGGATTCAATGTTGAACTGGTTGTGCGTGTAGCTGATGAGCAAATTAATAAGACTTCCCAACCAGTGAAAAGCCAAGAAATGACGCCATGAGTTATTCAGCAGAAAACATACTGAGAAAAGCCAAGTTTTCTCAAAAACAGATCAAAGCCATTGTCCGAGTTATTGAGGTTCGGACTAATGGCCTTTTGGATAATGAGGATTTAGAAACCGCTTTGGCAAAGCTGGAAGTAAGAATTCTTAATCGTATTTACTTAGCTATTGCAACGCAAACAGGAATAATTGTAGCGGTAGTATTTGGATTGTTTGAGATATTGATAACCTAATGGTAAAATCAGGTAACCTAAATCAAGATTAAATAATGAGTAATTTAGCAAAAGAATATCGGGAGATGATCCGAAAAGAGGCTCAGGAAAAATTGGCTCAAAATCATGATTTGATTCAGGGCTTCATAGATTATTGCGATCGTTTTGAGATAAATCTAACTCAAGATGATTTCAGATATATTACCCCAATTGGCATCGTTGTAAACCATCCAAATATTGCTAATAAAGTTTGCGAGAATATAAATTTGGATAAAGAAGGTCTCTACAGGTGCGAGGAACTTGAGGCCGAATTTGAAAGAAAAAGTATAATGAATGGGTATTATTATGCAGATAATTTTATGCTTATGGCACACCCCTTTTTTAGAAGAGGGTTTCATGGAGTAAATAATTTTTCTCCGAGTTTTATTGATAAATTTTGGCAGTTAGAAGGAGCTAATTTACAAAGATATATTAGATTGGATCCCGATAGATTAAGAATCAATGTGGATAATATAGGATACTTTGAAAGAGACATTTGGTATGCCCCTCCGTTTGATAAAGACATAAAAAACATTCAAGATGATATTGGAAAATTACGCCCTCCACTTGATCTTGATAAAAGCCATATATCTTTCCTTTTTTCTAATTGTTATTCATTTGAGGTAAGTTGGAAAACAAAGGGAACTATAAAATCTTTTGAGGCAAGAGAATTTAAAAATCGAGATATTCTAGTAGATCATGAAGGGCAAAAGTACCACCCATCTCGGTATATTCATGCGGAATACGATTTAGAGAAAGACATATTCAGGCACTTTGATGGTTCCATGCATCTATATGATACCGATGAATATTTGAAAAGAAGAGAGTCTGATTTCAATTATGATTTTAAAAATCAACATCAGATAAAGGCGAAATCAGTTAAGTTGTTTAAGATTAATGGACAGGTTAGTCAAGAGTTATGGATGAAACTAACTGGGCATTTCTTCTCAAAAAATTACTTAGTCATGGAATATTTTACTGGTCAATTTCCTGAAAGAATTCAGGAAATACTAAAAAAAATTAGAAATTCGGATTGATTATTTAGTTTTAGAATCAATAGGCCCCTTCCACTCGACATCTATCTCAATAACATATGGTTGATTGTCTTTTGAGGTATTCAAGTATCGTTCATCCCGGGCGATGACTATTTCCAGATTGTGTTTTCTGATAAGTTCATAGAGACCAGTTAGCTTATATCCCTTAAGTGTTACCAAATGTGTAGAGAAGAAGAGTTTTATGATATTATGCTCATCTGTCTTTTCTGTCCATGAGGTGATAAGCTGTGAGTATGCAAACATCTGACGGGTACCGTCTTGTTTGATAAAATCTACGGTTCCAATATCCCCGGATTTAAAACCCTTTTCTTCTAACTCTTCTTTGTCCTGACCATCCAATTCGGCCAGTATCTCTTTAGATATCCGGTTCATAATCTCCTTTATTAGGTGTTTTAGATTTGGCTTGCATGCGAACTTGATCTAACTCTTCAAGTTCATGGACTGACATACGATCACCTTCTTTGCGGATCGTTTGAAGGAGATCTTTTTTGTCATCGGTATAGATTTTGACAGCCTCACGACCACGAGAGACGGAGACATAAAACTGTTTCATGTTGGAGGCCGGGAAGGTGGCAGAGGGTTGAGCAATCAATACCCGATCAACCGTCTTACCCTGGGAGGCGTAAGAGGTAATACAATAGGCATGATTGAAATTGCCAAAGTCTTTATCAATTTCATAAATGGCACCATTCTTACGATTTGGTGTCTTTAATCGGATATCACCTTGACGGCTAAAGCTCTCCACTTCCAGTATCTTACCATTGTTTAAGCGACGGCCATTGCTATCAAAACCATTCTTAGTAATGCGTATGCGGTCACCTTTGGATAGGTTGATCTCAAAAGAGTTGTAAACATCAAAGTCATCAGGACGGGTTAAATCGAGCGAATGTGTTTGACCATCTTGGACGATCTTGACACTCATATTATCCACATTACTGACTGTGGCTTGAGATCCTTTTTTCAGCCCCGGCATATTCTGATGAAGCTGGACAACCTGACCTTTATTATAAGAACGCCAGTCTTTCTTTTGAGCATTCGAATAGTAGAGGTTTTTCAATCGAGAGTAGGGGCGATCTTTTTCTTCTAATTCACTACTGTCTTTTAATCCTTGTCTAATGCCATCTGTTACCAATTGAGCTTGTTCATTGGTGGGAGAGATCACCAATGCAGAGCGGTTTTCTTTTTGGGCTTGTAAATAATCATCGGCCAATTGCTTTGAGACATCATTGGTCTCAATTTCTTCAATACATCCCAATGACTCCAGTTTATCAAATCCTCCCGATATATCCCCCGAACTAATAGCTTCAACAGCCTCACGATACTCTTTTCCCTTTTGGCGATAAATGCGATTTACAGATGGGATTGGAATCCCTGCCACCTGTCTCAATATTCGCATGGCATCACCACGTTGGACGGCGGTATGTTGGCGAGTATCCCCGGTCAAAATCACTCGGGCATTCAGATCATTAGCTAACTCTAAAATATCACCCATATCTTTAGTGCCAAGCATCCCGGCTTCATCAATCCAAATCACTTGATCTTTAATCTCTGATTGTAGTTTGTCATCTTTTAAAAGACGAGCAACGGTATCAGCCTTTTCAAAGCCCTCAGAGCGCAACATATCCCGTGAGGCGGCAGAAGTCGGGGCAAAGGCATAGACACGTCTCTCAGTCTCTTCTATTAGCTTAACAGCCGATTTCATCATGGTTGTCTTACCCGTTCCCGCACCACCACGTACCATCATCAAACGGTCGTTGGATTTGAGGATTTGTTTGACGGCAACCGCTTGTTCATCATTTAAATTATCAAACACGGTTTCATCAATAATCGGGCTGATTGGATTGACAGAGCCTCGCATATCCTTGGCCAGTTTCACCATGCGCTTTTCTTCCTTTTGAACGGGAATTGTCGTACATAATTTATCCTTGCCATCCGGGACTTTGAACACCCGATCATCTTGTTCAAAAGCCTGGTCAATATCATCCAATGACACAGCTTTTGAATCGATCCCATGCAGGTATCCTTCAGCCAAAATTCGGCGGTCTCGTTCAACCGATTTTCTGGCAAAAGAATGGCTCAAAGCATGGTCAATACATTGACCTGAATTCAGGTCTCGAATAGTCGTTTCAATCTCCTCATTTAAGTGGTGATCTATGCCGACATTTTTAAGCTGCCCAACCCATGATTTTTTAAGCTCCGGCATTGATCGGGAGGACTGTTTTTTGCCTCTGGTGCGTGCCCCTAATTGATCGAGTTCTTCTGGATCAGTAATGCCTAATTCTTTGGCCGTTTGACCAATCTCATTGGTGCGTTTTGAGAAGTGCTCAATCGCTTTTTGGGGAACGATTGACACCTCAAAACTTCTGCCCGTTTTTCGTATCCCATAGCCCAGTTCAGACAGTTTATCGGCTAACCTTTTTTGGAACCTGGCTTGATACCACGGCATGTCTCTTTTGATGTTATGGAACTGTCCGGCCTTAATACGATGTTCGGTTTCATCCCATGTTGCATTGAAGGTAAAACAGTGACAGTGCAGATGCGGATCAGGAGGATGGTCATCAACCGGTCTTGCCGTTTGATGTATAAAATCTGTCCATAATAATTCCCCTGTATCTCGGTCATGATTTTGGCCTTGCAAGCGAACTCTGGTCTGCATATCAGTTTCCATTTCTCGCATTGTTTCATGAACACTTTTTCTAAAGGAGTCCAAAACTCTGTCGTCATCACCGAAGGCGTGAAGGATGGAGACAGACTTTGGACAGTGAAACGAAATGTCATATCCAACCCGGCGATTGTCCACCGTTCGAGGTGTTAAATTGTCTCCGGTTTTGGGGTGAATGTTATCACACAGTTTGTGAAAGATAGTGCGTTCAACAATATCATTTTCAATACCTAAACGAGAGGACAGCTTTCCATGAAAGCGTCCGTTCAATTCCTGGTCATCAATGTAATAATCCGCCTTACTGAGAGCTTCGTTAAAGTAGGTCTTAGCCTGCTCCACAGTTTGACTTTGAAACATTCGTATCATAATATTTTCTCGGTGATATTCCCTCTTGAGTGAAGGTCTATTTATGGGGTAAACATCATGTGTTTCCTACGCTCATACGGTGTTCGTGCGTAACGTGCAGTGCGTTGGATTGACTTATGACAGTGCGTAAGGTTATGCAGTGCGCAATTCTATCAGACATCTCCCCTAAGCAGTGCTTTGGTCAGATGAGACAGGCGTTTACGCACTGTCATGTCTCATTAATTTTTCATTGCGCAACGGCTGTTGGTTCGCCTGATTTATCTCGCTTTAAAATCAGATCGTAGAGCTGATCTCTATGCTCTTCATCGGTTGGTATAGGGGAGCGATTTGTAAAGCCTCTGGCCTCATGTCCGGCGAACCCAGTTTTAAGGGCTTGCCCCATTTCTTCTCCGGCAATTTTTTCATCAATCTTGTCCATGATAAAATCTCTGGATAACGCATAAGCTCCCATGTAACTCAATGAATAAAGGACACTGGATAGGAGAAGAATTAAACCAAGTATTTGAGTAAATGGAATAAACATTAACACCAAGCCACCAATAAAAAAGGGAAGGGGTTCAAACCAAATTTCAATCCTTCGTAAACTTGTTCCGCTCTCTTTTCTTGACTTAAACCAACCTGTCAATTCACCTGTGGACAAACTGAATTCATCAAAGCTGACATGAGTCGGATCACTGTTGATTTCTGATCGACGTTTATTAGCGAAGACAAAAAAGAGTATCCCAAATATACCAAGTCCGTAACCATTACTGCCAAGAGCAGAATAAGAAGCCGCTTCGGAAAATGCACTTAACAATAGCGTGACCAGAAAGAGTAGGAAGAGAATAATACTTGTGCCAAAACTGAAATATCTCGACCCCATATTTTTTCGGATAAAGACTTCAAGGAGAAGTCGGGGAACTGAACATATACTGTAGAAAAATGACAGAAACCCAAGTTTAAAGTTTGTCCGTTTGAACACTTGTTTAAAGTATGATTTTTGCTTCATGATGTACCTCGTTATTTATTGTTATTGATGGTTTGTTTGAAGGATATTTTTCTGTCATTTCTTGTTGTAGAAAACCACGGCATGCCTTGTCTATGAATCCTGGCATCAACCAAATATTTATTGATCGGTCCACCCGTTCTCATGGCTGTAAAATCTTCGGGATGAATAACAAAATCTCTATCCTGAGAAGTACCTTCTGACATGGTAAACCCACCGACAAATTGAGAGCCTTTATTCTCCTTCCAAATCTCTTGTTGGCCGATTAAATCAGAGGCGTATTTGTTGGTCTCCATATCGGCATTAGCATGGAAGACTTTCGTGCCCATTGTTCCCAGAAAACTTTTGACTTGAAACTCACCGGAACGGCCTCCTAAATGGGCAAAATAATTAGGCAGGTTTTGAGTCAAATAAACGGTGCAAACTTTGGAACTTCGAGCGGTGGCCTGATAATCAATGTCATGTTCATGGAGGAAATTTTGAGCCTCATCAGCCCAGAGAAAAACAGGTATTTTATTGTTATCAGTTGTCCGGCGCTCCATCGCTCTTTGCCAGACATATTTAAATAAGATTTGTGCATCACGGCCAACTTTATCGAATTGTTTAATCGGCAGATTAATCAGGATGATCTTGCCTTTAAAACAATCATCGGGAGAGAAGTTAGGCGTAGGGGAGCAGATTAAACTTTTAATCGGCTCACGTATCAGACGAAACAGTAAACCGAAAAAAGAGTGTTCAACCACCGAGCGGGTTTTATCACTTAAGCCCGGAAAGTCGGACATGAAATAATGCATGACCTTTTTAAATGAGGCCAAGCCTTTATCTAACTTAACATCAAAACTTCTATCAGGATTATTCTTCTTAAATATTCGCTTTCTTTGTTCGGCTTGACGAGCAACATTTAGCTTGGCCTGGTAGAGTAGTTGAGCAAAGGGGTCATCAGCATCAGATGTTGGTTGGACAACATCTGATTTAGATTTTGGAAGGTTTTGAACCGCAATGTACAGATCATCAATCTTAAGCTTGCCATGAGCAAGCACACACAGATCAACCACGTTGAATAAGAGCATATCAAGGGCATCTTCCCAGAACCCTTCATTAGCCATCTGACCTTGCTCAGATTTTCCAGCATGAATAACCGTCTTTAGAACATTCACAATATTATCGGTAATGCCAGAGCCATCACCTGACCGATTGTACTCATAATCAAGAAAGTCGAAGTGGTATTCACCATCCTTTTCTAAGATGATAAGATCATCTAAGCGGTTGGTTTGGGTGCAGTATTCAACCCATGTGTTTTTCTCATCAGGCTTAACCGTTAAAACCAACCCACCAAGACCAAGGGAGAGATATTTTTTAGCCAGTGTTGCACCAGACCCCGAAGACTTACCAGAACCAATACCACCAAAGACCTGAACACCCTGAACCGCATCGCGGAGTGTCCAGATATCATCCGGTGTATTACCAGAATTTGGAAAGGTTAGTATGGTTGTGTCGAGATCAATAACGTCAGAATTAAGATTAGTTTATATCCTTGCCCTTATCAGGCTCTTTTGCTCGTGAGCGACCCGTTTCTATTTCAGCCTTATTGGTATTCAACTCATCCCAAATCTCAGGTGATATATCAGAGTCCAAATCTTTATCCTTGCTGTGTTGCTCACGGCCATCTTTCATTCCCTGAATACGCTCATCATTCGGATTGCCAGAATTGATAAAGGCTTCATTGATATCAGGGGCTAGCTCTTGCAGTTTATAGCCTTGAGTAAAGCCTTTGAAGTAATCGGATTCTGCATCAGGTTCAACGGGACGCTCGGTACCGTCCAGAGCTTGGCCTAAGCCGTAGGGATCAGGCTCTTGTTTAACCTCTTGATAAAATTCATTGAGCTTATCTTGGTTCCTGTGATCTTTTAAAGAAGATCGCCTCTCATCAAAGGTGTCTTCTAAAGCCTCGATTTGTGAAATAAACTTGTTATCCAATGATGTGTCTTCACCCGGGCGAATGCCCCGACCTTCATATTCAGCCTCTTGGCGCAGGAGCAGTCTGTTCATCGCTTTTTGCTCATCCTCTTTAAGTTGCCTTAGCAGGGATATGTATTGATTACGTTCAGACATCTATGGTATAATTATGAAAATTAAGAGGGCGACTATGAAGAATTTGAAACCTGAAGAGATTCCAGAAAAGAACAGAGAAAAAGCACACAAGATGTTGCTTGAGCATTTTGGTGGTGAGTTTCCCGAATACTTTATCAATGACATTGACCAGGAATGGTACACTCACATGTTGGCTGAGTTTTTGACCGAAGCCGATAAGGGAGATATTACATGGAGTGAATTCGACAGTCTTAGACAACAAGTTTTGGGAAACATTGAAATGAGCAAAGAGACGTCCAGATCGCTTCACAATTTCAGGTACCGTAAAATGAAACGGCCAGATGATATAATTGACAGCGATCGCACCGTCCATTAGTTGCTGTGGATTGCGTGATATTTTAGAAGGTCTCTTTCGCATTCCCCTCCAAAAAATCTAAGATAGAATCCCGATCATACAGAATGATCTTCTTACGGGGCTGAGTAAAACGTATATCTCCGTTATCCCGATACTTTTGTAACGTGGTCTTAGACTTGATTCCAAGAAGCGTCATGGCCTCTTCTGTATCAATCCATTTATTCTCAATGTCCGGTGATTGTGATTCAAGACGCTCTACGACCGTGTCGATCAGAGTATAAAACGCCTCTGTCTCAAGACAGATGACTTCCATGTAGAATTTATTTGCAGATTAGCAGTCTGGGAGATTGTCCAGATTATTATCGGACGTAGCATCCGCATAGGTTTTTAGGTGCTTCTTACCATTCTCAGTGTAAGTATGAACCTCTGATCTATAGCCTGCTTCTTCAACATAGTAGGTGTGAATTTTCCCATCTATATGATTGATGGCTTGTGTTTTTGTCGCTTCACCCCAGTCGCCACAAAGAGATGTAATATCCCCGTCACTATCTTTGCCCGTTTTCTTTACTCTTCGATCTGCCATATGTCTGTACCTTAATTATAAATATTATGAATGGAGTATAGAACTACCCGAAATAACTATAGTATCTCCCTATACAGTTAGAGCGATGAGAATGGTATTCCTTACAAAATTTCTCAAAAAACTTTATATACTCAATAATTACAAATAATTATAGAGTGTTGCATTTATGTAACACTGTTAGTTGAATTTTATTTTTAAGCCAGTTTTCCCTTGACGTATAGCATCTAACTCCATTGAATAGTGGTGATCTTGCTACCATGATAGGTAAAGTGAGTAAAACTCAAATCAAATGGAGAATATAAAAATGAAAAAAGTACTATTTGCTACCACAGCAATTGTAGGAATTTTAGGTGCTAGTATTTCTGGTGCACAAGCAGAATCATCGATTAAAGATGGAATGTATGCTCGAGGCAGTTTAGGGATTAGTATTCTCGAAGACTCCAACAACAAAGGTTCTGTACTTGATATTGAAAATGAAACTGAAAATGGTTTTGTTTTGTCAGGTGCATTAGGCTATGAAGTAAAAAAGAATATTCGATTAGAATTGGAAGTAAATTATAGAGATAATGGAGAAGATAGCTTAACTATCGCTAACGCAGGTAGTTTTACAGGGCTATCAACAAATGCTGATGGTGATGTAAGAAACCTAAGTGCAATGGTAAATGGTTACTATGATTTTAAAAATGTAACCAGTAATGAAAAACTTACACCTTACTTAACTGGTGGAATAGGTTTGGCCAGAGTAGATGCTGATGTAACATCAAACGGCACACAAATTGTTGATGATAATGACACGGTATTCGCTTACCAACTTGGAATTGGAGTTGGGTACGATATTAATGACAAAACAACTTTAGATTTTGGTTATCGTTATTTCGGAACTCAAGACCCAGATTTAACTGATGCAAGTGGAGCGGATTTTGAAAGTGAATATTCAAATCATGCAATTCTTGCAGGTGTTAGATACGACTTTTAAGTCAAGCTGAATATATTAAATCAGAAAGCAGGCTAAAGTTTTTAGTCTGCTTTTTTGATTAAAAATCAATGACTTTATCCAGAGCGTCATCAGCTTCTTTATTGATAAAGTTAGCCTGGTAATTGATTGTCGTCTTAAGGTTGGAGTGACGATAAAGTTTTTGAAGCATCAACGGA
>Ga0207884_1000213_pt1 | contig 50916 bp, 48 predicted proteins | sample MalvirmetaMSP144_FD_184236 | JGI IMG/M metagenome (GOLD analysis project Ga0207884, IMG submission 184236) | Marine viral communities from the Deep Pacific Ocean - MSP-144 (SPAdes) | ecosystem: Environmental > Aquatic > Marine > Oceanic | place: Pacific Ocean | collected 2011-07-08 | reverse complement strand
AGATTCAAGATAAACGATAACTGCATCCAGCCAACCAAAAAGATGTAGCACAGCAATGGGTAAAATAATAAAGAGGGCGAGCTTTTTAAATAAAGCCTTATGAACAACTCGATTTATCAGTTTGTAGAGCATATAGATGACAGCCCAGCTCATACATATTTGAATTAACCAGCTTTGACCTATCCATAACTGACTGATATCAGAAGCAATCGAAAAAGCCAGAATTATCATCAAGGGAAAGATCAGATCCCGACTACGATAAATGCTGTTACGTAATTTAAGTAAAGGACCTGAAGCGGGGAGCTGTCTTAAAAGTGGTGAGCGGCTCTTTAAAAAACTGGCAATTGAAAAAGCCAGTAAACCGCCTAATACTATCAGTCCGATTTGAGAGTAAAATTTTGGACTACTAGCCCAGTCCATCACGATGTGCAGAGATTGAAAGAAAAGGGTTTCAATTTGCTGGATATCCATTACGATTCCGAATATTTACTAAAAAGACTGCTAATGTAGGTGAGCACAAGCATTGGATCAAGCTGGTCTGAATATGATTTTTGATGTCAGGGCTGATGATGTGAAATAGTGGGAGTGTTTTAGATGAATGAAACCTATGACATAACAGGTAAAATAGCCTTGGTGACAGGGGCTAACCGGGGTATTGGTAAAGCGATTGTCGAGGCTTTTATCCATGCGGGTGTCAGCAAAATTTATCTGGCTGTGCGTGATGTCGCATCCACTGATGCATTATTGGCGCAATATCCCGAACAGCTTGTTGCCATTGCAGTGGATTTATCAAAGCCAGAAACCATATTTTCTGCTGCCAAGAAAGCCAATGATGTTGATCTGGTAGTAAATAACGCAGGTATTTTGCAAATGGCAATGCCGTTAGATGAGCATGCGGTTGAAGCCCTACAAACTCAGATGGCGGTTAATGTAAACGGTTTGCTCTATATGGCTCAGGCTTTTGCACCGGTATTGAAATCAAATGGTGGTGGAGCCTTTATCCAACTCAATTCAATTGCTTCATTAAGATCATTCCCGGCATTTTCAGGCTATGCCGCCTCTAAAGCTGCAGCCTATTCATTAACTCAGGCCTTACGGGGGCAGTTTGCTGAACAAGGCACCAGAGTAATGAGTGTGCATCCTGGTCCAATAGCAACTGATATGGCAAAAGATGCCGGGTTTGGTGATATTGCAGAAACCGCTGATACAGTTGCAAAAGCTATTATTGATGGTCTCAAAGCTGGTCAGTTTCATGTGTTTCCTGATGCGATGGCACAGGAAATGTGGGGTAAATATCAGAGTTTTGCCCGTTATGTTGTGGAAGCTGACAGTGTTTAATAACACGCAGATACAAAAAAGCCCCGGAAAACGGGGCTTTTTCGTTTCACCCGAAGGTGAAAATCAAACTGTTATCGTAGCAATTATGCAGGAACGATGTTTTCAGCTTGTGGACCTTTTTGACCTTGAGTAACATCAAATGTTACACGTTGGCCTTCAGTCAATGTTTTGAAACCGTCACCTTGGATTTGACGGAAATGTGCGAAAACGTCAGGGCCGTTTTCTTGTTCGATAAAACCAAAGCCTTTAGCTTCGTTAAACCATTTAACTGTTCCAGTTGAAGACATAAATCATCCTATTTTTTGTAAATCTAAAATGCCCAATTTGGGCGGGTATGCTGTAAGTGGAGCGGGTATTTTGAAAACAGGACGAGTACTCTTTGGATCTAACATTAAAGCGGAAACATCGAACTTGAAAACAAATATCTGTCGTACTTGCAAGCACGATTGAATATATAGACATTATATGTAAAGGTCAAACTCTATTTGATAAATAATCAAAATATATCTGCATTGGCTCCACAGGTACTCCTTATAGCCACTCATAAGTCAGAAATCATTGGCTTAGTTAATTCATCGCAACTAACGGGGCAGTTTTATAACGTCTTTCGCGAAACCAATTCAACGCAGGCTTTTCTACGTGAAGGTGAATCAATATGGCCAGTAGAAATGACACTCCAATGGCAATAGCAACTCCGGTGACGCCTGATAACCCAATTGCATAGCTGTAATTGATGATTCCGTAACCAATATTTTGGTGGACCAGATAAAGAGAATAGGACAGGCTGCCCAACCATAAGGTGAGCCGATTGACAATAAAATCCAGATAACCGCTTATTGCCAGCACAAAAACAGCGTAACAACCTAAAACAAAAAGACTGAATGGTGCGGGGTAGGCAATGAGTGCATGGCTCATCGACAGAGCGAGGAACAGCACCTCACTGGCGGTCAAATTCCCCGACTTGTACCAGCGGTATAGCAACATCCCACTGATAAACAGAGGGGCATACATGGCAAATAATAATTCATGGGTCAAAAACAGTAATGATGGGGATAGATTTTCCAGATTAAACACCGCTATGTAACTGATAATCAGCCAACCAAACAAAACCATGCGGAGCTGCTGCCAGCTTTTCAATGCATAAAACAAGATGGCCATCCATAGATAAAATGTACCTTCAATCACCAGGCTCCAATAGGCACCATCGACATGGGAATAATCCAAGTAACTATGTAAAAGCGTGAAGTTTATTAATGCTGTGCTGAACGAGACAGAGCGATCATCCGGGCCAAGCACTTGAACCATAAAGAAAGTCAGCAGAATGCAAACCCATAAAGCCGGTAACAACCGAAAAGCTCTGGCCAGACCAAACCAGCGCACATTGTCGGTTCGTTCCAGTGTCATCAAAATCACAAATCCACTCAGTATAAAGAACAGGTGAACGCCATAGCGACCAAATTCCAGCACATCAGGTGATGAGAAAGTGTGACCATAAAGTTCATCGTAATAAGGCAGGTAATGAAACAGTACTACGCCGAGTGCGGCAATACCTCTTAAGGCATCTAGAGCCTGTAATCTGTTTTTGGCTTTCGCCATCTAACGCTCCTGAGGATTTAGCTCGACCAGGACAAAGTGATTAATTAAACAAACTAAACCGAGTTAAACTTTGAAAGTTGATATAAACGCTTTCACGTATCAGGCGACTACGCAGTTTTTGCCCAGATGTTTTGCTTCATAGAGTTTACGATCCGCGCGATAGAGCAGTGCAAAAATACCATCATCTTCTTCACCATATTCTGTCAGACCTATGCTGACAGTGAACGTCACGTTTTCACCACTGACTAATGGCAGGCTCAATTGTTCTACACATTCACGCATCCGTTCAGCTAATGCCAGTGCTGAGTCAAGATCGGTTTCAGGAAGAATCATGGCAAACTCTTCGCCACCAATGCGACCAAAAATATCGTACGCACGCTTTGAATTCATAATGCATTCTGTAAATAATTTGATGGCTTCATCGCCAGTGTTATGTCCGTGCAAATCATTGATGCGTTTAAAGTTATCGATATCAAACATTAAAAGGCATAATGTTCGATTATGCCGAGAGGTTCGCTGCAGTTCTGTCTCTGCTTGAGCAATAAAAGCCCGTCGATTCCAGATACCTGTTAAATCATCTGTATTGGCAAGATATTCGAGTGTTTTGGCCACTTCTTCCAGCTCAAGATTTTGTTCCAGAATATCCAGATGGGCTTCAAAAATATTGCGTAACTGCACCATCATTTTGAGTTGTAATTCGCTGTAATAATGCGTTTTTGTGTCAAGAACACATAAAGTGCCAAACGGGTCTCCATTCGGCCAGGTGACGGGCACGCCAAGATAATTAATCATACCTAGCGTCGGGTCATATTTGTTCTTCCATGCGGTATCTTCATATGCATTGGCAACAAACAGCGTTTTCTGTTCACGAATGACAAATTCGGAATATGTTTCTGATCCGGTTAAATCGAATTTCTGATTACTCTGATATGGGTTGGTCGACGCCCGGTTTTTAACCATGACCGCAAGCTGATTATTTTCATCTACATGCGTTAGAAGTGCAGCAGGCACTTGCATGAATTCGGCTAACAGATCAATCAGATCCTGCCATTGTTGAAAATATTCATCACTCACCATTGGATGAGATGTATCTGTCGTAATCGTCAAGATACCTATCCTATTTGTTTAGCCTGTTATGGAGCATACAATAAATTTATAACGAGTCTTTAACCTATTTAAAGTGTCACAGTCAATTCTCTGAGTTTTAGATCCTTTCGACCAGCCATTTAATGAATATTCCATATCGAATTTTAGTTCTGTTTAGCCTTATGTCGTTGCTTGGTGCCTGCGACCCGTTGGCAAAACCGGAAACCTTGATGGATGAATATGTGAAGCGGTTAGCCAATGTGTTGGATGTGGAACCGGTCTATTCAGATCTGATTGATATAGAGCGAATTCCCCGACCACGAGACCGTCGATTATTCATACCTGAACACGATATCAATATGTTGGACTTTTTGTCTTTATATGGATGTGAACTGCAATTTGTGGTGGGAGAAAAAAACTCGATACTGGGACGAGTGATGCAGCCTTTAAATAATTTACGTTACGAATTACGGTTTATAGAAGCGTCACAACAATGTCTGGTCGAGATTAAAAGTGAAACATTAAGAACAAAGCTGGCGCAAGTCATTGAAATAAAAAAACAGTATTTACCTCGTGTGATTTGGAATGCCACCTGGGGAACAGAGGAAATCGCGCAGCTAATGAGTTTGTCATCAGGACTTTATGATCCTGAGAAAAGCCAATACGAAATCAGCAGCTATAGTCAGGATATTGTTTATGTAAACAAACGGGTTCAGCAACTACTACAAGGCGAGTATGAACAGGATCTTAAGTATATGGGCGAGATTCAACAACGTTGGCAATATGGAAGCCGGGCAGGGCAATTACAGAATAGTGCGAGATTACTGATAAGTCGGCTGGATGATGGAACTCAGATTCTGAAGCAACGCATTGAGCAAAAACCACTATGTGTACAGGGCAAACCGAATACTCAGGCAAAGATTCTGGAATCGATGTTTTTCAAGGTTTATATTGAAAAAGTCCAACCCTATATGTTAGCTGTAAACAGTGGGGCTGATCAGCTGTTTCAGCCCTTAGCCAGACTGGCACAGCTGCAAAAAGAGGTCATGCCGCAGACGTTTAATGCGTATTATCAACAAACGTTAAATGTGAATAATAAGCAGAATATCTGGACGTTATATCAACAACGTATAAAAGAACACACTGAAGCCTGGCAGGATTTGCTGGAACAGTGCGGTCTTCGACCCACTCCCGACTAACACTAAACTTTAAAGCGGCTCATCATTTGTTTCATGCTTTCAGAAAAACGTCTGATTTCCTGTGATAACTCTTCACCCGTTTCAGCTACTTCACTGGCTGCTTCTGTCTGTTGGTTTAGACCGTGCAGGTTTTTACTGATTTCTTCAGCGACACAGGTCTGCTCTTCAGTTGCCTGAGCTGTTTGGGTCGCCATATCATTTACCCGGTTAGAGGACTGCTGAATTTCATGGAAAACTTTATCGGCTTCAACAAAGGTATTTGCTGTTTCATCAGCATTTACCTTACCTTCAGAAATAGCCTTTGAAGATGCGCCGACAGACAATTGTAATTTCTGGATAATTTCATCTATATCATTGGTACTTTGCTGAGTTCGGGTTGCCAGAGTTCGGACCTCATCTGCCACAACAGCAAAACCTCGTCCATGTTCACCTGCCCGAGCGGCTTCAATCGCGGCATTCAGTGCCAGCAAATTAGTTTGTTCGGCCACACCACGAATAACTTCCAAAACGGTAACGATATTGTTGGAATTGGTTTCAAGCTCCTGAGAGGAGTTCAATACCAAATCCATATTGCGAATCAATGCGGCGATTTTTTCATTCGACGTTCTGACTACGGCCATACCGCGATCAGCTAAACCAGCGGTTTGATCGGCCTCAGAAGCGGAATTGGTTGCAACTTGTGCCATTTCCTTGTTGGCCAGCGTCATTTCATGAACAGCACTTACAATGGATTCTGTCGATAAATTCAGTTTATCGTTAATATCTTTGGTATGAACTGATGCATCCGACAGGCTGGCAGTGAGATTGCCGAGGTTGGCAACCTGGGACAGAATATTTTTGATTAAATCCTGCAGGTTAGAGACAAAAACATTAAATGCCTGAGCAAGATTACCGAATTCATCTTTAGACGACACATCAATTCTAGCGGTGAGATCGCCATCACCTGAGGCAATTTCATTAATCCGTTTTACCAAATAATTGATGTCGTTAGTCAGTTTTTTTGGAATGAGATAACTGAAAATCATCGCGATTATCAAAACGATCGCGACAGCAATAAATGTGATCGTCATTTTGGTGCGGATATCTGCAGCAAGTTGCTTTTCAATGACCTCAAAACCATTAATCACTGCCTCGCCGGACTTATCCAGAATATCTCGTAATTCAGCAAACTCCTGATCTTCAGTTTGCTTAAGGAGATTTAAAGAAAGCCCATTGTCATAAGCTTGTACCAGCGCATCAGAGGAAGCTACCCATTCTTGATAGGCCTGATTAAACACCGCCGGGTCACCGGATATTTCAGGAAATTCTTTCAAGTATTCCCTGTATTCAGCGTAACGAGCCGCCACCTGTTGGATATTTTCCTGGCGATTTATTTCTTCTTCATCGGCTGCGTTGCTTTGACCCGAAAGGATGTTGAGTTGGGCTAGTTTGGCCTGGTACAGATCCCGGTCAGCATTAAGAATGACTTCACTGGCAGGCATAAAGCTACGCGACTGAATTTCAATCAGATTATTCTGTAAGGACATCATCCACCAGAACATCGAGATGACGATAATAATGGTTAACCCCATCACCATTACCGGTAAAGAGCTTTTGGTACGTATGCTATGCATGTTCATTGAATTGTCCTTAAAGATCGCAACTTGGTATTGCCAACTTTTTTTATTTAGCGCTATTGTTCAGTCTTGTTGTCGACAATTCATGACGGATCTTTAACAAAAAATATCCAGTTATCAGCTGAGACAAAGTAACGTTGCATTAGGCTATATTTTTTAGAATTATTTGGTTCAAAAAAAACAGGCACTAGAAAACGCCAGAGAGCTGGATAATTTTAATTATCGTTTAGCAGAGCGGGGAATATAGTAGAGATTGCTTAAATAATAGTGAAAAGCGTGGTGATGAACACTATTCAAAGGTTCCAGCCGCCCGATTTCATTGGGACTCGGCAACTGCGGCTGGATGTGAATAATTATTTAGACTTGGTTTTTTTACTTTTCTTTTTATTCTTTTCTGATTTTTTGGGTTTATCTTTAGCTTTCTTGTCAGCTTTTTTTGCTTTTTTGGGTTTGTCTTTTTTCTCTTTCTTGGGCTTGGTATCAACAGCCACAGGAAAACAATCAATTCCATTTGCACGGTAGCGTCCCAGCCAGTAGCGAATCTGACCTAAACTCAGTGCTGTTTTTTCAGCCGCTTCTTCTTGAGTCGCCCCTTCAGATAAAAGTAATAAAGCCTTGGCTCTCCCACTATTTACCGAAGTTTCTTCACTGATTTTATAAAGCTGTTTTTGAGCCTTTTTCTTTAAATCCAACAAAGCTACCGAGTCGTTCATGTGAGATCCTTAGAAGAATGAATCAATCGAAAAGCATATAGATAAACATTTCCACATTACTACAACTATATTTCTAAATTATGACAATCAATTATTGAGGCAGTTGATGCATAGTCTTATGTAACTGCTTGTCAAATTCAGTGTTAATCACTTTTCCGTTATCAGTATCAAAATTATCATAAAAAGAGGGGAGCGACATATTCCCTTTTATCTCGGCAGCAAAGCGGGGCATTGAGTTGAGAGCAATTTCCATAACTGTTGCCCCACCGCGTTCACCCGGAGAGGTTGATAGCAGGATAGTGGGTTTTTTCTGAAAGACTTTTTGTTCGATTCGTGTGCACCAGTCAAACAGATTTTTCCATGCCGCCGAATAATTTCCGTTATGTTCGGCCAGTGAAATAACCAAGGCATCAGCGTTGCCCAATTTATCCAGAAAGGCTTGAGCCAATGCGGGTTGACCAATTTCTTTTTCAATATCAACGCTAAACAGTGGGAGTTCATAATCATTCAAATCCAGCACTTCTACATCAGCATTCTCAAGCAGACTCGCTGCATAAGTGACTAATTGCTTATTGATAGAGTGTTTACTATTGCTGGCTGCAAAAGCGACGACTTTCATAAAATCTCCCTTGTTAAAAGTATTCAGTGTTTACTGACACATAGCGTGGCGAAAAGTTGTACGTATTGCAAAAGTAAAAAAGGCATCCGAAGATGCCTTTAAATGTTACTGACTAATCGTAGCTGTAATGTTTTTTCAGCTGTTTGGTCACTTGCCACATGCTTTTCAAGCCTGTTGGGAAAATCGCATAATCACCTGGAACGATTGTGACTGGCTCGCCGCCGTCTGGAGTGACGACAATTTCACCTTCAAGAATGTAAGCTTTTTCAGTTTCATCAAAATCCAAACGGAATTCGGTAACTGGGCAATCCCAAATTTCCCAACCGGCAACGCCCAGTTCTTTTAAGCGTGCTTCACTTGGGTTTTTTTCAATAATAATCTCTGGCATAAAAATCCTGAATATATAAGAGGGTCAATCATGGCTGTCATGCGACAGAACCATTGCTTCTTTTCGTCAGCCATGCGCGTTTACACAGCGACATGTCAGTATTTGACTGGCAAATAATAGCAAAACTGAAGGGGTTAAGTTGAACTGTATCTTTCATACTTAAATTTGACTGTTATTTGTATCTAAATAACAACGATTTGTATTTACATTAATCTGTTCGATGCGTAGCATATGATTTTTCTTTTCTTCCCCGGAGAAGTTTCATGTGTATCAAATTATCGCCGCTAGCGATATCGATTGGCTTAGCCTTATTAGCTTCACAAACTGTATCCGCTGCTGAAAGCGAAACGGATTCGGCAGAACTGGAATCGATTACGGTCACAGCCAGTGCAGATGCCTCAGCCGAGGGTTTGTCTCCAGCACATAGCGGCGGTCAGGTTGCGGTAGGTGGAAGAGCGGGCATTCTGGGCACACTTGACCATTTAGATAGTCCTTTTAGTATTACTGCCTATACAAATGAGTTTATCCAAGACCGTCAAGCTCGAAGCGTTGGTGATGTTTTACAGAATGATCCATCGGTTCGGGTCGCAAGAGGTTTTGGTAATTTTCAAGAAACCTATTTTATTCGTGGCTTTGTATTGAGTTCAGATGATATTGCTTATAACGGCCTTTATTCACTGTTACCACGTCAGTACATCGCTACAGAACTATTTGAACGGGTAGAGCTTTTGCGTGGTGCTTCATCATTTCTTACTGGTGCTTCGCCAAGCGGTGGCGGCATCGGTGGTAATGTTAATCTACTGCCAAAACGTGCTCCAAATGAACCATTGAATCGAATTACAGTTGGCACAGAACATGGGCAGCAAGGGTTGGTATCTGCCGATATCGCCAGACGGTTTGGTGAAGAAAAACAGTTTGGTGTACGGGTTAATACGGCTTACCGTGATGGTGGCACTGCAATTGAAGATCAAGAGTCAGAATTGGGTTTATTCTCGGTGGGGCTTGACTGGAGGGGGGATAGGGCTCGTCTGTCAGCCGATATTGGTTATCAGGATAACCAACTAGATGAGACTCGTACCAATGTAACATTGTTAGGAGTTGATCATGTTCCTTCAGCCCCCGACTCTGATAGCAATTGGGCACAGCCTTGGTCTTATTCCGATGAGCAAGACTGGTTCGGTACTATGCGTGGTGAATATGATCTCACTGAAACAACAACAGCATGGGCTGCTTATGGATTACGTCGTACAGATGAAGACAATTCTCTGGGAAATATTCGAGTATCTGATGCGAATACTGGTCAAGGAAATGCATTTCGCTTTGATAATGTCCGAAAAGATGAAGTTGATACGGGGGAGTTAGGTCTTAGAGGATTATTTAACACCGGTAATGTTGGGCATGAATGGGTGATTTCTGCTTCATTTTTTGAATTGGACTCAAAAAATGCTTATGGGACGGGGGCAACTTTCGGCACCAATTTATATACCCCGTTTGATGTTGAGCAACCACCAATTGGGTTTGAAAGTAATGCAGATTTAGAGCCAAGACTAACTAACTCTGTTCAACTCCAAAGCTACGCAATTGGCGATACTTTGTCGTTTATTGACGAGAAATTACTATTAACATTGGGGATTCGTAGACAGACAATCGAAGTAAAAAATTACGATTTCATTACGGGTAGTAAAACCACTGATTATAAAGAAACAGAGAATACTCCTGTAGTAGGCGTGGTTTATAAGCTAACCCCCCAATTGTCTGTGTATGGAAATTACATCGAAAGTCTACGCCAGGGTGAAACAGCACCACTCAAATTTGCTGGAACAGACCTGGTTAATGGTGGAGAGGCGCAGTCTCCGTACATTGCAGAGCAAAAAGAAATCGGTTTGAAATATGACACCGATTATTTAGGTTGGGGACTCGCTTATTTCACCACTGATATGCCTCGTTCTTTTACTGATACTTCCGATCCTGCGAATCCGGTATTTGAAACTTCTGGCGAGAATAACCATCAGGGTATCGAACTAACTACGTTTGGTTTATTAACTGATGATATTAAGTTACTTGGCGGTGTAACCTGGTTGGATGCCAAACAGGATAAAACGGGTACTGACGACTTAAATGGGAACCGCGTTGTGGGTATTCCAGAATATCAGGCAAATATAGGAGTTGAATGGGCAGTACCCCAGGTCAGTGGTTTGGCTCTCGATAGCCGAGTTATCTACACGGGATCTAATTATGCGGATTCTGCTAATGAGCTGAAATTGCCAAGTTGGACCCGAATGGATATAGGTGCAAGATATTTAATCCAGGTGAACGGTAAAGATCTCACATTACGTGCCAGAGTAAATAATGTTTTTGATAGAGACTACTGGGCTTCGGCTGGTGGATATGTAGGAGCTAATGGAACAGTCGGTACAGGTTATCTTGTATTAGGCGCTCCTCGCACTGTTACGTTAAGCGCGACGATGGATTTCTAATCCAATCACTGGCTATTTAAAAACGGCTTGCAGTTACTCACTGCAAGCCGTTTTTTATGTTTACAGTTTAGACATTCACCCGTTGATATTCACGGTAACGTGGCAGCCAGAAATTATCTTCAATCGCCTGTAATAAAGCGCTGTCAGTCATTTCTGGGGCAAGTTGTTTTTGTTGGGCGAGTTTGGCCACTTCAAAGGCAATCTTTTTACTGAGTGTTGCCGAATCGGTAAGTGGTGGGAGAAGTTCCTGGTTACCTAGGGTAGTCATTGGTGAAGCTCCGGCCAGCACCTCGCTTGCGGTCATCAACATATCATCGGTAATTCTTTCTATTCCGGCAGCCACAACAGCAAGCCCGAGACCCGGGAAAATGTAACTGTTATTGCATTGGGCAATAGGATAAAAACTTCCTTCATACACAACGGGCGTGAAGGGGCTACCAGTAGCAATAAGTGCATTACCTTCTGTCCATTCAATAATCTGTTGAGGGTGAGCTTCTATCTGTTTGGATGGATTGCTTAACGGGAAGATGATCGGTTTTGGACAATGTGAATACATGGATTTGATTATTGCTTCAGTAAATATTCCCGCCTGACCTGAAACACCAATCAACACCGTCGGTTTTGCGTTATCAATGACCTCAGCTAAATTGGCATTGATACCCGAAATATTCCAGGTAGCACACACCAGATCCAGCTGAGCCAGTTTTTGTTGAAAAGCCGGTAATCCAGGCAATGATTGGGTGAGAAGTCCCGGTCGATCAATCATAAAAATGCGTTTGCGGGCATCCTTTTCGCTGGTGCCTTCAGTCATCATTTGCGACACAATTTGTTCCGCTATACCACAACCTGCAGATCCCGCTCCGACAAAGACAATGGTTTGCTCGGAAAGCGTTTGTTGTTTGGCACGACAAGCGGCCAATAATGAACCCACGGTCACGGCAGCCGTGCCTTGAATATCATCGTTAAAACAGCAAAGTTCATCACGATAGCGAGTTAACAACGGCAAAGCTTTGCGTTGTTCAAAATCTTCAAACTGTAACAGCGCATTGGGCCAGCGCTTTTTGATAGCGCTAATAAATAAATCAATAAATTCATCATATTGCTGAGCATCAATACGTGGGTGTTGCCAGCCAATATATTGAGGGTTATCCAATAAATCAGCATTATCTGTTCCGACATCCAGCATGATGGGCAGAGTATAGGCCGGGCTGATGCCTCCACAGACGGTATATAAAGAAAGCTTGCCAATGGGAATTCCCATACCACCAACGCCCTGATCGCCTAAACCGAGAATACGACTGCCATCGGTTACCACTATGACTTTTACATTGCGTTTGGTTGCATTCAGCAGAATCTCATCAATATGATGGCGATCGGGATAAGAGATAAACAATCCTCTGGCCCGACGATAGATTTGTGAAAACCGCTCACAGGCATCGCCTACGGTGGGGGTATAGATTATCGGCATCATTTCCTGCAGATGATGTTCCAGCAGGTAATAGAACAAGGTTTCGTTATTGTCCTGAATGGTACGCAGATAGATGTGTTTGTTTATTGGTTCTATAAAACTGGAATATTGCTGATAGGCACGCTCAGCCTGCTGTTCAATCGTTTCAAATCGCTGAGGTATCAAACCTTTGAGATTGAATTGTTGCCGTTCCAATTCGCTGAACGCAGTGCCTTTATTAAGCAGTGACGTCGCCAGTAGGGTTGGGCCAGCGTAAGTGATATAAATAGGTTTGGGCGGCATCACTGTAATATTCCGTTTTAGTGTGTAACCAGCAGTATAAACATCTGTTGCAGTCAAAATTCAAATCATCCTGCAAAGAAAAACACATTTATTGAACGGAACTACGAATAAAATAGTGAATAAATAGACCTTTTTGAACGATTGGAAAGCAGATGGGTTGACGAGCAATGCATTAAGGTCGCATATTGTCCCGAAATCAGTGAATCAATGACCGTTTTGTGAGGATCGTTATGCGTTTATCAACCTTGTTAGTATCAGTGGCGACACTACTGCTTTCTGCCAATATTTTTGCTGGCAGTGCATCATCCCATGAAGAAACCATGGCGTGCGGCTCAAACAGCATCAAAATCGGTATGAGCACTGATGATATTAAAGCAATTTGTGGTCAATTCTGGGAACCGGCCTTTATCAGCAAACATACCCGCCCGGTGCTAAGAAAAGTAGCCGATTCTGACGTAGAAAATGATTATTTTGAAAAATGGCTATATCGCATGGTGGAAGATCAGGAAACCCATGTAGTGATTAAAAATGGACAGATCGTAAAAATCTTTAATACTCCCCAGCCCTAAGGGTTGAGGCTGAAAATGCACCACTCTGCGAGACCTACATGGATGTAGGTCAGGGGCGTGAGCAGGATGCGGAAGCTTTGCTCATCATTTATTTAGAACGACTAAACTGCATTCCTCGCACCTTGATTGGTGAATTTTCAGTCACAACAGAGGCGGCTCTGAAAGATCAACAGAGACCTTAATATTAATTAATAAAAAGACGGCCTTTACTGGCCGTTTTTTTTGACAATAATTCCTATAATCAAAACCACTCATTAAAAGTAACTTTCTGAATAATTCATGGCTGAAGGATTTTACTGTTTGTTCGAGAGTCAGAAGATTGGTGTGATTAATCAAAACAAGAGCTGCTGATGAAAATTCAAACTATTCTGGCTTTATCTGTGTTGGCGTTTTGTAATTCGGCGCTTCATGCAAATGAGATGGAAAACAATAAACAATGTGATCTTATCGCCAATCTGACAGGTGATTACTATCATCATAAGCAAGCCGGAAAATCCAAGCAGGATGTTCAGCAGACAATGCGTCCTGAGTTTGCCAATGAAGAGTTCTTGCGTGTTGTTGATTTGGCGATAAATCTTGCTTACACCTTCCCAGATGATTTATCAGAAGATAAAGTGGAACAACAAGTCTTTCAAGGGTGTGAACAACATCAACCCTGAGTGAAAATTTTCGTTACAAAATTCATTTGATCTGCATCAAAAGCTGTTAAGTTAAAGCATATTCATCGTTTTAATTATGCTTCGCTGTTGTAAACTTGAGTCAAACTGATAAGGCTTTGTGAGATCCATAATCTCCACTGCTTTCTTCAAATAGTCTGCAATAGCAATGTCGTTTTAAAAAACATTCCTAAGGTTCGGAAATTTTACGACGTTTTGGCAAATTTCTTTGTATAAGGGAAAACGGATGCCACTTAACCGAAATACTCATTTGCTTCGTGCGTTAATTGTTGTAGCAATAATTGTCTTATCCATTTTCCTTGTATGGCGTTTTTATCTGGCACCGGATCCTAATGCCGGTCTGGTTTATGGCAACGGCCGAATTGAGGCGACTGAAATCGATGTGGCCGCTAAAACCGCGGGGCGAATTGAGGATATATTGGTCCGAGAAGGTGATTTTGTCACGACTGGTCAGGTAGTGGCCCGAATGGATACTGAAAACCTGATGGCACAGTTACGTGAAGCCCAGGCATTATTTCATCAGGCCGAGAGCTCTGTTGCTATCGCTAAAAGTCAATTGGTACAGCGTGAAGCAGAAAAACAAGCGGCATTGGCCCTGGTTGCCCAGCGTCAGGCTGAACTAAATGTGGCGCGTAAGCGTTACGAGCGATCTTCATCCTTGGCAGGACGTGGAGCAACCTCTCAGCAGGAAGCCGATGATGATTTTGCTCGCCAGCAAAGTGCCATCGCCGCTGTCAGTGCATCAAAGGCTCAGGTAGCCGCAGCAGATGCAGCTATTGTCACTGCCAGAGCACAATTGGCAGGAGCGGAATCTGCTTTATTAGGTGCACAAGCCAGCATTGACCGTATTCAGGCTGATATATCTGATAGTGAGCTTAAAGCTGTCCGTGATGGTCGAGTTCAGTATCGTATTGCCCAACCTGGAGAAGTTATTGGTGCTGGTGGACGGGTGTTGAATTTGGTCGATCTGCGGGATGTGTATATGACCTTCTTTTTACCGACCCTCAGTGCAGGACGTTTAGCCTTAGGAACCGATGTCAGAATTATTCTGGATGCCGCCCCTGAATATGTCTTCCCCGCCAAAGTGTCTTTTGTGGCCGATGTCGCACAGTTCACTCCCAAAACCGTTGAAACCGCTACTGAACGGGAAAAATTGATGTTTAGAGTGCGTGCCCAGATCCCGCAGGATCTGTTGGATACCTACATATTGCGTGTAAAAACCGGACTACCCGGTGTCGCATATGTTCTTGAAGATTCCCAGGGAGAATGGCCAGAACATCTGGCAGTGAGGATTCCTTGATGACAGCGTCGGCATTGTCTGCGTTGGATGACAATCGCCTGGTGGCTGTGCTGAAAAATATCAGTCTTTGCTATGGTAAAACACAAGCGTTAGATGATCTGAGTCTCAACATTCCAGCTGGGATCATGGTGGGCATTATCGGGCCAGATGGTGTTGGCAAATCCAGCTTGTTTTCATTGATTTCCGGCGCACACGCTATTCAGCAAGGTACGATTGAAGTACTGGGCGGCGATATGCGAAAAACTCAGCACCGGCAGAAAGTTTGTCCCCGAATTGCCTATATGCCTCAAGGGCTTGGTAAAAATCTTTATCACACACTCTCCGTATTTGAAAATGTCGATTTTTTTGGTCGTTTATTCGGCCATAATCGGTTTGAGCGCGAACAACGCATCAGTGATTTGCTGGAAGCTACAGGACTTACAGCGTTTGCTGACCGTCCAGCAGGTAAATTATCTGGCGGTATGAAGCAAAAACTGGGGTTATGTTGCGCACTGATTCATGATCCAGAGCTCCTTATTCTGGATGAGCCGACCACCGGTGTGGATCCGTTATCACGACGCCAGTTCTGGTCATTGATTAAGCGTATTCGAAGTGATAATCCAGCGATGAGTGTGTTGGTGGCAACTGCCTATATGGAGGAGGCCGCAGACTTTGACTGGTTAGTGGCAATGAATCAGGGGAGGGTTCTCACCACAGGCACGCCCCAACAAATACTAGAGCAAACTGGTACCAGCTCACTGGAATCAGCTTTTATAGCGTTGTTACCGGAAGCGCTACGCAATCGTCATCAACCTGTGGTTATCCCCCAACGCAGAGAATCATCTCATGATGAATTTGCCATTGAGGCAGATAATCTCACCAGAAGATTTGGTCATTTTACCGCGGTAGATCAGGTGAGTTTCCGTATTCCACGTGGCGAGATTTTTGGTTTTCTCGGCTCCAATGGCTGTGGCAAAACCACAACGATGAAAATGCTGACGGGTCTCTTGGCGGCTTCAGAAGGACAAGCCAGATTATTTGGCAAAACCATTGATCCACATGATCTGAGTATCCGCCAACGGGTGGGGTATATGACGCAGTCATTCTCGTTATACGGTGAACTGACGGTAAAGCAGAATCTGGATTTGCATGCACGATTATTCAAACTGCCTTCGCATAGTATTGCTGCCAGAATAGATGAGATGGCAAAACGCTTTGAACTTGAAGCGGTACTGGATAGTTTGCCGGATGCTTTGCCCCTTGGGCAAAGACAGCGATTGTCACTCGCAGTAGCCATGATCCATGGACCGGAAATGTTGATTCTGGATGAACCGACTTCGGGAGTTGATCCGATTGCACGTGATGTGTTCTGGCAGATCATGGTGGACCTGGCTCGGCAGGATGGGGTAACCATTTTTATTTCAACGCATTTTATGAACGAAGCGGAGCGTTGCGACCGGATTTCATTGATGCATGCGGGAAGGGTATTAGTAACTGATACGCCGGAGAATTTAAAAAAGGCCAGAAATGCCGCCTCATTAGAAGATGCTTTTGTCGATTATTTGCAGGAGGAGGTACGGCGCCAGGAAAATCTGCAAATTACTGATGAAAGCGCTAAAAATTCGATAAAAACCAATAATAAAAATGACACCCCATCTGCTTCGCTTACAGGCTTCAGTCTGCGCCGCTTATACAGTTACAGTCGACGTGAGACACTTGAATTAGCTAGAGACCCCATCAGATTAACCATGGCCATGCTGGGCACATTATTGCTGATGTTTGTGGTGGGCTACGGCATCAGTCTGGATGTAGAAGATCTTAAATTTGCAGTGCTTGATGCCGACCAATCAGCGACCAGCCGTGATTACACGCTTAATTTATCAGGATCACGTTATTTTATTGAACAACCTGCGTTATATAGCCATGCCGAAATAGAGCAGCGAATGCAGTCCGGCGAACTCAGCCTGGCAATTGAGATCCCGTATGGATTTGGCCGGGATCTGGCTCGTGGCAGACCGGTGGAAATTGGCGCCTGGATTGATGGCTCAATGCCGACTCGAGGTGAGAATATTCGTGGTTATGTGCAGGGAATGCATAGTCATTGGCTGACTATGAAATCAAGGGAAATACTGGGATCGTCTATCACGTCACAACCTGCCACCATTGAAGCACGCTTTCGTTATAACCCCGATGTGAAAAGTCTGGTGGCAATGGTACCGGCGATGATTCCACTGTTGCTAATGCTGATTTTATCGATGTTGACGGCATTGTCTGTAGTGAGGGAAAAAGAACTGGGTTCGATCGTGAATCTTTATGTCACGCCGGTAAGTCGGTTGGAATTTCTACTCGGTAAGCAATTGCCATACATCGTGCTGGGCATGTTGAATTTCGTATTGTTGGTGTTGTTTGCGGTATTTATCTTTCAGGTGCCGCTTACCGGAAGTTTTCTCACCCTGACGTTTGCAGCATTGCTCTATGTAGTTTGTGCTACATCACTGGGCTTGTTGATTTCAGCCTTCACACGTAGTCAGATTGCGGCGTTATTTGGTACCGCGTTATTAACGTTGATTCCGGCAGTGCAATTCTCGGGCATGATTGATCCGGTGTCGTCAATGCAAGGCCTGGGCCGATGGATTGGGGAGGTTTATCCTGCCACGCATTTTTTAACTATCTCCCGTGGCGTGTTTTCCAAGGGGCTATCTTATTCGGATTTACACTCCGCATTTATTGCGTTATTTATTGCTGTCCCGGTATTAATGCTGGTCGGCGTTATGCTGTTGAAAAAGCAGGAACGATAAATGGCCATCAGCAATATTTTGCATCTGGGTATCAAAGAATTACGTAGTTTATTACGCGATCCGGTATTGATGATCTTCATTGTTTACGCGTTCAGTTTGTCGATTTATGCGGCGGCTACCGCCATGATTGATTCCTTGAATAACGCGCCGATAGCGATTGTTGACGATGATCGATCTCCTTTATCCATGCGCATTGTAGATGCCTTTTATCCACCCTATTTTTTGCCACCGGTGCTGATTGAACAGCATGAGATTGATGCCCGGATGGATATGGGAATTGATACATTTGCCTTGCATATTCCATCTAATTTTCAACGTGATTTACTGGCTGGTCATCAACCCGTTATTCAGTTGAACATTGATGCAACCCGCATGGGACAGGCATTTACCGGTAATAACTATGTACAGTCAATTGTCAGCGGTGAGATTGACGCCTTTGTGCAAAGGCATCGGCAGGAGAGCGTGACACCAGTTGATTTGGTGTTACGCGCAAAATTTAATCCCGAATTGAATAGCCAGTGGTTTGGCGCGGTAATGGAGGTTATCAATAACATCACCATGTTATCGATAATTTTAACTGGAGCAGCGCTTATCAGAGAGCGTGAGCATGGCACGCTTGAGCATTTACTGGTCATGCCTGTCACGCCCTTTGAAATCATGGCCAGTAAGGTCTGGGCCATGGCTTTAGTGGTTATCACAGCAACAGCGTTGTCTTTATGGCTGGTGGTCCAGACATGGTTAGCCGTACCCATACAGGGATCAGTCTGGTTGTTTTTACTGGGGACCTTGTTTCACTTGTTTGCGACCACTTCACTGGGTATCTTTCTGGGCACGGTTGCCCGATCAATGCCTCAATTCGGCTTATTGTTGGTAATGATTCTATTACCGTTACAAGTACTGTCAGGGGCCAGCACACCCAGAGAAAGTATGCCGGATATTATTCAATACATTATGTTACTGGCTCCTGATACCCATTTTGTGATGTTGGCACAATCGATTTTGTATCGAGGAGCCGGTTTTACCGAAGTTTGGCCACAGTTTCTGGTTTTGATTTTGCTGGGGAGTGTTCTATTTGGTTTATCGTTAAGTCGTTTTCGAAAAACCATTGCTTCAATGGCGTAATTATAGGAAATCAGGTTTTAAATACATTGGCTTTATCCCTGATAACTGAACCAATTTGTTTGATATCTGAATTACGCTCAGAGTTTTGTTTTACTGCAATTTCAATATCACTATTCGAATCTTGAATATGGTGCAAAGTCTGACTTATCTCTGCTGAAACGGCACTTTGTTCTTGCATCATTTGTGAAATGGATAGATTTAAGACGTTTATTTTATTTGAAAACTCTGCAGAATCCTTTATTAAGAAATTGGTTTGTTTGACTATCTCTATAGCTGCTTCACCATCGCTATTACTTTCTAAAAGCCTGCCCATCACCGTATCGGTTGATGCATTAATTTTTTCTGCAACGGCCATAATTTCCTGAGTGGCATTCTGGCTTTTTTCTGCCAGGTTACGTACCTCAGAGGCAACAACCGCAAAACCTCGACCATGTTCACCAGCTCGTGCTGCTTCAATTGATGCATTTAATGCTAATAAATTGGTTTGTGATGCAACTTCAGTTATCAGAGAAACAGAGTTCTGAATAGCACTTGTGTCAGCTTGTAAACGCTCGAATTCCATTTTTACTTCGCTAAGTTTATTGATGAGTGAGTTGACTTTAATAGACGCATTATCAGACATTGACTGACAATTATTGAGCTGTTCAACTGTCTGTGTAGAGAGGCTTGCCGCATTATCAGTAGTTCTGGCAACTTCACCGATGCTAGCTGACATTTCTAGACTGGCAGCTGCAATTGCTTCGACGCGTTGGCTCTGTGTCGTTAAAGAGGATAGGTTTGATGATGAACTGATAACAGATAACTCTGTCAGCTCGTCTAATTGAGTACCTGCCGTTTTAAATTCATCAATCGTCCGATTCATCAACCCGTAAAAGTCTTGTACTGATTTTACAAATGCTGAATCCGCAGGACTTTTCGCCTGAATATTTTTCATATCAAGCGTCAGATCACTTTGTTGGGCGGCGACCTGCATGGCGGCCATAATCTGATTAGCTAATTGATATTGTGAATTCATTCTTAAACAAAAAAACACCAACACAGCCGTTTCCAAAATCACAAATGTAGCGTGTACAGCAAATGTTGCCCAATCACACTGTTGGCCGTATACCACAAAGGGCATGCTTCCAATACTGAGGTCTGAGAGTTGTAATGGAACAGATACCGCATGATGAACTGCGATTACGGTGGCAGCTACCAGTAAAACCCGATAATCACGCCAGATAATAAGAAATGCCAGTGCAGCGAAGATATGAAAATGCATTTCCAGACGACCTAACTGCTGCATGATCAAAATCATCGACATTATCATCATTGCTGCTGACATAACACTTCTTGAAAGCAGTGTGCCGGGCAGCGTTTTATATACATACCATGCAGCCAAAACAATGATGAGAGCAGGAATGGCGCCATTCAGATGTGTTCCGTAGCCCATGGGTACGATAAAAAAGATAAACGGTAAATGAGCGGTTAATAACCAGAGTACAAACTTGTCATTGCTGACATTATCTTTCCATTTTCGTTGGTTCACATTTTCATCAATAGTTTGTACTGAAGCATTTTTAGTTTTCATTGGGTTATTTTCCGCGACTTTGCAGTATCAGTAAGTCATCAAGAATGTGCTGACTATTTGGTGACCGATAGGTAATTAAACCTTTAGCATTAGGATGATAAAGATAGATGTATCCAGCGTGATGGATATTAGTTTTACTCATTGAATAATTTTCTGGAAAGAAGGACATAAGTTGTTGTACCGCCTGGGTATCTGCAGGAACTCGTAAATGCATGTTTGGCGAGAACTCAGACAAGTATGATTTCAATGTCTCTGATGAGTCGTTTTCAGGATTTAAGCCAATAAAAACATAGTTCATTTCGCCCTGATACTGATTTTTAACCAAACGTAGCTGATTAATATTGGCTGGGCAGGTAGATTTACAGGTGCTGAAAAGACCAGTTATTAACATAGGTGCTGGAAGTGCATTATCGAATTCAAGGTGTTGAGGTTCAAGCTGAATACGGGTTTCCAGGCCATTAAGTGAACCTGGCAGGATAGCTGCCACCAATTGATGTGAACTCACTAGAATCAGCAAAGCAATACTCACCAACATTAACGTGATACATACATGGATAGCTTTTTTGATTGGTGGTATTGGCATTATTCACAAGTTCGTAAGCTACTCTAAACATCAAAGCGATAAGAGTAATGATTAAGAGGATTAAAGCGATGAGAATACGTTTAAATGGGTGAATGAGCTGTGAAGAAAAAGCGCTATCGGGTGTGAATTAACGAGTGATACTGAAAATTATGAACAGCTTCACGTTTTTATTTCACAATAATCAAAAAATCTCTGATCTTGCCAGGAAAACTGGTCGAGTGAATTTAATGCAGAGCGAATAATATTGAGGATGGAAGCATCAGCCATTCGCCTTGAGTTTACATAAATAACCTGCATTCCCGCTTCATGTGCTGCTTTAACTCCGGTAGGAGAGTCCTCAAATACCAGGCAATGATGTGGTTCCACTTGCAGGTTTTCGGCGCTTTTCAGATAAATTTCTGGATGGGGTTTGGTGTTTTCCACATCATCAGCAGTTTGAATCGAGTTGAAATAGGCTTCGATGTCCAGACAACTCAGCACTGTGTTACAAACCTGTTTTGGAGCGTTGGTGGCAAGTCCGATTGGAAGATTACTGAGCTGAATGTGTTTCAATAAGTTGAGTGCACCTTGCATGGCAAGGGGCTTTTTTTGGATATGCTGACAGACGTGTTCAATGACTTGCTGCTGTGAGGTTTCCAGTGAAAATGGTCTGTGCGCTTTTGCTGACCAATACTCCGAAACTTCCAACATATTCATATTGCGAGTCAGTAACTGATCCGTTTCCGTGACCGAAATGCCATAACTGGAAAAAACGGTTTTTTCAGCGTGATCCCATATTTCCTCGGAATCAATCAAAACACCGTCCATATCAAAAATGATGGCTTTAATCATCTGTAATCTTGTATTTTTGATAGTACATAATTAATTGATTCATCAGGCAACAATTGTCTGTTAATGAGGTCTGATAATGCGTTCAAGGAAATCAGTGAATGTATGTTATTCAAGTAATGCCAGTAATTCAGACCAGATATTGTCGAGTAACTGTGGCTGAGCTTTTGCCGTAGGATGAATTCCATCAGCCTGCATCATGGCCTCGCCATCATATACATCAGCAAGGAAAAAGGGCACAAAAGACAGATTATATTCTTCTGCAAGACTGGAAAAAACATTGGCAAACGCTGTGGTATAACGTTGACCATAATTAGGTGGAATTTCGATGCCCACCAATAATACTTCGGCACCATGCTGCTGGGATAACTGAATCATTTTGGCTAGATTAGTTCGAATGACATTAGGTGGGAACCCGCGTAACCCGTCGTTGCCTCCCAACTCAATCACAACGATAGCGGGATCATGTTTGTCCAGCAAATCCGGTAATCTGCGTAAACCACCGTCGGTTGTTTCACCACTAATACTGGCATTGGCGACATTCCAGTTTCCGGGAGTTTCCTGTTCAAGACGATCTTTGAGTAACTCAACCCAGGCGGCATCACTGTCGATGCCATAGGCTGCACTAAGGCTATCGCCAACGATTAACAGATTTTTTTGCTGTGGTTCAGCCGCCTGTGACTGGAAACTGACCAGGACCAAAAACAGCCAGATAAACAATGTTTGTGTAGGTAATAAGGTTTTCATAACCGCCAATTAATTATGTGAGGAAAGTATGTCCACAGATAGACAACCGGATCCGTCAAACGACTTCATGATACAGGTACAAAATCTGTCACATTCGGTTGATTTGGGCACCGATAAACTGTCAATTTTACAACAAGTCAATATGGACATTCGTAAAGGCGAGTCTGCAGCCATTGTCGGGCGTTCCGGTTCAGGTAAAACCACCTTACTGGGGTTATTGGCAGGACTGGATTTACCAACCAGTGGAAAGGTCAGTCTGGATGGTCATCTCATTAGTACTTTGTCAGAAGATGAACGTGCCAGTCTGCGTTCTCAGCGCGTCGGTTTTGTATTCCAGTCTTTTCAATTGTTACCCACATTATCAGCTATTGAAAATGTCATGTTACCCATCGAGTTAGCCGGTTTAGCTGATGCCCGGGATAAAGCTGAATACCTGCTCAAACGGGTTGGTCTAGGTGAGCGAATGCTACACACACCACGACAATTATCGGGTGGTGAACAACAACGGGTAGCCATTGCCAGAGCCTTTGCTGTGAATCCTCAAGTGTTATTTGCAGACGAACCTACCGGTAATCTGGACACCCGAACGGGGGAGGCGATTACTGAATTATTAATGAATCTGAACAGTGAACACGGCACTACGCTGGTAATGGTGACGCATGATCAACAACTGGCAGAGCGATGTCAGCGATATTTCATTATTGAGGCAGGCGTACTGCATGAGAAAACAGATGCAAATGCAGAGGTGTTATCTGCATGAACGTGACGGCTAAAGTGATTTCCTTCACCCAGGATTTACGTGAGCGAAATGTAAAAGTCATGTTAATGGCGATGATCATAGCTGTAGCAACTGTGGCAACTATTAATGCTTTTGCAGATCATCTGCAAAGAACATTAATGACATCGGCCAGTGCATTTTTGGCAGCAGATCGTCAGTTAAACAGCCGAACCAACGCCCCCATTCCAGACGCCTGGTATGCCGAGGCAGAAAAGCAAGGTCTTCAAACTGGCCGCATGATTGAGTTTGGCACCATGGTTTTCAACGAAAGCCAATTCCAGCTGGTTGCCGTCAAAGCGATTGATAATGCTTACCCCTTACGGGGAGAAATTGAATGGCAGGCCGATCTGGAGAGTCCGAGGCAAGTCTCATCCTCTGGGCCTCAACCCGGCGAAGTCTGGTTGAATCCCCGGCTTATGCGCTTATTGAAATTACGGCCTGGTGATACGCTGGAAATTGGCGCCACTTCCCTTGAAGTGACCGGCGTGATTATGCGTGAACCGGATGGTGGCTTTCGGCTTTCTTCTCTCGCACCACGAGTGATGATGCATGTGGATGATGTAGCCGCTACGGAGGTGATACAACCTGGGAGCCGTGTTCGGCACCGTGGATTATTTGCCGGTAGTGAGGCCGAACTGACTGATTTTGAAGCATGGTTGGAGCCGCGCTTAACAGAAAATTACCACTGGGTGGATGTCCGGCAAGGTGAAACCCTGGGGGAATCTTTAGAAAAAGCAGAGGGCTTTTTATTACTTGGCGGCAGTCTGGCGGTGTTGCTTGCAGTTGTGGCAATAGCTGTTTCCAGCAGACAATATGCCTTAAGCCAGCGGGATCGCGTGGCATTACTAAAAACCATGGGGCTGACTGGCAAACGTATTCGTATATTGTATTTATCACGCTTAATTGTATGGGGCCTAATGGCAACCATCATTGGCTTAATACTCGCCATACCTGCTGCCTGGTTATTGGCTTCAATGACCGCACAGTTAATGGATCAGCCGTTACAATTCGAGGTTGACTTCTGGCAACTGTGGCCAGCCATACTAACTGCTTTAGTCGCTTTATTTGCCTTTGCCTACCCTCCGATTGATCGTTTACGCAATACACCGGCAATGAGAGTTTTTCGCAGCTTGCCTACCAATGACAAGTCCGCTTTAGTCAAAGATTTATTGTTAGCTGTAGCGGTGATATTTGGGTTGTTATGGGTGTATGTCAATGATATTAAGCTGGTAACAGCATTGCTCGGGGCAGTTATTGTTTTAGTTATTTCACTGGCGGTTGTCGGTGCGGGTCTAATCTGGTTATTACGCAGATTTCCTGCCGGAAAGGGTGGTTGGCGATTGGCGGTGATTGCGTTGTATCGACATCGTAATGCGACCCTGTCACAAATGTCGGTATTTGCCATGACTATTATGTTGGCCGCTACGTTAGTTCTGGTGCGATCTTCCTTATTAGCCGACTGGCAGGCGCAGTTGCCGGAAGATGCGCCAAATCATTTTCTGCTGAATATTGCTCCGGAAGCAGTGGATGAGGTAGAAGCATTTTTCTCACAGCATCAGATAAACCGTAGCCCTCTATATCCTATAGTTCGCGGCAGACTGACTGAGATTAATGCGCAACCTGCACAAGACGTTGCGTTCAATAAAGATGATGATGAATTGCGCCGCGAATTAAACCTGACAACGTCAGATTCTTATCCAGATGATAATCAAATCGTTTCCGGGCGCTGGTTTAAGCCAGGTGAAACAACAGGGTTGTCGATTGAACAATCACTGGCTGAGTCACTTGGGGTAGAGGTTGGTGATGAACTGGGCTTTACGGTGGGGGCCGAAAAAGTCAGCACAACCATCACCAGTATTCGCAGTGTGCAATGGGACAGCATGCGGCCCAACTTTTTTATTATTTTTCCGCCCAATGGCACGATAGATGGATTACCCAGTACCTCGCTGACGAGCTTCTACCTTGCTGAACAGGATAAACCGTTATTGAACGATTTTGTGCGGCAGTTTCCCACCATTTCAGTGTTGGAAATTGATCATATTATCGAACGAATTCAGCAAATCATTGCTCAGGTAACACAGGCGGTGGAAGCGATATTATTGATGATTTTGCTGGCCGCAATTGCCGTGATGGTCGCAGTTGTCAGTGCAACGATGTCGGAGCGGCAGCGTGAGGGCGCCTTATTACGTACCCTGGGTGGCCAACAGAAATTACTGGTCAAATCTACAACTATTGAGTTTGCATTGATTGGTTTTCTGGCTGGCATTCTGGGTGTACTGGCAGCTGAAGTTGCCGTGTGGGCACTACAAAATCGTATGTTTGATGGCGAATTTCGTTGGCATTGGCCAGTTGTGATGAGCCTGCCTTTTATCAGTGCAGTGATTCTTGCCATCCTTGGACGTTGGCAATTAACGCCTGTATTAACCGTTTCGCCCATGTTGTTATTAAGAAGGCTGGAATAACCAGACGGTAAACCAGCAGTGGTCGGGATGAAAGATCAACAAGCCCTAGCTTGCGTGACTAAAATAAACGTTTCATTATGTGCAGATTTGCATCCTGAGGATGCCTGTTTTGCTTAGGAATAACTGTGCATCGAATATATCGTTTCTTTTTAAAGGTATTGCTGCTAACGATATTGGCGTTTGTCCTGTTGAGTCTATTGCTGGTATTACCTTTTCGCTGGGTAAATCCACCAATAACCATGGTGATGGCAGACCGCTGGATAACGTCAACTGAAGACTTTCAACTTCGCAAAACCTGGCTCAGCTGGGACGAGATGCCAAAACATGCGGCTTTAGCTGTTGTGACCTCTGAGGATCAGAAATTTCCGTTACACAGTGGATTTGACCTTAAGGCGATTCAGCAGGCGTTAAAAGAACGAGAGCGTCGGGGAGGCTTGCGTGGTGCAAGCACGATCAGTCAGCAAGTGGCAAAAAACATGTATTTATGGACCGGCCGCAGCTGGTTCAGAAAAGGTCTCGAAGTCTGGTTTACCTTGCTGATTGAGCTCAGCTGGAGCAAACAGCGCATTCTTGAGATTTATCTGAATATTGCTGAGTGGGGGCCGGGAGTGTTTGGCCTGGAAGCGGCCAGCCAATATCACTTTGGTCGCTCTGCGGCTAATCTGACACCGATGCAAGCAGCATTACTGGCTTCCTCATTACCCAGTCCATTGAATTACAACCCGGCCCGACCGGCGCAGCATTTACATAAACGTGCCGAATGGAATTTGCAGCAGCAACGCAGACTTGGAGGTGTTCAATGGTTGGCACCGTTAAACGAAGAATAATATTGATAGATAAATGTGAGCGATCTCACATCCTGACCTCAGAGCATTGATTCTTCACATAAATTAAACATTCCGTCCTTAGAATCGACTTCAGTTGATTGACTTGTAAAAGGCAATCAGCAGATTTTTTTAAAATAAAATGGAGTGAGACGATGAGAATGAATTCGATGACACATGACCTTGAAAGCTGGGCAAAACATTATGCAGATCATAATGTGTTTGAGCACAACGGTGAAATAATCGATAGTGAAAGAGCCTTTAGTTCTGCCGGTTTACATGCCGAGGCTAAACCAAGTTACCAAGACTGGCTGGCATCAATATCTTAAGGTCAAAATGTATCAGTATGACGATTCAATCATCCTGATGTATTTGTCCTAATGTAATGGACTTTACTCATAATTTCAGCCCCTGAATGAAGCTTTGAAAAACAGCTTAAGTAAGCGTAGTGTTAAGTTCAGAAATTAACTTAAATTTGAGGTCCATTGCTATGGATATGACACAACACACTATGGAAAACCTTTTTATGCAGCTGGGGTTGGAAAGCAATGAAGCAGCCATCGAGCAATTTATGGCTAGCCATACGCTGCAGGAAGATGAAAAACTGGAAAACGCCAGTTTCTGGTCACCCTCTCAATCAGCTTTTATTAAAGAATGTTTAGCTTCTGATTCTGACTGGGCTGAGGTCGTTGATCAACTTAACGTTCAGTTACGGCAGTAAGCGTTAAATCTGATTGCTTTAGATGTCTGCTGTAGAACTTTGGGGCCAGCAAACCCAGATGGCCATGAAACATTTCGCCATTGGTGGTGAAACCTTTCCTCGTGAGTTTATTCGTGCCTTGGGGTTGGTGAAACACTGTGCCGCTCTGGCGAATATTGATTGTCTGCAATTGGAAAAAAATATCGGTTTGGCAATAGCTGAGTCTAGCCTTGAAGTGATAAATGGCGAACATGATCAGCAATTTCCATTAACCATCTGGCAATCAGGTTCGGGTACACAAACCCACATGAATGCAAATGAGGTGCTTGCCAATCTGGCGACACAGCAATTGAATTCGACGATTCAGGTGCATCCCAATGATCACTGCAACATGGGGCAATCCACCAACGATAGTTTTTCGACAGCAATGCATATTGCTACGGTAGAACAAATTCAACTTCAGCTGTTACCAGCCTTAACAAAGATGCAGCAGGTAATGGCGGAACATTCGAAACAATGGCAATCCATAATAAAAATTGGCAGAACGCATCTGCAGGATGCAACACCGTTAACGTTAGGGCAGCAGTTTTCGGCCTATGCGGCCCAACTACAAACTAATATTGATCGGTTAAAGCAGGCAACTGCTGAACTGTATGCTATTCCTCAAGGAGGCACAGCCGTGGGGTCAGGACTAAATAGTTCTGCCGAATTTGCTGAAAACTTTGCCAGACAGTTAAGCGAATTTACCCGCTTACCTTTTACTGCCAGTGATAACAAACTCTCTTTGCAAGCCGCTCACGATGGTCTGGTCAATGTATCGGGTGTTTTAAACACTCTGGCGGTTAGTCTGAACAAAATTGCGGCTGACATTCGATTACTGGGGTCAGGACCTCGTTGCGGTATAGGCGAACTGCATTTACCTGAAAATGAACCCGGTTCCTCAATCATGCCGGGAAAAGTGAATCCAACCCAATGTGAAAGCATGCTGATGGTATGTGCACAGGTGATGGGAAATCACGTAACGATTACGCTAGCGGGTGCTCAGGGGCAATTAGAACTGAATACCTATAAACCGTTAATGATCTTTTCACTATTACAATCCATCAGATTATTAAAAGATGTCATCAATAGTTTTACAGAATATTGCCTGCGCGGGCTTGAGCCGGATAGGCCACAAATCGAAGCATTTTTAAATAACTCACTGATGCTGGTGACCGTCCTCTCACCGATCATTGGATATGACAACGCCAGTTTGATTGCACAAAAGGCACATTCTCATGGAACCACATTACGAGAAGAGGCTGTTCGCTCTGGTTTGATCACTGCAGAAGCATTCGATGAACTTATCCAGCCGGAAAAAATGTTAGGACCACGATGATGCTGTAAATGTGATTAGTTTGATATCAGATACCAAATACCATAACTGCACATGCCTGCAAATAGTATCCAACAGCCAATGATTACAGCCGCTGCATAACGATTTCTGGGTAATTGAATGGGATGTAACTCAGCTTTAGCCAGACAGTCAGACCAAACTGCCTCCGGTATCAGTTTAATGGCTAAGTAAATTCCTAAAGGCAAAATAATCAAATCGTCCAGATAACCAATCACCGGAATAAAATCTGGAATAAGATCAATCGGGCTTAACGCATACGCCACTACCGCAACACCCAACCACTTAGCCACCTTTGGAACCGCCGGATCCTTGATTGCCAGATATAAAGCAGAAATTTGAACTTTCATGCCTCTGGCAAACATTTTTAGTTTAGTTATAAGGGCTTGTTTATCTTTCATCTCCGCCTCTGTTGTGAGCTGAAAAAGCGTCAATCAAGGCACTAGGAGCGCCTTTTGTGAGATACATCCATGTATCTCACCCCATTGGGGCTTACGCTCAAAAACGCTCCCGGCGTTTTTGTAGTTGTTCTAAATAAGCGACGAGCAAAGCTTCCGCATCCTGCTCACGCCCCTGACCTACATCCATGTAGGCCACGCAGACCGGCGCGCGCCTCCCTGGCGCGCCGGCATACAGTCCATCCGTGGACATAAGTGGCGCTTTTTCAGTCATAACCCGAAGGGCTGGGACTATTTTTGCACCCGCCTGCGTAGCTGTTCAAATGAGTTCCAGACTCATTTATCAATCACTTATGTAGGAAGGCTACACCGCGTGCTTTCCGCCTTGTCGGACACAAAAATAGCCGCCAGCAGTGGAGGATATGAAAGATAAACAAGCCCTAGCATCATTGATTTTTTTTGTGTGCTTGCCCATTAAAAAATTCACAAGATCCAGTCGATTGTTGACATAAAATTCACAATCTATCCGCTTTAATTCCGCATAAAAAATAATGATTATCTCGTGTTGATAATCATAATAAAAATTATTCGGCAGCAGTGGGCAATATTAAGATGTTTAATAAAAAACTTAAAAGTGATTTAGCTGAGGTAACTACTAAATATAATGAAATTTACAGCCTTATCAATTCAATACAGGAATCTGTAGCGACTATTCAATTTAATAGTAAAGGTATTATCGAGGATGTAAATGACAACTTTTTATCCGTTGTGGGTTATGAAAAGTCAGAACTGGTCGGCAAACACCATAAGGTTTTATGCCATGACGATTATATTCGTTCTGCGGAGTATAAAATATTCTGGGATGAACTCTCACGGGGCAAACAACAATCCGGCAGGTTTAAAAGACTTACCAAGCCAGACCAAACAATATGGTTAGAAGCATCATATTTTCCAATAACTGACAAGGACAATAACGTTACCGCTATCTTTAAAATTGCTTCAGATGTGACGCGTTCACATAACAAAATGCGTGATCTTGAAGCGGCCTCCAATGCATTAAACCGTTCAATGGCGATTATTGAGTTTACTCCAGATGGACAAATTTTAACGGCTAATGATAATTTCCTTTCGGTAGTTGGTTATTCTTTAAATGATGTGGTTGGTAAGCATCATCGCATGTTCTGTTTCGATCAATTCTACGAAGAAAACCCCAATTTCTGGTCAGAAATCAGTTCGGGAAAATTTTTCTCTGATCAATACCAAAGGAAAACATCTTCTGGTCAAGCCGTCTGGTTAGAAGCTTCTTATAATCCAGTGTTTGATGATGAAGGCAAGGTGGTTAAGGTCATTAAGTTTGCCAGTGATATTACCCAGAGAATCGAGCATAACGACCGAGTAATGCGTGCTGCGGAGATGTCATTTTCAACAGCAGAGGAAACCTCGCAAATAGCTAAAAATGGTGTTGAATTACTCAATACCTCGGTACAAATGTCCAACACAATTCTGCAGGATGTATCGGATACGTCAGCCAATATCGAACAGTTGAATAATGAATCTAAAAATATTGAAAATATCGTTTCAACGATTAATGACATTGCAGAACAGACAAATCTGTTGGCATTAAACGCAGCCATCGAAGCCGCACGTGCCGGCGATCAGGGGCGTGGGTTTGCCGTGGTGGCTGATGAGGTCAGAAAGCTGGCGTCGAGAACAAGCGAGTCCACGGAGGAAATAAAAGAAGTTGTTAAGCAAAACCGTAAGCTTACACATGATGTCACGCAAAAGATGGATAGCGTGAAACAACGGGCCCTCGACAGTAATGAACAACTTTCTGCTGTTTCATCAGTGATGACAGAAATATTGCATGGTGCTGAGGATGTTTCACGAACGGTTTCTTCGCTTTTATAGGCAAGGGATTTCAAGATCTTGATTGTTAGGGTATAACAAATTATCAGGACTACTTTAATTTTGATGACATAAATAAATTAAAGCTCTGGGCGTTGTGTACGCAATAATAACTATAAGCATATGAACTCATTACGGAAAATAAGATGGGCCTGAAAAGAGTTTTAATATTATTCGTCTTGTTTTCAGTCGCTTGTAGTTCTGAGAATACAGACATCCCATCATTGAAATTGGCTGGTGTGAATTATTTGGGGGATCTCCCCACTCTTGTCGCCAGTAAAAATGAGTTATTCAAAAAATATCAGCTTGATGTTGATGTGAGTTTTAATAATTCGGGTAGGCAAAGTCTTGACGATTTGCGTGCCGGAAAAGTTGATTTTGCCTTGGTCTCACCAACAGCGTTTACGCTGGATAAATTAGCTAATGCAAATAATGAACTTCAGAATGATGAGCCCGTTATTCTGGGGAATCTTCTGCATTCCACCTTAATGAATCAAATCCTGACAACCACTAATGGTAAGCAAATTCAGACAGTTACTGATTTGTCAGGAGGACGTATTGGTTTGCCTAAAGGAACCAATTCAGAATATATCTGGTGGGTTTATTCGGTTTTTTATCAGGTAAATACAGATCAGGTAGATATTATCGATTTACCCATTTCAGAATTGGGTAAGGCATTAATTGATGACAAGGTCGATGCAATTGTTACCTGGCAGCCATGGACCAATCATTTTATTGCGGAATATGGTGACCAGCTCAAACAGGTGGAGGGTAGTCATGTGTATAGCGCAAAATGGCTACTGGTAACAACTCGCAAAATAACGGAGCAGAACCCACAAAACTGTCAGCAATTGCTAATGGCTTACGCCGATGCCATCAGTCTTATACACTCAGACACGGATAACGTGATGCAGATGTATAGCCAGGAAATGAGTGAAAACGCAATTTTGGGTCAAAATTATCAGCCAGGATTACATCAGTTAAATTTAAACTGGTCTTTAATTTCAGAATTACATCAGAATATTCAATGGGCTAAGCTCAATAATTTTCCCGGATCCGAAAAACCAACCAATGTGACCTCCTGGTTTGCTCCCGAACCCTTAAAAGCAATACAGCCTTTTTTAGTTAAGATTCCAACGATGCAAACTGAGGAGAACCAGTGATGAAACTGGTTCAAACGTCTATTTTCTTTATCAGTTCATGTCTGCTGGGACTACTATTTTTAATTGTGTTAGGTGCCTGGAGTTACCACCAGGTTGAATTAAAACGCATTGAACTTAATTCGTTTGCAACGTTAAATAACAAAATTGATGCATTATCTGTCGGCAGTGATAATTTATTGATATTTCGGCCTGACGAACGTCTGTGGCAGGTTTTTTTGAGTGATGCGCGACAAATCCAGCAAGATCTTTCAAAACTGGAGCGAGGTAAGTTTAATGCCCAACGGGCAATACGGCATATCGATCAGTTGATTAAATCAGTAGAAGATGCTTATCAAAGTCTTCCGGAAAATACTGACCCCATCATTAATGACTATCAAATGAATCCTCTGTCATTGCCGTTGAGATCAAGATTGCTTATCAACCAGGTTGCTGATCATGGTATTGCAATTGAAAGCTCTATTGATCAATTGATGCAGGAAAATCAGCAAGTTATTGAAAGTCATATAAACCGTATTTTGTTTGTTTTCATGTTATCTACGCTGATCTTTGGTGTGTTATGTGTATTGGCATTCAATATGATTTATCAGCGTATCGCTCTGCCTACCCGAAATCTTATCGATACAATCAAAAAAATATCGCTTAATGACAACACAGCTCGGGCTGAGGTGTTTGGCAAAGATGAAATGGCAGAGTTATCGATGGCTTTTAATGCGCTGCTGGATCAAAAAGATCGCTCAAACCAACAGATCATCCTGCAGCAGAGTGAATTAAAAAAACAAGCTGAATTACTGGAAATTGCTGGCAGAATCACCCGGTTTGGTGGGTGGTCGGTGGATATGAGAACCAAACAGGTTATTTGGTCTGAGATGGTGGCCAACATCCATGGCAAACCAAAAGGCTATAGCCCAACCATTGAAGAAGGTCTTTCTTTTTATATTGCTGAGCATCAGCCACGTATGCAGGAATTATTTACTGCCTGCTATCAGCGGGGAATTCCCTATGATGCAGAGTTACAAATCATTAATTCTGCTGGAACACCGATCTGGGTGCGGACATCTGGTGAAGCTGTTCGTGACCATGAAGGAAACATAATCGGCGTTCATGGTGCCTTTCAGGATATCTCCGAACGTATGGAGCTTGAAAACCGACTGCGCCAATCTCAACGGCTGGAAGCGGTAGGTCAATTAACGGGTGGTGTGGCACATGATTTTAATAATCTGCTCACGGTGGTAATTGGCAACTCGCAAATCCTTACAGAATCATTTGAGGATTCCAACAGACTCAAACCATTAGCGGATATGATTTTACAAGCCGGTTACCGAGGCGCGGAGTTAACCCGCAGTCTATTAGCCTTCGCCCGTAAACAGCCGCTTGATCCCAAGCCAGAGAGTATCAAACAACTTATCGATCAGCTTTGGCCGTTATTGGAACGTGCTGTTGGCGAAGGGATTGTCATCAAGTTTATTGCTGAAGGTCCATTAAAGCACGTCCTTGTCGATGCTGGACAGTTTGAAAATGCGCTGCTTAATTTGTCATTAAATGCAAAAGATGCCATGCCAAAAGGCGGTCAATTAGTTATTGAAGCCAAAAATACCCATTTACCGGAAGAATATGCTCAAAATCATGACATCACTTCAGGTGATTACGTTGTGCTAGCCGTTTCGGATTCTGGCTGCGGTATTGATGCAGACAAACTTGATAAAGTATTTGAGCCTTTTTACACCACCAAATCGAAAGACAAAGGGACAGGCTTAGGGTTGGCAATGGTTTATGGCTTTATTAAACAAAGTAACGGTCACGTTAATATCTATTCTGAGCCTGGACAGGGAACAACAGTAAGACTTTACCTACCAGTTGCAATGGATAATACACCCCAGCTAAAAGCTAATACTCAAGAGTCCATCAACTTACAGATTGGTCATGAAACTATTTTAGTGGTTGAAGATGATCCTATGGTAAGGGAATATGTATTAACTCAATTGACAGCTTTAGGTTATGAGGTACTGTCAGCCGCCGATGGCAAACAGGCAATGGATATTCTGCAATCTGAACAGACGATTGATTTGCTATTAACCGATGTCGTGTTACCGGAAGGATTAAATGGCCGAAAAATAGCCGAGCATGCCCTGAGGCTAAGACCATCATTGCGCATTTTATATACATCAGGTTATACCGAAAACTCTATTGTTCACCATGGTCGACTGGATAAAGGGGTATTACTTCTGTCTAAACCCTATAAGCGTGAAGAGCTGGCCAGCAAGGTCAGAATGGCCCTTGATGGCGAAGGACAAGTCTCACCGGATTAAACTAAATCAAGTTGATCTCTGATAATACAATCCTGACAGAATCTTCAGCCTAGTTGTTGTTTGTATTACAAATATCTATTTTATATTACTCGTCCGTGTTTAAATTTTTTACAGGTATCTGAAAAAATTTCATGACTCTCTCGAAATATTTTTAATTAACAATTATCTAAATTAACCTTGCCAGTTACATATTTAAATCTATAAAACCCTCTAGATAAAATTAATGCCAAGTCTGACGGTTTTCAGTTAATTTTTTTATTTGGACTGGTATAACGGTTGCATAATTTTTTGAGCAGGGAATAACGAGATATTAATGCAATAAATCTAAAGTGTTTTAATTATCCAAATAATTTCAAATTCAGCTTTAGAGTTGATAATGATGACCAAGTTAAGCATTGCTGATTTAGAGTCATCAAACGTATTCCTTGTAAATAATATGACTGATTTTTACTCAGACTATAGAAGACGTTTATTAGGAGGAAGATATGAATAACACGAGAATCCTGACATTTGCTTCTTTGACTTTATTTGCATTGCCAGCAGTCGCTATAAATCCTTACGCGTTAGAAGATGATAGCTGGATCAGTATTAATGGTGAAGTTACCTCTGTCACCGCTGATGCGTTTGAACTGGATTATGGTGATGGGCAGATCACTGTAGAAATGGACGATGGCGACCGTGATGCTGATGGTTACAAGTTAATCCAGGGGGATGAAGTGAGAGTCTCAGGCATGATCGATGATGATTTTTACGATCTGACTACTATAGAAGCCAGCAGTGTTTATGTAAAAAATATTGATACCTATTTTTATGCGAGTGCAATGGATGAGGAGGATATAGGTTATTCAATAATCTCACCCAGTGTAACGGATACAGTAGTGCAGGGGACGATTACCAGCGTAGATGCGAATGGAGAGCAATTTACGCTTGATTCCGGACTTCAGGAGCTGACTGTCGAAGTGGATGAATTGACATACAATCCGCTTGATAATGAGGGATTTCAACAGCTTGATGTAGGGGACAGAGTAAGCGTGCAAGGAAGCATTGATCACGACTTTTTTGAAGGTCGAGTTTTTGAAGCAAACTATGTAACAACCCTTTATAGCGCTTCATAATCGTTTTAAATACACAGGCTATGCTGGCTCAGTCGGCATAGCCTTATTTCAAATGTAATGTCTGATGCTAGTCCGCTATTGATTTATTACTTAGAAATTTTTATGGCAATGCTGAACAAACACCTAAAAAAATTTAGAGGTGATTGTAAAAATTACATGACTTTGTCATTAGTTGTACATGAAAAATTCATAATAGATCTTGAGCATAAGTTTAATGTATTTTGCATTAAAGTCTCGTCAAGCTGCTGATTTTAAATAATAATTTTTTTGAATTTTCCGTGTATTTTATAGTGATAATTATTTTGGCATGAGGCTTGCGAGGTTGTTTGATACAAGGAAAGCATTCGGCTCTTTCTTTGATTTTCTACCTGAATACAAAAATTGCCGTTAAATAAAAAGGAGAATGAAATGTTTAAGCAACTATTTCTTTCAACTGCAATTGCTACAGCTTTTGCTGTTACACCTGTCTTAGCAGATGATCATGAAAAAATGAATAAAGATGATCCTGAGTGGGAACAAAAAGTTAATAAAACTCAGCATGACATGGACAAAAAACATCAGGATAAAGAGAAGAAAATGGACAAAAACCGTCAGGGTGATACAACCACCTATGATGAAATGGATGAAGACATGGACGTGGTGCCTGATGAAGAAGCCTATGATAAGGATAAGGGCGGAAACGATAAGCACCCTGCCCACAAAATGGGTGAGGAAGGATATCCTGAATAAAATAAATTGAACGTAAAATAAAATTCTAAGTTCAATGGGAGCGTAGCGTTTTAATGGAGTAATTAGCTGGTTGATTTCTCAGTGTTGACCAACAAATTTACTAAGGAAGTAACGCTACGTTTTCATTTTTTTTATCAAACTAATTTCTCACCTAAGCATTTCATTTTAACAAATGAAATATGATGTCCTTAAGGCCTTCTAACTTCATATTCTTATTTGATATAAGCCTTAATGCTTTCTTGAGCATTTTGGATAGGAGTTTAAAATGGCTACACAACTCATTAAAATGACTTTTTTTGCCAGCATGATTACGAGTCTGCCTTTACTGGCAGATGAAATGAATGAATTAAAACGAGATAGACAATCCTGTTACTCATAGTAATAATATTTCAAGTACAAATCTAGCCGGGGTACTGTGACACAGGGAGTAATAGGAGCTGAAGCAGATGAAAACTAGAAGCTTGTTCCAGAATGATCCCCCGCTAAGACGAAAAAAGATACTGAGGTCCTAACTTCGTCTATATGATGAGATTACTGATGATATTGAAACATTTGATGCGGATTAATGATTTAGGGCTTGTTTATCTTTCATATCCACCACTGCTGGCGGCTATTTTGTTTTGTGTCCGACAAGGCGGAAAGCACGCAGTGTAGCCTTCCTACATAAGTGATTGACAAATGAGTTGGAATTCATTTGAACAGCTTAGCTGGCCGCGTAGCGGTGAAATACAGGGATGTATTTCATACAACGCAGGCGGCCGCAAAAATAGTCCCAGCCCTTGGGGTTGTGACTGAAAAAGCGTCACTTATGTCCACGGATGAACTGTATGCCGGCGCGCCAGGGAGGCGCGCGCCGGTCTGCGTTACTCGTCACTTATTTAGAATAACTACAAAAACGTCAGGACAAGCAATGTTCCAGACATTGCTTTTGCATACACTCCATCCATGGAGATAAACGTTTTTGAGCGTAAGCCCCAACGGGGTGGGATACATGGATGTATCTCACAAAAGGCGTTCCTCGTACCTTGATTGACGCTTTTTCAGCTCACAACAGAGGCGGAGATGAAAGATAAACAAGCCCTTAGAGTCTGCTCCAATAATTTATTTTATAACTGTTTAAGTGTCTGACAGGCATTATGCCCTTTACTAAGTAAAATGATGTTTTTGTGTATACAGGCATCGTTCCATCCATTTACATTATCAGGAGCGGCCCGTTTGGAAAAAAATTCCAAGTCCACGGCCACTGTATCGGTAAATTGATACAGTTCAATTCGTTCACTCTTCCATTGGCCAACCCAACCATCTTCCGCATTTTCAATCAAGGTTTGGCGTTGATACTGTTTTTCAAACCCTGCCGCTTCCACATCTGCAATCTGGATTAACTGTTCATTAAACGAGATTTTATAGAGCAGCATGATTCCTAGCAGAAGTGTGGCAAAACATAGGGTATTAATAAAATAATCTGTGGTGGTCAGACCAGGATTTTTTGTATTGCATTGGACGCAATTATTGGCAGTTCGTGCTACCTGATATTCACATTTTCTACATTTAACCAGTTTTGCCATTGCAAATTCCCTTTTTATATTGTTGGTCAGAAAGGTCAGCTGGCGAGCTTACGATAGTTATCCAAAATCCAATGCACTCTTTCACAGGCTTGAATGTAATCCACGATCATCGAAACAGGAGGGGATTGGATTCCCTCGATACTCATACGGGTATATTCCAGACTATGGATGAGATTTCCCAATCGGGGATCCAAAACCGTGATTTCACCAATATCAAGCCTGCCCTGTTTGATTGAATCATTGTTTGGTTTGTCAGCGGATGCAGATAAGAAATTGATTTCCTTTTCTAAAACATCCCAGGCTTTACGCATGGAATAAATGGGGAACACGGTGGCTTCTTTTTTCAGTGAGATCCATTCCATCTCTGCTTTGTTTGCATGATTGTTATTCATAATCATTATTCCCAGATGGGTTTATGAAGTTTTACTCAAGTGTTATTTATTGAGTTGTTGTTTGCGTTGAAACAGTTTTTCGCCGAGTAACGCCAAATCAACATCACTTTTCTGCAATAAAGGAAACATTTCGTCTTCTTCTTCTTTAACATGGTGCTCAATGTATTCTGAAAGCACCTTGACTTTGGCATCAAATAATTCCTCATCTGCCTGCATTTGTTGAATTTCTTTGATCAATACCTTGGCACTGTCATGTTCAACCTTAGCTTCATTGAGCAAATCTTTTTCATCTGAAAGTTTTTCACGAAACGCTGGGTAGATAATTTCCTCTTCCAACTGGGTATGCAGTGTCAGTTCTGCACAAATTTGATCGGCCAGCTTTTTCTTATGAACAAACGCATATGGCCCGAGCTCTTCATATTGGGCGAACGCCTGTTTAACTTTCTGATGATCTTTTTTCAGTAAGGTTATGGCGTTGTGCTGTGTCTTTTTTGTATCAGTCATGTTTCTAAACCTTTTGATTTCGGTAGATTACTATCAGTCCTTTTGCAAATTACGTACCCGAGATGAACAAATCTCTGCTAAAGCCTGGTGGGCTTGGATATAGCTGAAAGTTTTATAAGTTTTCAATGAATAAAAGAAAATAAAATATGGGTAAAAATTACTGTCATTACAGAAAAATTTATAGGAATAAATCGAAATTTCCCTTGCGAGGGGGAAACTAGAATTTTCAGAACCTCATTAATGCTTACTCTCAGGGTCTGGCATAAGGATTGCTGATAGTGGTTAATGTGCACTTATATCAAGTGTGAGCTCAACCAGATAAGAATTTCCAAAGTTACTATTTAACACTCAGTAAAACGTAATAAATCTAATGTTGAAAGGATAATCGTAATGACTGAAATGAACTCGGAAGATCTAATCAAAAAGCTCAATAATTTAATTGAACTCGATTACGATGCCATTGCTGCTTATAAAGCGGCGATTGAGCGTCTTGATGACATGCAGTTTAAACAACAATTAGCCGCATTTATGGAAGACCATCAAAACCACATTACGGCTTTAAGTGAATCAGTAAGGCTGGAAGGTGGAAATCCGGCTGATGGCGGTGATCTAAAACAGATACTCACTAAAGGCAAAGTTGTGATAGCTGAACTGGGTGGAGATAAGGCCATTCTTAAAGCAATGAAAATGAATGAAGAAGTTACTAATAAAAGTTATGAAGAAATGGTAGATGAGCCTTTCCCAGGAACAATAAAACTCATTTTACAAAATGGTTTGGCAGATGAAAGACGTCACCGAGCATGGATTAATGCAACCCTTGAACAAATTTCTTGATTACGCAACAACCTCAATTCGTTAACTAATCCTAGCTCTATGGCACAGATTAATGATAAGGAGTAAATACTATGTGGAAAGCACTATTTTTTACCATGACATTAGCTTTCTCGTCGGTCATATTATCCGGTTGTTCCGATGAACAGGATAATCAAATGGGGCAGGACTCTGAGCTGGATGCTGACCCACAGTGGAGCGAGAACCCTTATGGTGATGAAGATGTGGAGGAAATTGAAAACCCTCAATCAGCTGAAGAAATCAACCGCAACAAAGATGATAGCGATTTACCTGAAACACCTCCTTATGATGAAGAAGATAGTGGTTTAGATGAGGCAACTGAACAAGGTGTTGGGCAGCAATATTAAAATTGCTTCACCGGAATCTGACTTATCCAACTAGAACCCAATAAATCATAAAGGTTTATTGGGTTTTCTTTTAAATTAATGAATTTTGGATCCTATTTGGACACCGGCTTGATTCTGCCGCCATGGCTTACCATCGCAAAAAGCATAGTTTTTACAGTCAGCAGTGCAACCTCGGCACGGTAACCGTTTCGATTGTAGGATGTGTTTCAAATTTGGCTCAGATTTACTATTACGCATATTAACGGCTCGTTTAATGATTCGTGATTAAAGTAGCTTTTTCCAGGTGAATATGCCGTGAAAAATTTCTATTTCGGTAGAAAATAAGCTTTTAAATAAAAACCATTGACGCTTATAAAACTGCTTTAGCTTCATCTATGGAAAAGACTATGATGTCTGCAGAATCACATAACGTTAATTTCATCGACATTTCAGCTCTTATAAATAAGGATTTATAACAATGCGTTGGAAGGGAAGACCCAAAAGCAGCAATATTGAAGACAGACGGGCCATGCGTACTTCTGGAGCTGGAGGCTTAGGACGTGGTGGTTTACGATTATTACCGTTGGTTTTTCGATTTCTTGGTGTTAAAGGTACTTTGTTAGTAATTGTCGCTGTGGTTGCTTATGGTTTGTTTACCGGTAATTTAGGCAATATGCTCTATGCGCTAGGACTGGGAGAAAGTCCACCCACCAGCGTTTCCACCGAAACGTTAAATCAAACGCCGCAGGAAAAAGAACTAGTTGAATTTGTCTCAGTAATCCTCGCAGATACCGAGCAGACGTGGAGCAGTATCTTTCAGGAAAATGATGAACAGTATCAGGAGCCTCATCTGGTGTTGTTCAGAGGGGTGGTACGTTCGGCTTGCGGCACTGCCCAGTCAGCAATCGGCCCTTTTTATTGTCCTGCAGATCAACAGATTTATCTGGATCTGAATTTTTTCGATCAACTCAAAAACCGATTCAAAGCACCTGGTGATTTTGCTCAGGCATATGTGATTGCACATGAAGTGGGACATCATATTCAGACTCTGATGGGGATTTCAGAAAAAGTTCATGCTGCCCGCAGCCGGTTAAACGAAACAGAAGCCAACAAACTCTCGGTCAAACAGGAATTACAGGCAGACTGTTTTGCAGGTATCTGGGCCAATCATGCAAATGATCAACGTCAACTTTTGGAAACCGGTGATATTGAAGAAGGGCTAAGAGCTGCCAGTGCGATAGGGGATGATACCTTGCAAAAACAATCGCAAGGTTATGTAAGCCCCGATTCATTTACCCATGGTAGTTCGCAACAACGAATGCAGTGGTTTAAAACGGGATTTGAAACTGGAGATATCGCGCGTTGTAATACATTTGCAAACGGTTAATCCCTTTAGGAAAAAGTTTTTTATTTTAAAAATTACAGCTGCTCTGCTCACCGGATGCAATATTTTGGAAGCTTAAAAGGTAATATTCCTCAGCTTATATTGATAAATATACTGAATACAGGTCATTTTGATTGGTTCGTTAGCGTTTATTGAATGTGATTAATACCAAAAACGGACTGCATAAATGACGGTCAATTACACCTTTTGGATTATTGCTTGCGGGCGCAGATACCAGCAACATAGAATGGCGCGTTTTTTCTTATAATTATTTGGAGTTTAACAATGTCAGAACCCGTTTGGTTTAGAACCGCAGAAGCCACCGTTTTTGCCAGTGAAGATCAAGGCACCGATGCGATGCCGGAAATTTTAATTGGCAGCACCAAAGGTCCGGCAGGCCAGGCATTTGCCAATTTGATGGGGCAGACAGAAGGTCACACCCGTATGTTTGCCATTCGTGCCACCAATCAACAGGTTAAACCGGCAACCATGATCGTGCCTAAAGTGACCATCAAATCGAGCAGTTATGTGGAATTGTTTGGTGGACCGGTTCAGTCGGCGGTGGCCGATGCGGTATTGGATAGCGTTATTGAAGGCGTCATACCAAAAGAACATGCTGATGATTTATGTATCGTGGCGATGATTTGGATCGCGCCAGATGCGGCTGCTAATCCAGATGTTGATCGCAAGGACTTATACCGCACGAATTACGAAGCCATGAAACTGGCCATCAAACGTGCGATGTCAGGTTCACCAACAATTGATGAACTGATTGCGAACCGCAACAAAATCCATCATGAAATGTATGATCCAGAAACGGGTGAATCAGCCTGGTAAGTTAAAGCTGTATTCACTAAAAAACCCTCTTTGTGTGAGCAAAGAGGGTTTTTTTTGGTTACAGGACAAGTAATCGTCTATTTAATGCTCGTTAAATAACTTTTCATAAAAGCCACGTTCAAAATCCCGAAGTGGTTTACGCGCAACATTGCGGTTGTCACTATCTGAATGATAATTGGAAAGTAACTGTACAAAGTACAATGACTTGCCTGATTTTGTATTTATTTTTCCAGCCAGATTGTAAACACCATAGATAGAACCGGTTTTTGCCGTTACTTTGCCACTCAATGGCGTATTGATCAGGCTACTGCGGTATCGCAGGGTTCCAGACTGTCCTGATACAGGTAGCGTATCAACCAGTCCCAGTTCCTTATTGCTGAAGATGTACTGGACGACCTGCATTAATTGCTTAGCGGTGACCCTATTGTTACGTGATAACCCTGAACCATCCATGATAATGGCACGAGACAAATCAATACCGGCTTTTTCCTTAAATACCGCTTTGATGGCGGCCGCACCATTCTCATAACTACCAGGTTGTTTGTAATAAACACGACCAACCGTTTTAAGCAGATTATCAGCAATCAGATTATCCGACCGTTTCATCATCAAATCGATCAGTTTCATCAATGGTTCTGATTGATGCAAGGCAATAACGGTCCCATGTGCGGTATCGTCACGAATAATTTTGCCACGTAATCTGATTCCGGCACGATCCAGCTCCTCCTGAAGAACCTCCTTGAGATATAAGGTGGTGTTTTGTACCGCAAGATGAAAATTTACTGGCAAACGATGCGAGCCCACGCATCCATTAAGTGAGAAGTGATTTTTATTGTCGGCAGTCAGCTTGAGATCACAATCAATATTCTGATTTTCCAGGCCTTCGCGGATGATGATATCGTCAGCACTGATACTGATATACGGCGAGCCACTGGCTTTCAGTTCCTTAACGGGCGCTGGAGTAGTGCCCTCAATTTTTCCGTAGATACAGTTACCATTCATCGTAATGCTACTGGACGGGGCACTGTAACAGACACCCATAATATCCCATGGTAAGCCAACAGCACGCTCAGAGGTGTCGAAGGCGCTGCCATTCAAATAGAGGTTTCCATCGATAGTAGTTTGCTTGAGTTTAAGCTTTTCGACCAAAACACGCAGATGGGTACGAGTAAAAGTCGGGTCACCACTGAAATTGATTATGGCATCTTTTTCAGTCGTTTCCATTGTGGTTTCAAACCGAAAATCTTTATCCAGAACCAGGCGAGCTCCGAGACCGGTAATGATTTTTTGCAAACTGGCAGGTTGTTGGAACTGTTCAGCACGTTCAGAGTAAATTTCCTTGCCACTTGCGGTATCGACAACATACAAAGCAATATCTGCACCTTCCGGTGTAGGCTTGCCGTTCAATGCAGGGTCAGAAAAAGTTTGTGTAGCGTGAGTAGAAACACTAAAGAAAAGCAACATTGCCAGGGTGAGATATTTGGTCATACAGTCCAGTGATACATGAGTTTAAAGTTGAAAGATTGCAAAGACTAACATGAAATTCAGCATTTGATTTGAAACAAAAAGCTGTCGTTTTTGAAACTCCCACAACAACAGCGTATGGCAGGTGGACTTTAAGTGTACATTGGTTTGTTTTCAGCTACATTCATCCAGCCTTTGGCTATTCGGTAGATAACCCAAATTGCATTGGCCAGCAGAATGAAAACCCCGATAACAACAGCACTCAATAAAGCACCTATCAAGCCCCACAAAAGACAAAACCAGAAGGTACGGATCTGCCAGCGAAAATGTGACTCAAGCCACGTACCACGCACATCATCGCGTTTGATGTAATTCATGATAACGGCAACCAGGAACGTTAAGCCAACAATAAAGGATGCTGCTTGCAGGGCATAAATAACAATCGTCAGTGTTTTGGCTTGATTTGAATTATCGTTCATAACGGGGTCTGGGGAAGGAGTGGGAATAATTCTGGGTTCAGACATGAAATATCCTTTGGTTATCTGCCTGCAAGGATAAATCTTTTGCAGGCAGATACCAAAGTTTTTATCACATGAAAAGTTAAGTTGGGGAAAGTTTTTATACCGCTGTTTTAATTAGTTTGTTTAATTAGTTAAGCGTTTCGTGAGGAGTGGAGTTGGTGCAGTGTGCACATCCATCAATTAAATGGGCATGGTTGTAAAATTTTCTTCTGGCGACATGTATTGCCGTTTTGCTATCCGGCAGGTCACCCAAATGAACCCGTTCTACCAGAGGTGGCAGGTTAGGGCATCCTTCTGGACACACATGATGAATATCGCATCCGTTGTTAGGTAAGTTAGGATTTGAATCTAAGTAATAACTTGCCATATCGATATCTCCCTGATTTTAAAAACATCTTTGTTTTACGTTAGGCCAATTATTGAACTAACAGGTAAGTCACATAATTATTAATACTCCTATAACTCTATTCAGCGTAAATGAATAATTCCTGTTTTCACAGGAAACTTTACCTACCAGCACCTAAGGAAAACAGAAAACACATGAATTTACAACAGCTTGGAGCCGCTAATTTAGACTCTTAATTCAAAGTTATTTAAACAAAATAACGATTTCCCACAAATAAATGATAACCACGTCACACTTTCTGCGCAATAAATGCTGACAATAATCTAAAAATGATGGCTGCATCACGTTTTATATGGATATAAATCGTTTTTATCGATTGTTTTTGTATAAATAAACTGTTTTACAGGTTAATTCTTTATGAGTATTGTGGCAACCCTGAACAAATAAGCCACTACAACAAAACTATATAGGGATTTAATCATATGAAAACAACCCGTCAAACCGCTGACATTGGTATCGTCGGACTTGCTGTCATGGGTCAGAATCTGGCTTTAAATATGAACGATAAAGGTTTTACCGTTGCTGTTTACAACCGAACAGCCACGAAAGTAGACGAGTTCATGCAGGGCCCTGCAAATGGTTCCAGAATTATTGCCTGTCACGATTTGAAAGCGTTTACTGAATCCTTGCAACGGCCCAGGAGGGTTATGTTGATGGTAAAGGCAGGGGATGTGGTCGACAGCTTTATCCAGCAACTTTTACCGTATCTGGAGAAAGGTGACATTATCATAGATGGTGGTAACTCTTTGTTTAATGACAGCGATCGCCGTACTCAGGAATTACATCAGCAAGGGATTCTGTTTATTGGCAGTGGTGTGTCTGGTGGTGAAGAGGGGGCACGCCATGGACCTTCGTTAATGCCCGGTGGTAATAAAGCTGCATGGCCAGCAATAAAAGATATATTCCAATCAATCTCTGCGCAGGTTGATGGTGAGCCTTGCTGTGACTGGGTAGGAAATGATGGGGCAGGCCATTATGTGAAGATGGTGCATAACGGTATTGAATATGGCGATATGCAACTGATTTGTGAAGCCTATCAGATGATGCGAGAAGGCATGGGGTTGTCAGGTGATGAAATTCAACAGGTATTTGCCGAATGGAATGATGGTGTGCTGGATTCCTATCTGATTGAAATTACTCGCGACATTCTTAAAGTAAAAGAACCTGATGGCAGTTTGTTAATCGATCATATTCTGGATACCGCAGGTCAAAAAGGTACCGGAAAATGGACGGGCATGAATGCGTTGGATTTAGGCACGCCTTTAACATTGATAGGTGAGGCGGTATTTGCCCGTTGTTTGTCAGCGTTGAAAGATGAACGGGTTACGGCATCTCGCGTATTACCGGCTAAGGCGGTTGCTTTTACTGGTGATAAACGTGAAATGATTGATGCCGTTCGGGATGCACTTTATGCCTCCAAAATCATTTCCTATGCCCAAGGCTATATGTTAATGCGTGAAGCGGCGGCAACTTATGGTTGGGAGTTGAATTATGGGGGTATTGCGATGATGTGGCGTGGTGGCTGTATTATTCGGAGCCAGTTTTTATCCAAAATCCGTGACGCTTTTGAGCGGAATCCGAATTTGCAGAACCTATTGCTGGATGAGTTCTTTATTGACGCCATCAGCGAAGCATTGCCGGGCTGGAGAAAAGCGGTCGTTACAGCGATTGATGTTGGTGTGCCGGTACCTACCTTCAGCAGTGCTTTGTCATTTTATGATGGTTATCGCAGTAAACGTTTGCCAGCCAATTTGTTACAGGCACAACGCGATTATTTTGGTGCCCATACATACGAACGACTCGATAAACCCCGAGGTGAATTTTTTCACACCAACTGGACAGGACGCGGTGGAAATATATCTTCCAGCAACTACGATGTCTGAATGTGTTTCACGCCTCAGTGATATGGCTCCTGTCATATCATTGAGGCAGATTTAAGGTGAAATGAGTTTTTTAATTTAAACTTTAAACCGGTATCCCACACCTTGAACGGTTTCAATAAATCGAGGTTGTATCGGTTCTTCACCAAGTTTATGGCGTAACTGGCGTACTAGAACACGTAAATAATGTGTTTCATCAATAAAGCTTTCACCCCAGATGGTCTGGGTTAAAAAACGATGTGTCAGGATATGCCCTGGCTGTTCTGTGAGTAATCGAAGCAACTCGAATTCTTTGCGAGATAAATGAATTATTCTGTCATCCAGTTTGACCTGATATTCCGCTAAATCGATAAACAGACCATTGATTTCACGTTTACTGCTCGAAGCTACAGTGTTGTCGTTTATCCTCAGCAACGCTCTAACGCGAGCCATCAACTCACTGATGCCAAACGGCTTAGTCACATAATCATTGGCACCGGCATCCAATGCCTGCACTTTTTCATCTTCGCTGGATCGAACAGATAGAACAATAATCGGTATCTGTGACCATTTGCGTAATGCTTTTATAACATCCTGTCCATCCATATCCGGCAAACCTAAGTCAACAATCAGCAGGTCAACCTGTTGTCCGACCATAATGGCTAACCCCTGTTCACCAAGCCGGGCTTCCAGCACCTTGTGATGATGTGCTTCAAGACTGATCCTCAAAAATTTCTTAATCTGGGCTTCGTCTTCAATGAGTAATATTGTGGCCATGTAAATACTCAGTCGTGGTTAGTATTTATGGGGTTGTTTGGTAGCTTGATCCGCATCATCGTGCCTTTGCCATAAGGATTATCCAATGCCATCACCTCGCCGCCATGCGCTTCAACCATGCCGCGGCAAATTGCCAGTCCCATTCCAGTGCCCGGTAAGCTGGATTCGTGTCGATCGCCTTGAGCGAGGCTGTAAAACATATTGAATACTTTTTCCTTTTCAGCATCCGTAATACCCGGTCCGTTATCGATAATATCCAGCGTTATCCAGTTGTCATCATGCTGAACGACTAACTTTATAACTAATTCTGCTGTGTTATGGCGAATGGCATTATCCAGAAGATTGAAAATGGCTTGTTCGATAAGTAAACCCTGAACATAAAGCATCGGGGTATCTTCGGCTAATTCAAGCTTAAATTGAACATTGTCCAATTGATGGCCCAATCGGCTCATAGCACCGTTAATCAGATCGTCGATATCCATCCATTCACGATTCAGGTTCAGTTTCCCCTGGCTCAGACGAGTCATATCAAGCAGATTCTGAATATGACGGTCCAACCTGTGCGCTTCATCTTCAATGGTCTGGATCAGCAGCTGCTGATCATCAGTCGATAAATGCTGAGCATATTCACGTAATGACGAACTCGCCCCAATAATGGAAGAGAGGGGAGTACGTAAATCATGTGAAACTGAAGAAAGTAATGTGGCCCGTAGTTGTTCTGTTTCTGCCAGTAATTTGGTTTGTGAGAGTTCCGCCACCAGCATGGTACGGTGTAATACCACTGCGGTTAGCTGGCAGAACGTTTCTGTAGCCGTAATTTGCTTGTCATTAATGCGTTCATTAATGGCCACCAGGCCAAGCTGTCTGCCATCCCAGCTAAGTGGAAAAAACAACCATCCCTTGTGCCAGGTTTCACCGTCCAGATGTTTGGATAGCATTAATTTAAAAACTTCTTCACCAGGATGACCACTCGATATGCCCTCCGGGTGCAAAATCAATTTAGACTCCTGCTGGATGGCAATCACCACACGACCATCATTGCTCAGAACTCGCCGTAAGGCCTCCAATAAAATTTCGATAGTGGTTTCAGTGTTGGTCGCGAAAGAGAGCTTTTGACTGAACTCATAGAAATGAGACAGCCGGTTTAATGCCATTTCCTGCTTGGCTATAGCTTCGCGCATTTGCGTCGCTAAATGTGCCGTCATCAATGCCACCATCAAAAATATAATTAATGTGGCGACATCCGCTTTGTGCAGAATATTAAAAGTGTAATAAGGCTCAGTAAAAAAGTAATTGAAAGCCATAAAGCTGAACAAGCTGCTTAATAAAGCCGGACCAAAACTGGTTTTGGCTGATATCAGCAACACACCCGCCAGAAACAGTAATAACAGACTGGTGTAGGGCAGATAACGGTTAAGCACCTGGGCAAACAACACGATCACAAAAATCAATCCGATCGCGAGCAGATAATGTTTGAGCGGAGTATTAGTTGGAAGAAAACGCATAGCTGATCGCTTTTTCTGGAAAATTCTTAAAGTTGTTTTAACAATAAATCGCATTTAAAAAAGTAAAATTTATATAAAATTTTTATCTTTTTTTTAGCTGACTTTCAGTCTCCTGAAACCAATAATCCATTAACGTTGATTATAGGGATGAATAGACTGATGTTAAGTTTTACCAAGTTGTTTCAAAGGCATATTACACCGTGTGTTGCTTGGCTTACATTTTTGATTGAGGTCGTAAGCTAATGCATTGGCGAGCCATCATCCGGTTATTTGGTTTGCTGTTGATGTTTTACAGTCTCAGCTTTCTGCCTTCATTAATCGTTTCATGGATCTACAGCGATGGACAATGGATAACCTTTATCGGGTCCAGCCTGATTGTGTTTTTATTGGGATTATCGTTGTGGCTAAGCAACTATCATCAACGTCAGGAATTATCCGTTCGTGATGGCTTTCTGGTCGTAACACTCTTCTGGTTTATATTGGGGCTGGTCGGCGCTTTACCCTTTTACCTCAGTCTGCATCTGGGGTTTACCGATGCGGTATTCGAATCCATTTCAGGATTTACCACCACGGGCGCGACCGTTATTGTTGGGTTAGATCAATTACCCCAATCAATTTTATATCATCGACAACAAATCCAATGGTTAGGCGGCATGGGGATTATCGTTCTGGCGGTCGCCATTCTGCCTTTATTAGGCGTCGGGGGCATGCAGCTGTATCGAGCGGAAACTTCCGGCGTTGCCAAAAATGAAAAAATGACACCCAGAATCGCTGAAACTGCCCGTTCCCTGTGGCTGATCTATCTGTTACTTACGGTGTGTTGTGCGTTAGCTTACTGGTTTGCAGGGATGAGTTTCTTCGATGCGGTAGGCCACGCCTTTACTACCGTGGCGACCGGAGGCTTTTCTACTCATGACGACAGTATCGGCTATTTTAACAGTCCACTTATTGAAGCTATCGCAATCGTATTTATGTTGGCTGGCGGGGTGAACTTTGCCGTGCATTTTTTAGTGTTAAGACGCAAGCTAATATCTTCATATGCCGAAGATCCGGAAGTAAGAACTTTTGGATTATTGTTTGTCTTTGCCAGTATTTTTATTGCGATAAGCCTGTATTTCGCCGGGGTGTATTCTGGCGGATGGGAAGCGCTTCGTTATGCTGCGTTTCAGGTGGCTTCCATTATGACTAGTACCGGTTTTGGTACGGCGGTATTCGCGGAATGGCCATTACACATCCCGTTAATTCTGGTGATTTTGTCATTTATTGGTGGATGTGCCGGTTCAACCGCGGGTGGCATTAAAGTTATGCGTATCATGTTGCTGGCGAAACTGGGTTTACGGCAACTCGAGTTATTGGTGCATCCTCGCTCCGTATCTGTGGTGAAGTTGGGAAAACGGCCAATATCTGAAACAGTATTGTTTTCGATTTGGGGTTTTTATGTGCTTTATATTGTCACAGCATTGATGCTGACAGTTGCAATGATGGCAGCCGGCCTTGATTTGATTTCAGCTTTTGGGGCAGTGGTTGCAACGATCAATCTTCTGGGCCCGGGTTTAGGAGAGGTTGCCTCAAATTTTGCCACAATGGATGCCACGGTTAAATGGCTCGGGATCTTCGCAATGCTGGTAGGACGCCTGGAAGTGTTCACCTTGTTGATTCTATTTCTGCCAGCCTATTGGCGCAATTAACAGAGAGGTTTTGCAGATGAAAATTATTATTCTGGGTGCGGGACAGGTCGGCAGTTCGACGGCAGAAAGTCTGGTCAATGAAGGTAACGATGTCACGGTGATTGATCA
>Ga0207884_1000210_pt1 | contig 51314 bp, 49 predicted proteins | sample MalvirmetaMSP144_FD_184236 | JGI IMG/M metagenome (GOLD analysis project Ga0207884, IMG submission 184236) | Marine viral communities from the Deep Pacific Ocean - MSP-144 (SPAdes) | ecosystem: Environmental > Aquatic > Marine > Oceanic | place: Pacific Ocean | collected 2011-07-08 | reverse complement strand
CTGGCTCTGGCACTACAATCACGAACGACCCAATATGGGACTCGGAGGGATTACTCCTCAACAGAAGTTGGCCATGATGGCCTAAGGTCTACTTTTGAACCCCGTTAAAAATGGGGGGATTACCCCATGAGCTCGACGTATTTCCTCCAGTCTCCCGAATCCGCTGCTTGCTCTAGCTCTTTGATCAATCCTTCTCGTGGTTCCTCGATGTTTCGGAGACGTCGAAGTTCGCGATAGACCGTTACACTTGGTGATCCCATGAATTGAAACTGACGGACACCCCAGATGCTTGCCCAGGCCCGGATTCGAGCGGCTGACTCGACCGCATCATTGCCATACGAGTCCTCGCCAACTTCGTAACCATCGATGGACTTAGATATGTATTTCGCGACATAGCCGGTCGCTCTGCCTTTTTCTGGGTCGATTTCTTCAATGACGAAGCGATTTTCCTGAGCTCCGTTCTCATCTCCATCTTCCGCGAGTGCATGCTGTCTGAATATTTGGTTAGCCTGGGGCAGATCGACCTTGTCTAGGAACATGAGCAGATGCCAGTGAGGCGTTCCATCATGGTGTGGCTCAACGGTGCGAATGCCATACCATTCAATGCCTTGTCGCTTAAGGGCAGCGCGGACACGGGCCCATACACGATTCAAGTATTTTTGCGCATCGAGCGGGGAAGCGCCCTGAAATTTCCCGTTAGCGTGTCCGTTCCGGTGAGTTGCGTGATATTTGGAAGGGCAGGTGATGGTATAGAACACGCCGACATGACCGTGTTCATTTGCGTAATCTTCCAGCCCACCGATACGCATCATAGTCTCGTTGCGGCGGTTTCTCGGATTGCTGACGGATTTTTCTTTTAAGGTGGCGAGGGTCGCGGAATAACCAAACTGGTTTTCAGCCGTAAGCAGCGTCAAAAGTTCCTCATTGCTCGCCTGAGCTGAGAGGTAACGGCGGAAATTGTATTCGCTGATGTAGATATTGGAGGCATCGGAAACCAAGCCCAGCTCCCGATAAACGCTTTCGGAGTTCACATAAGCCTTGTTTCTGAGCTTTCGGCGCCACCAGGCGGGGTCAAAAACACGAGCGACTCCTGGAATTACCTTCTCTTTGTTGGTTAGTTCGGCAGGATCAACCGGAAATTCCATTCCGGCCCTTTCTGTTTCACGGATCAACAGATTGAGAGCTTCTTTTCCGTTAACCGCTACGGCGTGACCGGTAAAGTCTCGCTCCAGCCGTTGAGATATTTTTTCCGAGAATGACCGGAACAGCTCAAAAGGGGAATCGGCTTTTAAGCCGCCCAGGTCATCATGCAGATGCAATCGGTCCAATAGACCCTCAAGCCAAATGTCCGCCTGATGGTAGGTGGCACTGTCGGCGATGCGAAGATATCGGTTGAAGATTCTTTGCTTGAGGTGAGGGTGCTTGTTCTCGACGGTCCGCAACATCTTTCGGGACCGAATATCGCCCAGGGCAAAAGGGCGACCCTCGTTTTTTAACCAATTAAACGGTCCGATCGGAAGCGTTGCAGTCATGAGTGCGTCCCGGTGACTGTCTGCAGTCGGTCAATTTTGTTGGTTAGATGGCAGGGCGGAGAGTCGGGACCCTCGTACCTGTACCTTATAGGTTCATACCCGTTATTTAGCAGTGGGTACGGCAGGTACGGTGAACCTAATAGGGTGCCCGGGACTCGGGTTGTACCTGTTAACGAAACGAACCTGAACCTATAAGGCCTAGGCGTATCCGTTGACGGGCACAGGGAAGGTTCAAAGTCGTTAACGGGAATTGGGTTGGCCGATCTACCAGGTGGTTCGTTAACGGATACCCTGATCGTTAAGGTAACGGTCAGGGTAACCATCAGGCGACCTCCGAAGTGGAGTGTCGTATTTGCTGCTCAATGTATTCCTCAAGGTCGGACAGTCGATAACGAACGGCCCGACTGCCAATCTTGATGAACTGAACGCGTGCTCCGGCCCAGCGGTCGCGTTCAAGGAATGCCTTGCTGACGCCGAGAAATTCGGCGGCCTCTGTGGTGGTGAGAAGTGCTTTGGACATTGTGTGTCTCCGACAGAACTGGTTGCTGTGGGAGACACTTTGACGTTAACCGGGGAGGGTAAATATTCCCGTCTGGTTCAGACGGGGAGTTTCTGGTTTTAGACGGGGAGTTTTAGGTTGATCGGGGTCTGCCACCTTTCTTGCTCGCCTCTGGCCTGGGGTCCAGATCCTTAACCCAATCCCGCAAGGTGTCTGGCTTAGTGTAATAACGGCCACCGCCAAAACGTCGGATTGCGTCGTGCTTGCATATTTCGGCAATACTGAGATCCGGAGACTCTTTCCAAAGTTCTTGGGCGATTTCCCGGCATAAAACTCGATGCTTTTGCTTGTCGGCGAGCTTGGACCAAAATTTGTCGACCTGATCCTGTTTGACCCGTCCCGGAAATGCGTCCTTTGCATCTTCACTGCTATTGCCAGTCAGTTTGTCCTGATGCTCCTGTCGTTCGACCTCAGTAAACCAGAACGAGGGAAGTGGCAGCTTGAGAATTTCGCACAGCTCGCAAACGCTGTTCTTGTTGATATGTACCCGCTCGAGTGTTTGTCGCTCAAAAATGCGGTTCTTAAAGCATTGTGGGAAGTCTTTCGTTGCGGCCGCATGTCGCCTTAACCATCTATCCGAGAATTCCTGATACCTTTCCCAGCGCTCATCGTCGGTCAAAGGGTTTTCTGGATCCTCATAAGTCGTCGAAACAGTGGCGGTCATGGGTTCTCCAGTTTTCTCATTGATCTCTTCGTGAGTTGTCTCCTCAGTGATGGATGACTCGAAATCAACGTAGTGCTCGAAATCGACGAGGGTTCTTTCATCCTTTAAGACGATTCCGTTCTCATTGCATACCTGAAGCTCGTGCCGGTATTGCATTCGTGTAATCGTCCGGAGCATGTCCTGAACAGGCAGGGGTAGAGCGCTCGGATCGGAACTATTCGGGTCCTGATCGTGCCACCGATGGGCGACTTCCCAGATGCTCAGGTGATCAATGTCGGGATGCAGCATCGAATTGTCCTTAGGGTTGGAAGATGTGAGCAACTTGGCTAGGTCCAAACTGCAGTTGAAGGATGGCGTCACCGGCTCCTAAAAAACGTGATGGAATTTTCGCCTTGACCTCGCTCCCTACGAATATCAAATAGGCCTGAGGTATGGAGCAGGTTTCGCCAACTGACGCAGCCGTGCGCTTTGGGCGTAAGGTCAGGGTTCCGATTCTTAATTACTTCAATGGCGAGCGTCAGGTCAGTCCACCCGTCTTTGCTAAGCGTGGATTCAGCGCGCTTCAATTCCTCGACGACACCGGCGCTTGGCCAGTCAATATCTCCTCCAGGGATAAAGCCAAACTTGATCCATGCGGTGAACTCCGGCGAGCAGAAGAAATCCTTCAGCGCGGACATACCTCTTACCCTTGCTTGGTCCCAACTTTGTAGCCGTTCCATATGGGACCTGAGCATTTCCTGCACGGTTTCAAGGTGATCGATAGCCTGCAGGCAGGAATCTTGATCGTCCAAAGAAAAGCGCTCAAGGAAGTGATGCACAAGCTCATTTCTCGTTTCAGCCAGGTAGGTCAGATCATCAAGTAAAGCCTGATAGTCGTCTCCGCCGGCGACAACGCTATATTTTGTCTTAAAATGAACTGCATTCATCGGAAGTAGTGAATCTTCTATTTCTGATTCCGACTCATTGCCACTCTCGGACGATATATGACTACCGGTAAAGTCGCCTATCAACTGACCGAGCGTCTTACTGCTGTAATGGGATTGTCTCTTACGGAGATTTGTTTGCCAGGTCTCAGGGGTGCCTTCCATTTCCAACACTGAAAGAAACCCTTTCATTCCAAGTTCGTATTTTTGAAGGTTCAGCACACACCGGCCTAAAAGCTCGAAGACTTGCGTTCTGAGTTCTTCAGCTGTTTTGTCGCACTCATCAGACATGATGTTTTCTCGCCTTCCGTTGGTTGTATTTCTATCCGTTTAGTCTGAGTTCATCAGGGAGCTGCGACTACGAATGTTGGGCTTGGGCATGATCGTCCAATTTGAACTGAGCTTCAAAAAAGTCCGTGATTTTTTGCATGGGTCCTCGTAGACGTTCCACATCGAAAATGATGTAGCCATCTGTCACATCATTCGGGTCTTTGTGGTTCATGAGTCGTTTGAGGGCGTAGGCCGGAATATCGAGCCGTTCGGCGGCCGTAATAAAGGTGCGCCGTAAATCGTGCAAGGTGAACGTCACACCCGACAATTCGCACACGCGCTTGATGGCGGAACGGGGCTCTGAGAGGTGTCCACGCTCTGCGTCGCTGGGAAACACAAAAGGACTCTCCTGTACTTCATGGCGGCGCTCTAAAAGCGCTTCAATAGCGTCACTGAAAGGCAGGCGATGCACGCGCCCGTTCTTGGTATCGGCAATGGTCAGGGTCTTTTCTTTGAAATCCACTTGGTCCCAAGTCAGGGTTGCCGCCTCGGTGCGACGCAGCCCGGTGAGCAGCACCAGATGCAGGTAATCCCGCGTGGTTTGGGTGTTTAACTGCATCGTTGCGTCGTACCAGGCTTTGAGTTGGTGATCCTTGATGAGGCTTTGCCGGCGCTCCACCTTGTACCAGGCACGTTGGTGGCTGAGCACGTCTACGGGGTTCGCCACCAAGAACGGCTTGCCGGAGGCGTCTTGATAGCGTTGTAGGGCGTGATTGAAGATCGCCCTTAATATTCGCATTCCGTTATCGGCCCGGGCCGGGCTGCGGGCTCCGTATTCGGCATGCCGGCTGATGACCATGTCGCGGGAAATATCGCTGAGCGCTTTGCTCTGCCAGTCCTCGAACATCTCGTTCATCGAGCGGTTGTAGTCGTTGAGGGTGTTGGGTTTCAAATTTTTGCGGGTGGCCAGGTAATCCTGAAAGGCTTCCTTGAGGGTAATGCGTCGGGCTCGTTTCTCACTGACTTCACGAATCGGATCAGCACCGCTGGCGACCTTGCCCAGAAACTTCATTGCTTCCTTACGCGCCTGCTCGACAGTCAGGTTGCCATAGCGGCCAAGCGTTTTCCGTTTGACGCGACCGTCAATCCGCTTTTCGACAATGAAGGATTTGGCCCCGGCACTGGTCACCCGCAGACCAAATCCCGCGATGGCGGAATCCCGATAAAAGGCTTGGGTGCCTTTCCCATCCTTGCCAACGTCGGGCAGGGGAACCTTATCCACGAAACCCTTTGTGATCCTCATTGATGCGTCTCCGCTAGAAATGACCGACAGTCTCTTGTGTCCTCATGTAGACACTATGTAGACAAAATCGGTCAAATTCTAGCGGATTTCTTCAAACAACCGCAAACAGTGATTTCGAGAAAGGCACTATAAAGCACTGTTTTTTATTGCTTATTAAAACTTCATCCAATTTATTAAAAGAAGGGCTCCAATAACTTAAAATCTCTCGACCGTTAGGTCGTGCCGGTTCGATTCCGGCCCGGAGCACCACCTTTGCTATCAATGTCCCCAAGTGTTTTCTTGTGGTCCTCGTCAACCCGCAGGTCTCGACGGCAAATGAGCAGTGATCGACGTTTCTTCGGCAGGCGTAAGCTTTAACTCTATGTTTTCCGCCCAAGGAGACAAACCGCCATGGCCGAAGTTGAAACTATCGGTAAGCAAATCGCAGATTATGTGAACGATCCCATCGAGAAAGCCAAGCGGCTGATCGTGACGCCAGTGGGGCAGGCGAGAATGATTGTCTGTACGCCATCACCCGGCGAGGGTGCCTCGTCGGCGATTGAAGCGGCAAACAGTCTGCTTTCGGAAGATGATCAGATAGCGCTGGTCGAAGATGTCAGTGAACTGACAGATCCTGCGCAGGTGGTTTCCATCATCAATGATGGTGGTATCGAGACCGAAAAGGGATTCCATGTGGCTTTCAGTCTCTCTGACGAGACGATTGCAAGGCAGGTTGAGAAAGAGCTCGACTTCAAGGTCTTTACGGGGCAATAGCCCCGTTTGATAGATAGGCGGCCATTTGGCCGCTGCCACTATTTTTTCGACATTGCTTCAAGCATTTTGTTAACCGCTTCCAGGTGCTCCGGCTCGTTGTGGCACATGCCCTGGAAATTGGCGCACACATCCAGAAAATCCTTCAGCTCCATCCTCGGTGCCATTTTCATCAGGCGTTTGGTGAGGCGAGTGGCTTTCGGTGGTTGGCTGGCCATGCGGTTTGCCATGGCATTGGCGGCGTTCATCAGTTCGTCCGCTGGCACCACCTCCAGAACAATGCCCAGCTCCTTTGCCTCGGTAGCATCGATCACCCGCCCGGTAAGCGTTAGCTCGAAGGCGCGCTGGTAGCCGATCAGGCGCTGCATGAACCAAGCGCCGCCGTCACCCGGAATGATTCCCAGGTTAAGAAAGGTTTCGCCGAACTTTGCGTTGTCCGAGGCAATGCGGATATCCGCCATGTTGGCCAAATCGAAGCCGGCGCCGATGGCCGGGCCGTTTACGGCAGCGATAATGGGCACTTCCACATTCTGCAGGGCCAGGGGAATACGCTGGATGCCTTTGCGGTAACGGTCGGCGCATTCGGCCACGTCACCGGCAAAATCGCCGCTGCGGTTGGTCATGTCCCGGATGTTGCCGCCGGCGCTGAACGCAGAGCCCGCTCCGGTGATCACCAGTACCGACACGTCTTCGCACTGGTTAACCCATTCCGCGGTGGTCACGATGTCGTCGATCAGGTTTGAGCCGGTCAGCGCATTGCGCAGGTCGTGACGGTTCAGAGTAAGCGTGGCGACACGGTTCTCGAGGGTCAACAGGGCATCGGTGAGCTTGGGTACGGTGGTCATTGTTGCGGTTCCTTGTTTTTGATCAGCGCGTATCTTCGCGCGCGGGAACCGGGTTAATCAACTGCCACCCGCGCTTTTCGGTACCGGCTTACTTCCGTCCAGCCATGCACCGCCAGGGCGGAGAATACAATAACACCACCTACCAGGCTGAGCTTTGGCGGTACTTCGCCGAGGAATAGCCAAACAAGGAAAGACCCGAACACGGTTTCCAGAAGCAGCATCAGGCTGACTTCCGCCGCCGGAATATAGCGGGGGCCAATCTGGATCAGGATGCACGCAGTGGGCAGGAACACAAGACAGAGCAGGGCGATAAAGAAGAAATCACGGGCCGAGGGCATCTGCGCACCACCAAGCAATGCCGCAACACCTGCCAACACCAGCGCGCCGAACATGAGCATCACGCTCATATCGCTGTCGGGTTTGGAGCGCGCTACGTTGAGGTTGGAGGCCAGGGCAGTGGCGGCAACCACGGCCATCAACAGACCCAGAGGGTCGCCCTTGCCGAATTCTCCCACGGCCATGAAGGTGGCGCCGGTGACGCACACCAAAATGACTACCCAGGTGCGAAGAGGCAGCGTTTCTTTCCAGACCGCCCAGGCAATCACGGCCGCGATTACCGGCGCGGTGTTCAGGATGACCAGCACATTGCCGGCGGCTGTGTTCTTCATGCCAACCACGAACCCAAGGGTACTGATGGCAAAGGCACCGGCACAGAACAGGCCTTTACGGCCGCATTTTCGAATTTCAGGCACCAGTCGGGAACGGTATCGCGCCCAGCTGATCACAAAAAAACTGATCGCCAGTAACAGGCCGCGCCAGAACAGAAAGACCACAGGATCCACGGAGGTGATTTTCACCAGCAACGCATCGGGCACGATAAACAGCACGCCCAGAGCTGCGATGGTCAGTCCTTTGATTCTGGTAGTCTGCAACGTGGCTTCGCCTGTTCCGGTGTGGTGGTTCGGTTAATTTATGGGTTGTCCTGTTCCGGCAGCGGCTGGATGCTGTTGATGTCGCCGGTTGGTGTTGCTGGATCGTCTTTTACGATTATGAAGACTGCTCCGCCGATAACCGCGATGGCGAAGATGGCTTTGAGGATCATTGATTTTGACATGCGTTATTCCTCTCTGCAGTTTTGGCTTCTACCAACAGCCTATGGGCAGCAGAGGTCAATAACAACCGCAACGCATTGAAAACTGAGCATCCTACAAAAGTCGCTTCGACAGTATAGACGCAGTCAGCAATACTCTGGGTAAGATTCCAGAATGCCCGGTGCAGCAACGATTCAAATGGAGTGTCCACATGACTGAACAAACACAAGAGCTGGTGCACAAGTACAGCGAAAATGGCATTACCACGCTTACACTGAACCAGCCGGAGAAGAAAAACAGCCTTTCCATGGCCATGCTCGAGGCCTTGTCTGAAGAGCTGGCGATCATCGCCTCCGATTCGAAAACGCGGGTTGTCGTCCTTGCGGCTCATGGCAACGTGTTTTGTGCCGGCCATGACCTCCGGGAAGTGCGTGAGCAGTTCGATAGCCATGAATTCCAGCTGGCCCTGTTTAACCAGTGTAGCAAGGTGATGCAGCAGATCGTGAACCTGCCCCGGCCAGTCATTGCGCGGGTTGCGGGTGTTGCGACCGCCGCCGGCTGCCAGCTGGTGGCCAGCTGCGACCTGGCCGTGGCGGCCGATACCGCCCGGTTTGCGACGCCTGGCGTGAATATCGGGCTATTCTGTTCCACGCCGATGGTGGCGCTGTCCCGGAATGTGTCACGCAAGCACGCGATGGAAATGCTGCTGACCGGTGAGATGATTGGTGCCGTGAAAGCTGAAGGCATCGGACTGGTCAATCAGATTGTTGATGAGCAGCACCTGGACGAAATGGTTTACAAGCTGGCGCGTACCATTGCCGACAAGTCTGGTCATACTCTGAAGATTGGTAAGGAAGCCTTCTACCGGCAACTGGAAATGCCGCTGGAGGACGCTTATGAGTACACCTCAAAGGTGATGGCAGACAACATGATGGCGAACGACGCCCAGGAAGGTATCTGCGCATTTCTGGAGAAGCGCAAGCCAGAGTGGCAGGACAGCTGAACCGGTTGCTGAGACATTGCCCGGCCTAATTTGCCGGGCAATTGTCCTTTCCGATGGCAAGCCGGTCGCCCGTTCCGATTCCATGTTCCAGGAAAAAGCCGGCGTTCATCTCCACGGCCTCGATGAATGGCACACCGGCCGGGTAGGTGGGGCAACCGGAGCCGCTGGCCGAGGGGCAGGGCACCATCTTGCGAATGCTGCCAATCTTGCCATCCTCGTTCAGGTAGGCGATGTCGAGGGGAATCAGGGTCTTGTACATCCAGAATCCGTGGCTGGCTGATCTCGGCTCGTGGTATTTAAACAGCATCCCGGCATCGGGAGCCATGGACGTACGGCCCATCAGTCCTTTCTGGCGTTGCTCGGAAGTGCTGGCAATCTCGAGTTGCACTGGCACCACGCCCGACGCAGACACAAAGCAGGCCTCGACAACCCGCAGGCCGTCCTGAGGTGCTGCAATGCCCGAGGAGCAGCCGTAGAGCAATAAGCTGGCTGCAAGGAGGGCCCAGACTTCCGCCCCCCGAACCGGGCTTGATGCGCAGGTCACGAGCGCAACCGGTAGCCGGTCTTGAAAATCCACCAGATGCCGACCATGCAGGCCGTGAGGAATACGAGGGTCATTCCCACACTGATGGCAATATGAACGTCAGACACGCCGTAAAACGCCCAACGGAAACCGCTGATCAGGTAAACCACCGGATTGAACAGGCTCACGGTCTGCCAGACCTCTGGCAGCATGTCGATTGAATAGAAGGTACCGCCAAGGAAAACCAGCGGTGTGACAATCATCATCGGCACGATCTGCAGTTTTTCGAATCCGTCGGCCCAGATGCCGATAATGAAACCGAACAGGCTGAAGGTCACCGAGGTAAGCACCAGGAAGGAGAGCATCCAGAAGGGGTGCAGTACGTCGTAGTCCACGAAGAACTTGGCGGTCGCCAGGATGATAAGCCCAAGAATGATGGACTTGGTGGCAGCAGCACCGACATAGCCCAGCACCACTTCCACATAGGAGACCGGGGCAGAGAGCACTTCATAAATCGTGCCCGAGAACTTGGGCATGTAGATGCCGAAGGAGGCGTTCGAAATACTTTGCATCAGCAGCGACAACATCACCAGGCCGGGGATGATGTAAGCGCCGTAGGCGATGTTGTCGATGTCGCCCATCCGCGAGCCAATCGCTGAGCCAAACACCACGAAATACAGGCAGGTGGATATAACCGGCGAGAGCACACTTTGCATCACAGTGCGCTTCATGCGGGCCATTTCAAAATTGTAGATTGCGCGGATACCGTACAGGTTCATGCATTTCTCCAGAATAGCCGGCAGTTTTACTCGTGCACCAGGCCGACAAAAATCTCTTCAAGGGAGCTTTCCCGGGTTTGAAGGTCTCGGTATTCGATACCGAGATCGCCAAGCGTGCGGAGCAATCGGGTTACCCCTGCCTGCTCTCGCTGGGAGTCGAAGGTGTATATCAGCTCGTAACCATCCTCTGACAGCTCTATCGGCTCCAGAGTCAGTTCACCGGGCACCTTGTCCAGTTTGTGCTGCAGCTGCAGTCGCAACTCTTTCTTGCCCAGCTTGGTCATCAACTGGGCCTTGTCCTCGACCAGAATGATCTCGCCACCGCGAATGACACCGATGCGATCCGCCATTTCCTCGGCTTCTTCGATGTAGTGGGTGGTGAGGATGATGGTCACGCCATGTTCCCGAAGTTTGCGCACCATTTCCCACATGTCCCGCCGCAGTTCAACGTCGACGCCCGCCGTGGGCTCATCCAGGAACAGTATCTGGGGCTCATGGGAGAGCGCCTTGGCAATCATCAGGCGGCGCTTCATGCCACCGGAGAGAGACATGATCCGGTTGTTGCGCTTGTCCCAGAGAGAAAGATCTTTCAGGACTTTCTCGATGTGCGCAGGTTTCGGCGCCTTGCCGAATAGCCCACGACTGAAGGAAACGGCATTCCAGACAGTTTCGAATGAATCGGTGTTGAGTTCCTGTGGCACCAGGCCGATGGTCTCGCGGGCCTTGCGGTAGTCTTTGACAATATCGTAACCGGCGGCCGTTACCTGTCCGGAGGAGGCATTGACGATACCGCAGATGATACTGATGAGCGTGGTCTTGCCAGCGCCATTGGGGCCGAGGAGGGCGAAGATCTCGCCACGGCGGATGTCCAGGTTAATGTCTTTCAAAGCCTGAAAACCGTCGCCATATACCTTGCTCAGGTGCTTAACGGAAATATCCGGCTGCACGGGCGTGTCCTGTGGTCAGAATGGGTCGAATTGAAGGCGCAGTATTTTCTCATGAGTAGCGCCAGTTTAGAAACCTTTGCCTCGGCCGGAGAAAACCCCATAATGCCGGCCGGGTTTGTTCGGGAAGCGGTTATGTTACGCGCGATTGCTGTTACAGGATTGATTCTGGCCGTGGTTGGTGCCGGTGTGTTCGGTTGGCGCCTGCTGGGAGACACTGGCAAAACGTCCGGCGGAGAAAGTCAGACCGTTCAGTGTGATCTGCTGGAAAGCGGTCCGTGCCAATGGTCGAATGGTTCCGGAGATTGGCAGGTTGCCCTCAACACCATGGGCGTGGGCGCTCAGGGCACCGAATACCAGCTAACCGTTGCTACACCGGAACGTCCGGAACGCTTTCTGGCTGTTCTCCGGGGCGAGTCCATGTACATGGGCGAGTACCCGGTGCCCCTCGGCAAACAGTCGGAAAACCAGTACTCCGCCCGTTTCACAGCGCCGTTCTGCACCGTGGATGGCAAAATGACCTGGCGCATTGATCTGCAACAGGGCCAGGAACCCATCGAAAACCTCCCGGTTAAGCTGGTTTTCCAGGCCGAATAGCACCGGGACAGCTGAACCGGCAACTGGTCGGCTGACAACGGTACGGGATTGTGTAAAATCATCTCATCGCCATTTGCAGGGACAACGTGATGGATTACGGAGATAGCGTTCAGAAGGTTCTGCTCAGAAAAATCCGCAAAGCGGAACAGGATTTGATTCAGCTAAAGCTGGATTACTGCCGTTTTGTTTTCGGCCTGACTCATCGCGCGAAAGTGCTGGCCGGCGGCGTAACCTATGTGGTTCGTTCCGTGGATGTGGACAGCATGGCCAATACGGATGATGGCGGCTTCAGCCGGCCTGAAATAACCGGAACCCGAGTGGACGAGCAGGATCATGCGGAACCCGTTGCCCTGGGTACCGACTGGGTACTTGAAACCGCAAACAGACAGGCTTCTAAATAAACGCGTTGGCAGTAATGGCGTCGTAAAGACTCGACGTGGGCGGTACGAAATGGTTGTATCGCCAGAACTCCGCACCTTCCAGACCCGCCCGGAAACAAGCCAGATAAACCGCACTGTCTGTTAATGCACTGATCGCCTGCATCGCCTCCGGTTGACGAATTCCCGTTTTTCGATTGCTGGTCTGGGCAACAATCCCGGCCAGTGCCTCGGAATGCCGACTGCCTTTGTCGCTCAGGGCGCACCCGGCACCGTACAGCCAAGCCGTGGCATAGGCTTTGACCGCATCGGGTGCGGTCGCTAGGACCAGACCCTTTACACGGCAATCCCGTTCCTGGAGACCAGCCAGAATGTGCAATCGGGTGATGAGCTCAGCCCGGTCCGGAGCAGCTTCAGGAACCGGCCTTCTGCTGGCAACCGGCCATTCGGAATTGTTTGAGGGCAGGTCGGTAGCCACCGTGTCCCTCGTTGCTGGCCAGATTTCCTGGCGACCGACTGCGATGGGTTCGGAACGCACCAGCGAGATAACCCGCACAGCCAACAGGAGAAGCAGCGCCAGCAGCCCGACCTGAATGAAAAGAATCAACCCGTTAACCATCATCACCAGAACTCTGAATGTTGCAATAGGTGATCAGAGTGTAACGGAATGTATCCGCACAATACCGCCAATCGGTCGCCAATTACCGGTTTAACGTTGGCCGAAATGACGGAACTGTGATGGGGATCGCAGTGCGGGTTAGCAGGTGGGCATGGTCTGCAAGGCCAGCTTGCGGCGAATATAGCGACCAAGAATGTCCACGCCGATATTCAGCATGGCCGTTATCAGGATCAGAACCATTGCCTGGTCGAACCGGATACTCTGGATAGCGCTATCGACGTAAAAGCCAAGGGTATAGATGCCCAGAATCCCCAGAATAGCGGTTTCTCGCATGATGATTTCCCAGCGATAAAACAGAAACGCCAGAAATGATCGGTAGATCCGGGGCACGAGTTCCCAGCTATAGCGATTAAAGCCTTTGGGAGCATCCGATCTCAAACGGATCGTGTTGGTTTGCCGGCCAATCAGGTGGCCTATGATGCCGCCATTGTGAAGGGCCAATGCAACCACCGCAGGAAGCATGGAAGGTCCCCAGAGTTGCAGGAGTATGTAGGCCAGGATGTACTCAGGGGTTGATCGGGCAATTACCAGAAAAATATGGCCGGAGGTTCGACGTATCGGGCCGCCAAAGTGATTTGAGATCAGGGGGAATGCTAGCAGCGTGAGGATACCCGTGGCCACCAGCGCAATCTGAGTGAGAACCACAGTATTCCAGATGCCAGGCAGTGCCTGCTCGATCATCAGTTCATTCAGCCACGGCAAAAGGCCGGCCAGGCCCTCTCCATCCCTGAGTGGGCTGGGGACAATATCCTCGGTGAAAAACCGTTCAACATTACCCCAGACGATGGGCAAGCCATCGCCAAGGAAAAACGGAGCCCCCACGATATACACGGGTAACAACTTGGGTCTTACCCATAGTGGAATTGTGGCAATGAGCACGTAAAAGAGGATCAACATTGCGCCGGCGTCGGAGTACATCCCCTGGGAAAAAGAGGTTTCCAAATAAAACCCCAGAGTTGGCAGGCCCACAAATCCGAGTATGGCACTCGAACGCAGCCCGCATTCCAGGCGATAGGCGGTGTAGGTTCTCAACTGGACCCAGCAATCAGGAATTCTGGTATACAGAAACGCCGCGATAGTTCCTGTTCCCGGTGGCAAGAGCCTGCCCGGCTCCGGGTCAGCTTCCTCGAGAATCTCGGAGTAAACCTTGGCGAAGATGCCGGAATAAGGTATCGCGATCGCCAACACGCCCGTCAGGGGGTGGAAACCGAAAAACTGCAAAAAAATAAGAGCCCAAAAGAGCTCATGAATCGCCCTGATGAAAGCACAAAACACTCGCACCGGGAGGAATCGGTACACCAGAGCCAGAAAAAATCCGCAAACCCCGCCAACGGTCACCCCAACAAAGGCGAAGGCCACTGTTCGCAATAAGGCGGTAAGAAGACCTTCGCTGCTGAAAAAGTTCGGAGTGAGTACACCCAGGAAAAAGTTGCCCAGATCCCGCCAGGGATTGTTTGCGGTGATCGCAATATCGGCAAACAAGAGCCCCACAAGCGCAATAGCAAGAAAGATCAGGCTGGTGCGAACAGTTGGGTAGGAGAGCATCGCTCGACAGATCCTAATACAGCGACATGATGTCTGCGGCCGCCAACTGGTCAGTAGGCTCATCAAGGGCGACCTGCCCATTCTGTATGCCAACAATGCGGTTACAGTACTTCATCGCCATTTCCACATCGTGAAGAGCGATAACACTGGTTTTGAAGCGATCTCGCAGCAATTGCATAACGTGATGCGCCATGGGGCCGTCCAGTGCGGAGATGGGTTCATCTGCCAATAAGACCGGGGCGTTGCGATAAAGGGCTCTGGCAATGGCTACCCGTTGACGCTGTCCGCCAGAGAGCGAAGCAGTGGGAATCCAGAGTTTTTCAGACATTCGTAAAGCGTCCAGAAGCTCCAGAACCTGTTTTCTGTCCTGTTTGAATGGCCGAACAAGGGTAACGGTGTTGTACCAGGTGGCATGCTTGTCGAGCTGGCCCATGAACACGTTGTGAAACACCGGAAGGGCGTTTACCAGACCTAGCTCCTGAGGAACAAGAGACGACTGGCCATCCACTCGCTGGTGAATAAGCCGGATAAGAGTGGATTTACCTGCACCACTCTTACCGACGAGGGCAACCTGATCTCCTTCCTTTACCTTGAGGGTGAGGGGCCCGATTACCCGCTCACCCCCAAAAGAGGCCGTCAGGCCTGAGAGATCAAAGCCTGCCATCAATCAATGATTCCGATTTCTTTCGCTACTTTGCGAATCGGCTCATAATCGTCGTTTGAAGCGGGAATAAAATCAGAACGCGGGAAGCTCTCAAGCAGCTCGGGATCATCAAGCGAGAGCAGGGCTTCGCGAACGCGATCGGTAAAGCCTTCGCCGTAGTTTTCATCCACGTCGCCACGGATGCTCCATTGGTAATTCGGGAACCCGGGTGTTTTCCAGATGACCTTCACGGCGTCGGTATCAATGTTTCCGTTTTCCAGTTCTTTTTCCCAGACCGCGAAGTTCATCGCGCCCACTTCGTAGGTGCCGGACTCGACCAGACGGAGGGTGCGAGTGTGGTTGCCGCTGTAGCCGACCCGAGAAAATACATCTTCAGGTGCTTCGCCAAACGTTTCGCGGATGTGGTACTCCGGAATCAATCGTCCCGACGTTGAGCCCTTTGATCCGAAGGTAAAGGTCTTACCACGTACGTCTTCTGGCAGGCTATCCTGACGATCCAGGCCGGTGCTCTCATGAGCAATAAAATAGACGTAGAAGGCCTGGTCTTCAGTGCCCTGTGCGATTGCCTGAGAACCGGGTACAAGTGATCTCGCCTGAACACCCGACAGGCCGCCGAACCACGCCAGCTGCACCTGGTTATTCCGGAAGGCGGAAACGGCAGCCGCATAGGATTTCACGGGGATGTACTTCACATCGGCATCCAGTTCCTCGGAAAGGTAGTCCGCAATGCCGCGAAAACGCTCGACGAGCTTGGTTTCATCTTCGTCCGGGATTGCCGTAAAAATGAACGTCTGCGCGGTCGCGGCGGCTGAAAAAAGAGAACAGAGACCAATAATCAGCAATTTCCGTATAAGATTGTGGGTCATGGTTTTTCCTTTTTGGAATGGATATTTACAGTGCAGAGATGAAGTGAACGACTCCAGCTTCAGAAGGATACCTTGATTTAGGTTAACTCTGAACAGCTATACGGTTTGCGGGTTTAATTGGCTCAGGGCCGAACACTCCATTTTTCAGTAAGCTGGGTTCAATCAAAGACAATGCATCTGATAATGATCACGCCGGCGCAGCCGGGTTCGAAAGCAGGAAACCGGGCAACGGCGGAACGGTGGGAGACCTTGCTGGAAAGTGCCGGGCACTCGGTCGACGTGGTTACTGAATACCACGGTGAACCCTGCGATGCGTTTATAGCCCTGCATGCCTGGCGTAGTGTCGATGCCATACGACATTTCCGCGAAACCTGGCCTGAAAAGCCGCTCATCGTGGCTCTCACCGGCACGGATATCTATCAGCACCAGCACGAATACCCGGAAGATACCCGGTATTCCATGGGCGCTGCCGATGCGCTTATTGGTCTGCACGACTTGGTAGCGCATGACATACCCGCCGGCCTTGCCAGCAAATTGGTCACGCTATACCAATCGGCTGAGGGGCCGGAGGCCTTTCCGGCGCCGCAAGCGGATCTCACGAAAGAGAGTTTTGGCGCTTGTGTGATTGGTCATCTTCGGGACGAAAAGGATTCTCTGCGGGCGGCTTATGCCGCACGATTGCTTCCGAAGGACTCGAAGGTACAGGTTTTTTGTGCCGGCAGGGCCCACAACGACGCATGGCACAACAAAGCAGAGCGGGAAATGGCTGAAAATCCACGCTTCCACTGGCTCGGCGAGCTGGATAAAACCCGCACCCGGCAGTTGATGGCGAACAGCCAGTTAATGGTGATCAGCTCGGTAATGGAGGGTGGCGCAAACGTGGTCTCCGAAGCCTGCCGGGCTGGCTTGCCGGTGTTGGCATCCGACATTCCGGGCAATGTTGGTTTGCTGGGGCGTGACTATGCCGGATATTTTCCCGTTGGCGACGAACAGGCGCTGGCCGGTCTGCTGCAACACGCAGAGACCGAACCTGGGTTTCTCGAAAGCCTCAAAGCCCAGGTTGGTAATCTGGCCGAGCGTTTCCTGCCCGAAAAAGAACAGGCATCCCTGGAGCAGGCGCTACACCTTGCAATGCAGCGCTGCTCACAGGGACGTTAATCCCGCAGGGAAATAGGCTCGATGGGCCCCGATTCATCCTGGGCGGTAATTCGGCCGATGATGGCTGTGTGCGGATAGCCCAGGGCTTTCAGTTCCCGTACACACTCCTCTGCCTTGTCCGCCGCAACGCTTGCCAGCAGACCACCCGCCGTTTGAGGGTCAAAAATCAGGGGATATCGGGCATGATTTACCCATTTTTCCTGATCCCGGATACCCCGGCGCAAGCGGATGTTTGCTGGTTGCAGGGAACTGAGGATCCCTGCTGCCGCTGTTTCCTCCGCGCCCGGAAGGATCGGGATGGCAGAAAGGTCCAGTTCGGCATCCACACCCGAGGGCTTGGTCATTTCAACGAGATGCCCGAGGAGACCGAAGCCGGTAACGTCTGTACAGGCTTTTGATCCAAATTTCCTGAGGCAGTCTGCTGCCGCCTTATTGGACTGGACCATGGAGGCGAGGGCGGAATCGATCCACCGACCTTTGGCCGCCAGCTTTGCGTGAGCGGCAAACAGGGTGCCTGTACCGATGGGCTTGGTGAGAATCAGGGCATCGCCCGCTTTCAGGCCACCTTTGCTCATGACTTCTTCCGGGTCGATCAGGCCGTTGAGTGCAAAGCCCAGGGCCAGTTCCTTGCCCTCGCCGGTGTGCCCGCCAACCAGCGCGCATCCTGCCTCGTTCAGCACTTCAACAGCACCAGACATCATCTGATAGACGACATCCTCAACCTTGGACTCGATGCCGTAAGGCACCGTGGCAACGGCCGTGGCACTCTGGGCTTCGGCGCCCATGGCAAAGACGTCACCGAGGCTATGATTGGCCGCCACCTTGCCAAAGATGTAGGGGTCGTCAATGAACGCACGGAAGAAATCCACGGTGTGAACCACGGCTTTGCCGGGCGGCACCGTCAAAACGGCGGCGTCGTCCGGGGCGTGAAGGCCGATCAGGATATCGTCCCGCTCGATGGGTTTCAGCTCTCCCAGGGCACGCGAAAGAACGGTGCTGCCCACCTTGGCGCCACAACCACCACAACGCATGGCAACCGCCGAAATGGCCTGGGAGGCTTCCTCGGCATTCTGTGCGGCAGCCGTATCCGGCAGTTTGGATTCTTCCTCCATTGGAGGCAGATCGTTGAACTTCTTCATGAAGCGGCGATCGATCCAGTCTTTCCAGCGCCAGACCCAGGCGCCGTCGAACTGCAAATCTCCCCGGGAGGCCACAGCGTACTTGTCCCCGGTGCTGATTAGCGCTAACCACTTCTTCTGAGGATGAAAATCCTTCGGATCCTTGCCGGTTGCAAGCCGCTTGAGGTTGTCGGCGAGGGGAGGTCCCTGTCTTACCGCAAATACCCCCGCTTTTTCTCGGGGGTGATTCAAGACGTTGGCAATATCGCCAGCAGCAAAAATGCTGTCGTCATTCTCCACTTGCAGGGTATCGCGTACTCTCAGGAACAGACCATCGTCCAGCGCCAGGCCTGTGTCCTTGAGCCATTCCGGGCCACCAGCCCGGGTTACCCAGAGCACTTCGTCCGTTTGCAGGGTTTCGCCGGATTCGGTAATCAATAACCCTTCCTGAACCTTGCTGACTGGCGATCCCAGATGGACCTTCACACCACGATTCGACAAGGTTTTTCGGAAAACCTCACGCACCTTGGGGTTGTGGGTCGGTAGAATTTGGTCGGCGGCGTCGAAGAGGTGGAAATGCAGCTGACCGGGATCTTTACCACGCTGTTTCAGTTCATTCTTCAGTCGAAACTGCATGGCGAGGGTCAGCTCAACGCCACCGGCACCAGCGCCAACCACGGCAACCGCCAGCGGCCCGTCGTGATTCTCGATACGGGAAAGCAGTGCAAGCCAGCGGTTGTTGAAGCCGGTGATCGGCTTCACCGGAACGGCGTGGTCGGAAGCGCCTTCCACTTCATTGACCCGCGGAGACGAGCCAATATTGATTGACAGTATGTCGTAGGGCACATCCGGGCGACCGCGGCAGATAACCCGCTTCTGATCCCGGTCGATGCCCATGGCTTCGGCCCGGTAAAAGCGCGCACCAGCGTACTCCGCCAGGCGGCTCAGATCGATGTGGACATCGTCGTAGCTATAGTGGCCGGCCACGTAACCAGGCAGCATGCCGGAATAGGGGGTGTGGGTGTCGCGGCAGATCAGGGTCAGGCGCACGCCGGGGACAGGGTTCATGGCGAACCGCTTGAGTACCCCGACGTGGCTGTGCCCGCCGCCAATCAGGACAATGTCCCGTAAAACAGGCTGGTCAGGCGTTCGCATCAGCTGATTTTCTTGGCTTCAGCGCTGAATTGGCTGTATCCCTTGACGTTTGAGAAGGCCTTCAGCTTTTCCTGGTCTTCGGCAGACGGATTGGCGATCTGGTCGATGGAGGTAATGCCAGCGTCCTTCATCTTCTTGGCGGTGGCCGGGCCGATACCTTTAACCAGCGTCAGGTCACTCTTGTCGACCGGCTTTGCAGCCTTGGCCGCTGGCGCTTTCTTGGCTGCAGACTTCTTGGCAGCCGGCTTTTTCGCCGCAGGCTTGCTGGTTGAGCCTTTGGCTTTGGAAGCTGTTTTGGCGGTTTTCTTCGGCGCTGATTTCTTGGCTGCCGTGCTGGCCTCTTTACTCACTTCATCTGTGAGCTTCTTGACCTCTTCACCCGCTTCCTTGGAAGCCACCCCAAGCCGCTCAAGAATGCTGCTTTGCAGTTCATGGAACTCTTCCAGGCGGCGCTCAAACTCTTCGTGGAAACGCTTCATCTCGCGGTCGCGAAGCTCGTCGATTTCCTTCAGCAGCTTGCGAACAGGCTCCTGAACCTGGTTCTGCAGGCTGTCGAACTGCTTCAGCGCATCGTTCACCAGGCCTTCGATCTGGGAAGAAGTCTTTTCGAACTCCTTGTTGACCTTTTTCACGATTTTATCAACGTTCTGTTTGGCTTTCTTCGCCATGGAATGTCTCCTTACGGGCAGGTTTCAACGAAAATCAATATCAGGCCATCTGCCGGAAACCGGACATGGAGCCTGGGGAACGACGTGATTTGAGCGACTGTTTCTTGGATAGCACTTCCCGGATTCTGCGGAGCTTTTCCGCCAGCGACGAGCTGCCGTTGGAGTCGAGCTCTACAAAATCGATTGAATAGAAGAAATTGCTGCAGTGTTTTCTGCGTTCGGTCACCAGCCCGGCGAGTCCTTCTGCGCGGATCTTGTCGAACGGCATGTCCATCACGAGATCGAGCACCACGGTATCGCCGGGGTTGAACACTTTGTCGGTTTTCATAACACATCCGTAGCCGTCCAGCTCATAAAGGGCGGCTTCGACAAGTTCCTTCCGAAAAAGGCCCTGTCTGACTCGGAATCGTGCGACAAGGTCCGGCAATGCTTCGTTCATGAATCGGGTTCTCTGGTGATTTCCGTATCCACAGCAACCTATCTCATTGGGAGACAGGCTGGATATTGGTTAAACAATAGACACTGAATTCTAGTTTTGCAACGCCATCAGTGCCATACGATCGACCGCTAACGCAGTTATTTAACAATTTCACCTGGCTGATCGGGCCAGTTTACTTGGTCTTCAATTCATACATATCAACGCGACGATCTTTCAGGTTAGTGACAGACCCCTCGTTACGCACCAGTTTCAGCTTTTCCAAGTCCATATCGGAGAACATGATCATCTCCGTATTCGGCGTGGTTTCGGCCATAACTGCATCATGCGGGAAGGCAAAATCCGAGGGTGAGAATACGGCAGACTGGGCGTACTGGACGTCCAGGTTCTCGACTTTCGGCAGGTTGCCAACGCTACCAGTGACGACCACATAGCATTCGTTTTCGATTGCGCGGGCCTGGGCGCACTGGCGAACCCTGAGGTAGCCGTTTTTGGTGTCGGTCCAGAACGGCACCATGATGATATCAACCTCCTGGCTGGCAGCAATACGGCCCAGTTCAGGGAATTCGATGTCATAGCAGATCATGATGGCGACCCGGCCGGCATCGGTCTCGAAGACCTCAAACTGGTTGCCGCCCTCGATCACCCAGTCGCGGCGTTCGTGGGGCGTGATGTGGATCTTGCGTTGCTCATCAACACGACCATCCCGGTGGCAGAGATAGGATACGTTATACACCCGATCGTTTTCGATCAGTGGCATGGAGCCGGTGATAATGTTGATGTTGTAGCTCACCGCCATTTCAGACATCTCTTCCCGGAACTGCTGGGTAAATCCGGCGAGGAAACGGATGGCCCGGGTCTGGTCCATCTGATCGGTTAGTCCCATGAGCGGCGCGTTGAAAAACTCCGGAAAGATGGCGAAGTCACTTTTGTAATCAGACAAGGCGTCCACAAAATACTCAACCTGCTCGAGCACCTCTTCAACCGAGGTGAATTCACGCATCTGCCACTGCACGGCGCCCAGCCTTATCTGAGTTTTCTTGACGCTCAGAACCGGGGAAGGTGGGGTGTAGAGAATGTTCCGCCATTCCAGCAACGTCGCGTAGCCCTGGGATTTCTCATCCTCGGGAAGGTATTTGTGCATCAACCGCGTAACCTGGAAATCGTTCGAGAGCTGGAAGCTCAGAATCGGATCGTAGATTTCCTTGCGATCGACCCGTTGAATGTACTCTTCGGGTGAATACTGTTCGGCGTATTTGAAGTAGCTCGGTATGCGCCCGCCCGCCAGGATGGCACGCAGGTTCATGGAGCGGCAGAGTTCTTTTCGCGCTTCGTAGAGTCGACGACCCAGGCGGTAGCCGCGGTAGTCGGGGTGGATAAAGACATCCAGCCCATAGAGGGAGTCACCATTGGCGTTGTGCCAGATCTTCTCGTTACGGAGGATCAGATCGTCGTAGGTGTGCGGGTTGCTGAAACGCTCGTACTTAACGCAGACCGTCAGCGCAACCGCAATAAGCTGGCCGCTTTCCTCAATGCAGATCTGGCCGTCGGGGAACTGCTCCACCAATGCCTTGATGGTGTCCTTCGGCCAGGAGCCTCCGATGTCGTCGTATACCCGATCCATAAGCTTCTGAAGCTGATCGTAGTCATCAAGCCTCAGGTTCCGGAGGTTGAGGTGCAGTTCTTCATGGGCCATTCAGTTCGGCTCCCGTTCGTTATGGAATGAGGACAATCTCAGCGTCTGCGTCAATAATTGGAAAGTTTAACAGAAGCCGCTAAAGACTTCGCACCATGGGCCGAAACACACATTAACGAATATCAATTTTATTGCTGAGGATTCGACCGTGCAGCTGACATTCGGGCAAAAGCTCCTGACTGCTTTCGGTATTTTGTTGCTGTTGGTTATGGGGGCTTTTACGCTCTCTGGCGATTTACGATTACAAAGCACCACCGAAACCTATGTGAACGCGCTGATCGACGACACCGTACAGCAGAGCACGTCGAGCATCGCAGAGTGGCTCAATACCCGGCTGGTGATGACTGAAGCCACCGCCAAAGCCCTGGAGAATGCCGAGAACGACGAAGAGGCGCGGGTCATTCTTCAGGCCATTACCACCGGCGGCGGCTTCCGGGATGTCTATGTCGGGCGTACCGACGGCTACATGCTGATGAAATCGCCGGAGGCGAATGCCACGCTGCCAGCGGATTACGATCCCCGCCAGCGCCCCTGGTACAAGAAGGCCATGAGCCTTGGAAGCGCCTCGTTCACCGAGCCGTATCAGGATGCCAGCACCAACGACATGATCATCTCCACACTTGCGCCCGTGAAGCGCGGTGAATACGCGGGCGTGGCCGGTGCTGATATCGGCCTGGGCGCGATAGCAAAAACCCTGAGCACAGTCACCCTTGCGGACACCGGTTACGCCACTTTGATCAATGAGCGGGGTACCATACTGTTCCACCCACGGCAAAACCTTGTCGGCAAGAACATCAGTGAGCTCATTGGCGGCAAGCCGGATCTTGGCGGGGACGCTCACGAATACAGTAATGATGACGGCAACTGGGAGGCCAGCTTCTATCCGATCAGTGAAGCGCGTGGCGTGCAATGGTATCTGGGGACCTTTGTCAACGCGGACAAGATCAACGCACCGGTCCAGAGCGCCAGAATGACTGGATTGATCATGGCCGTGATCGGCCTGATCGTTTCTCTGGTGATCCTGCATCTGGGCATCAAGGTTCTGATGGCGCCGGTTCGCCGCTTGAACAAGGCCATGGCGGACATTGGCAGTGGTGATGCTGACCTGACCCAGCGTCTGGACGACAGTGCAAAAGATGAATTCGGTGAGTTGGCCCGGAGCTTTAACCAGTTTGTCGAGAATATCCAGACGGTTGTTCGGGATGTCCAGAAGGGTAGCGCCGAACTCGGGGATAATGTCAGCTCGCTGAGAGATACCGCCAGTACCAGTCGTTCAAGCGTTGAGAGCCAGCAGGCCGAGATCGATATGGTGGCGACCGCGATCAACGAGATGTCGGCCGCTGCCGGCGAGATCGCCCAGAACGCACAGCAAACCGCAGATGCCGCCAACACCGCGGATGCGGACAGCCGGGCTTCGCTGGAGACCGTCGCTGCCTCCCGGGACGCCGTGCAGAAGCTCTCGAAGGAGATTAATGCGGCTGCAGAGGTCATCCACACCCTTGGCAAGGACGTTACGTCCATCACGACGGTGCTTGAAGTGATTCAGGGTATTGCAGAGCAAACCAACCTGCTGGCATTGAATGCCGCGATTGAAGCGGCTCGGGCCGGTGAAGCAGGGCGGGGCTTCGCAGTTGTGGCAGACGAGGTACGTAACCTTGCCCAGCGCACCCAGTCCAGCACGGAGGAAATCAACGACATGATTGAGCGTCTGCAGAAGGGCGCAAATGATGCGGTCGATGTCATGAATGCCTCAACGGCGGTATCCAATGTCAGCATGGAAAAAGCGCAGGACGCCATGGATGCCCTCAACCGGATTGCCGAGGCAATCACGTCCATCAGCCAGATGACGTCGCAGATTGCCACGGCATCCGAAGAACAGACGTCGGTTACCGAGGAGTTGAACTCGTCGATTACCCGGATTGCGGATCAGGGCCAGGAAGCGGCGGCCGCGGCCACAGAAAACGATGTTTACAGCGGGCAGATTGAACGCATCGGCACCGCACTGAACCAGAACGTGTCGAGGTTCCGGGTGTAAGCGCAGGGCGCCCGCTAGCGGCTTAGGACTTCTAGCCGACGGCGCAGGTTCTCGAAGGTTTTGCGACCAACGTAACGGGATTCTTCGCTCAGGTAAGGGTTTTCGAGGGTAATGACCGTACGCTCGTCGAGATCAAGCTCTTTCACAGCGCGGGCGTAGTAGTCCCTGAGGAAATCATTGAAGCTGCCATCGTGGATGGCGCGTTCGATTCCCAGCTGAAGCCGATGGGCGGTTTCCTGGTCTTCGGGACCGACAAAGAGATAGGACGGCATCGGGTAGGCGATCAACAGATCAGGCTCAATTACCAGATTAGGATCGTGCTCCAATTCCAGGTCGTAAAGCACTTCGCTTACGCCCCTGGCAAAACACTCGAAGCGTTCATTACGCAACATTCCGAACAGTATTTCGTATCGGGAGTGAGCGACCACCGGAATACCGTTGGCTTCAAGTACCGGTGTGTCTGGCCAGTGGGCGCCCTGGCCAATCCGAATCTGACTGTCTCTCAAGTCATCCAGAGTCTTGATTCCCGCAAACCGGGGCAAGAATTCCGGCATGACCACGCAAACCCGAAAACCGAGCAACCCGCCATCGACCGGAAACGGTATGGCGGTCAGGGACTTCTCCCGTTCTGCGGAGGTAGCGACATTGGCGATGTCGACTAATCGTGACTGGCCGTCTGTCAGTTCCCTCAGTACGCGGCCCTGGCTCAGCTCTTCACTTCTGATTATCTGAAATTCTCCGTACTCTGGCGTCTTCTTCAGAGCAAGCTCCACCAGGGCCCGGATGGCAGGGCTGTCGTAATTCCGGTACCAGAGTACGTAACCGCGCACGGCTGCCTGCGACGCAGTGGTCGATGACGTTGTGGCTGAGAGTGGTCCTGCCGCAAGGCAGAAAGCCAATGGCATCAGGCAAAGAACCAGTTTTCGGAACCGGTGGGAGACCAGGGAAGCGGGCAGAGAATATTCCAAATCAGAGATCCTTTCTTACTACTGGAAAAACCGGCTATCAAGCAGTCATGATTCAGGCACGCATCCTCACTTTAGAACAGAAACTCAAAAATAAATCAGACAACATCCAAAAAAATTGTAAAACCTTCTTGCGAGCACTGAAGTCCGTTGTAATCATCAGTTCCCAATCAATTTCGGAGCTTGGCAATGGCAATTATCGATAATCTCATCGGAGCGACCGGTCAATGGGTGGCCAGTACCGACCCCAAGGCTACACTGGCCAGCCCTCTGGCCTGGCTGAAGAAAACGGGCGGGTACGCAGCGGTGAACAAGATCATCGGTCTGTCGATTCCTTTTGCACCACGGAACAACTTCAGCGTTGAGGAGGTCAGGCCAGGATATGTAAGAGCGAAAATCCGCTTGAAAGGCAACAAAAACCACTTCGGCAGCCTTTATGCGGGCGCGTACTTCCTGGTAGCCGAAATTCCCGGTGGCGTGCTGACCCTATTTGATCTGGGGCCTTCGTACACGCCGATTCTCAAGGAAATGACGTTGCAGTTTCTCCAGCCAGCCAACAGCGATGTCACTGTAGAATTCACCCTGGATCCCGAAACCGTGGCAGCCATTCTTGCTGACGCTGATGAGACCGGGCGGGCGAAATTCTCCCTGGAAGGCAAACTGGTGGACGAAGAGGGCAACCATGTAGCAACCTCCATCGCCCATTACCGCGTGCGGAAAAAAGGGTTTAAAGCAGAGGCCTGAATAATTCAGGCCTGTTCGAGGCCAGCGATGGTTTGCAGGAAAATCTCGCCGTATTTCTCTAGCTTGGCGGCGCCCACGCCGCTGACTTCCGCCAGCTCATCCAGGGTGCGCGGTTTGCGTTCCAGCATTCCAAACAGGGTAGTGTCATGGAAAATGACGTAAGGCGGCACGCCCTGTTTGTCGGCCAGCTCCTTGCGGCAGGCTCGAAGCGCCTCCCAGCCGGCCTTGTCGGTAATCTGTTCTGAGACCGGCGAACCCGACCGGCCGCCGTTTGCCCGGCCGGTTGTCTTCTTGATTTCCGGATCCTTGCGCAGCTCAATGGTCTGACGTCCTTTCAGCAGTGGCCGACACTGTTCGGTCAACTGGAGCGCACCATAGCCCTCCGGATCTGCACGGAGGTAACCATTGGCCACCAGTTGCCGGTATACCGATTTCCACTCGTTGGCACTCAGTTCCGTTCCAATGCCGTAGGTTGACACCTGGTGGTGCCCGGATTGGAGAATCCGCTCGTTTTCCGAGCCTCGCAGAACATCAATCAGATAGGTAACGCCGAAACGCTGGCCCGTTCGGAAAACGCAGGAAAGGGCTTTCTGGACGGCGACGGTTCCATCCCAGGTGTCCGGTGGATTCAGGCAGGTGTCGCAATTGCCACAGGGTTGCTCAAGCTCGTCCCCGAAATAGCGCAACAGCACCTGACGGCGGCAACTGGTGACCTCACAAAGGCCCAGCATCGCATCCAGCTTCTGCCGTTCCACGCGCTTGAAATGATCGTTACCCTGTGAGCTTTCCAGCATCTGGCGCAGTTTGATGACATCCTGCAGGCCATAAACCATCCAGGCCGTAGACGGCTTGCCGTCACGCCCGGCCCGACCGGTTTCCTGATAGTAGGCTTCAAGGCTCTTCGGCAGATCCAGATGGGCGACAAAGCGCACGTCCGGCTTATCGATACCCATGCCGAAGGCGATGGTGGCAACAATAATCACCCCGTCTTCACGCAGGAACCGCTCTTGGTGATGGGCACGCTGTTCCGAGGACAGGCCTGCATGATAGGGCAGAGCGGTATAGCCTTTCTGGGCCAGGGTTTTCGCGGTGGCGTCGACTTTGTTCCGGGACAGGCAGTAGACGATGCCGCAATCGCCCTCATGTTCGGCTTTAATAAAATCCAGTAACTGTTTGTTCGCGTTTATTTTTGGCGCTATACGGTACTGAATGTTGGGGCGATCGAAGCCACTGACGAAGTGTCTTGCCTCTGTCAGTGACAGTCGTTCCGCAATTTCCTTTCGGGTTCGCTCATCCGCGGTTGCGGTCAACGCGATGCGGGGTACGCCTGGAAACTGTTCTGCCAGCATGCTGAGCTGAAGGTAATCGGATCGGAAATCGTGACCCCATTGGGACACACAATGGGCCTCGTCGATAGCGAACAGCGAGATGGAGGCGTCATGCAGCAATTCGATGGTGCGCGGCTGTATCAGTCTTTCAGGGGCGCAGTACAGAAGGTCAAGCTCACCGGTCATGAGCGCGTATTCAGTCGCCCGGGCCTGCTCGAAATCCATGGTTGAATTCAGGAACGCAGCCCGGACCCCTAGCTCTTTCAATGCCGCAACCTGGTCCTGCATCAGGGCAATCAGAGGTGAAATTACGATCGCAGTGCCCGAGCGAACCAGCGCCGGCACCTGGTAGCAAAGAGATTTACCGCCGCCCGTCGGCATGAGCACAAGTGCATCGCGGCCTTCCGATACTTCCCGGATGATGTCACCCTGAAGCGGACGGAAGGATTCATAACCAAAGACTTCGTGCAGCACCTGTTCCGGATCACGGCCCGAGGTGGTTGGGCGCTCGGTGGAAAGCTGTTCGAAATCCTGATCAAGATACATAGAATAACCGGTTGCTCGGCCTGGAGCCGCTGTATTGATTCGGGTGGAGTGCCGGGTTCGGCGCAATGGCGAATGATACCAGATTAACCCTGAGGATTGGCCAGCAAACCCACGGGCCGGGTGGAGGCAAACTAATCTAAGAAACGCTACAATACCGCGTTTTTGAACCACCGTTTCACGCCATACTGTGACAGAAACTGATAACAACAGGGCTTCCATGCAGGAATTTGATGCCATCCGTCCCTATTCGGACCAAGAAACCGGCGCTGCTATCAACCGCCTGGTCAACGATCAGGAATTTCTGGATATGGTCGGTCGCTTCAAGTCACCGACTCTCGCCCGCTGGGCGCCGGCCATGTTGCGTGTGTTTACCCGTCGCTGGTTAAACAGCCATTTTGGTCACTACACACGAGTCGATGATCTCCAGGCCGGGCTTTCCAGCTACGTGGGTGAGCTGGTTGAGAGCACAACCACGCGAGTAACGACCAGCGGGCTGGAGAACCTCGACAAGCGCGGCGCCTATCTGTTTATTTCGAACCATCGGGACATTGTTTTCGATCCCATGGTGGTGAACTACCAGCTGTTCCAGAATGGTTTCCATACCACCCGAATTGCGATTGGCGACAACCTGCTTGCCAACCGGGTGTTCGCTGAAATGATGCGACTGAACAAGAGCTTTGTAGTGCGACGCAGCATGACAAGCCCCCGCGAGATGCGTGATGCCTACATCACACTCTCCGGCTTTATCAACCACAGCATCGATACCAATCACAGCATATGGATTGCCCAACGTGAGGGCCGGGCGAAGGATGGGCTGGACTTTACCGACCCCGCCATCATCAAGATGTTCTATATGAGCCGCAAAAAAAGCGGGCTCGGGTTTGACGAAGCCATGAATCGGCTGCATGTGGTGCCAGTTTCCATTGCCTACGAGTACGATCCGTGCGATGCCGACAAAGCCCAGGAGCTGGAAACCCGGGCCCGGACCGGCCAGTACATCAAGCGAGAGGGTGAAGATACCGAACAGATCATGAAGGGACTGACCGGTTTCAAAGGGCACGTGCATGTGCACTTTGGTGCGCCCATCCATGATTCACCGGATAACCCGAAAGATCTGGCCGCCCGTATAGATCGGGAGATGCATGCAAACTATCACCTGCATGCCTCCAACCTGGTGGCTTATCAGCAGCGTGGTCTTCATCCCCAGGCCCACGATACGCCGGATACCGTCAGCGATTCAGTGGTTACTGCCGAAACCTGGTCACCGGCGGAAATGGAAGCTGCTGAAGCCGAGATGGAGCGGAGACTGGAAGCCTGCGATCCGGCCATCCGGCCTTATCTGCTGGATATGTATGCCAACCCAGTGGTTACCGCGCTCGAAGCCAATGCCGAGAAATCCGGCCATTCCGAATAAACCGGCACATAATTTTCAGACATGAGGTAAACCGTGCAGGATCTTCAATACATTGAGATTGAAACCGGGGAAAACCCGACCGCAGCCGTCATCTGGCTTCATGGGCTTGGTGCGAGCGGCCACGACTTCGAGCCCGTAGTGCCGGAACTGGGCCTGCCGGAAGATACAGCGGTACGCTTCATCTTTCCCCATGCGCCCAATCTGCCTGTCACCATCAACGGTGGCATGTCCATGCCCGCCTGGTACGACATCAAGGCCATGGATATCGACCGTGTGGTGGATACGGAACAGTTGCGGGCGTCTGCCGATGCGGTCGCCAAACTGGTCGAGCAGCAAAAACACAAAGGCATCCCGCCGGAGCGTATTATCATCGCCGGATTCTCCCAGGGAGGCGCCGTTGCCTATGAACTGGGGCTCAGCTACCCGGAACGTTTTGGCGGTGTTCTGGCGCTTTCAACTTACTTCGCCACCGCGGACACGGTTGAGCGCTCTGAGGCCAATGCTGATGTGCCGATCAGCGTGTATCACGGAACCTTCGATCCGATGGTGCCGGAATCACTGGGTGTGCGCAGTGTCGAAACCCTGAAGGAGATGGGCTACGACCCTTCGTATCAGACGTTCCCCATGGAACACAGTGTGTGCCTTGAGGAAATACAGGACATTGGCCGATTCATTCGCCGGCACCTGCTTTGAGGCACCGCCATGCCCTGGGTCAGACCCAGAGCATGGCGCCCATCTCCAACGGATGCGTCAGTGATTCGTGATAGGGGTACATCCTGAGCCTGAGAGTCTGCAAGCCGGGATAGGGGGGTTGCACGCGTGTAGAGAACACGGTTCGCCCCTCCGCTTCGCTTTCCTTATCCAGCAAGAAACTGTCGGGCCCCGGGCTGTTATGGGTGCCGGTGCATTCTGGGCTGACCAGGCACTCCACCCGCACATCCTCCGCTGACAGGCCATTGAGCCTTGCCTCGACTCTGAGTTCTACGCCGCCATCATGGGGGCAGGCAGCTTCGACGCAGCCAACCACGTTTAATTGCACTCCCGGCCAGGCATGCCTGACCCGTGCCTTCCAGTCTGCAAGTTCTTTGGCAACCTCGCCGTTGTCGGCCATCAGCAAAGCACCCTGGGTTGACGCCGGCTGGTAATAGTTATTGACGTAATCCATCACCATACGCCGGGCGTTAAACCTTGGTGTGATCGACTTCATCGAAGCCTTGGATCGCTGGACCCAGCCTTTCGAAAAGCCCTGGGAGGCGCGCTCGTAGTAGAGGGGAACCACTTCGAATTCGAGCAGATCGATCAGGTCCCGGGCCTCTTCCTCATTCCGGAATTCAGGGTCCAGTTCGGTATCCCTGGGAGGGATGCCCCAGCCATTTTTGCCGTTATAGCCTTCGCCCCACCAGCCGTCGAGCACGCTGAGATTAAGAGCGCCATTGAGGGCTGCTTTCTCGCCGGAGGTGCCACTGGCCTCTTTCGGGTATTCCGGTGTGTTCAGCCACACATCGACGCCACTGAGCAGCCTGCGGGCCATGGCCTGGTCATAGTCCTCCAGGAGAATCAGGTGCCCCATCAACGAAGGGTGCATGGAAAGGTCGTGGATTACCTTGATCAGTTGCTGACCGGGTTTGTCCTTGGGATGGGCCTTGCCGGCAAATACCAGCACCACCGGGCGGTCCGGATCGGTCAGGATGCTTTCGAGGCGTTCCAGGTCCGAGAAGATCAGCGTCGCGCGTTTGTAGGTGGCGAACCGCCTTGCAAACCCGATAACCAGCGTGTCTTTTTCCGAGGAAACAAGCTGCCGGGTCATCCTGTCAGTGACGGAATGGCCGGTGCCGTTGCGTTTATGCTGGCGCTTGAGCCGCTGGACAATGTATTCGCCCATTTGCTGTTTCAGGGCCTTGTGAACGCTCCAGTAGTGATAGTCCGGGATCTGGTCGATAAACTTCCAGAATTCCGGGTTCCGGAGTTCACTTTTCCACGTGGGCGCCTGTATATCGAACAGGCTGGACCATTCCGGCGCCAGAAACGTCGGTACGTGCACACCGTTGGTAATGTACCCGATAGGGTTTTCTGCAGGCGGCACTTGGGGCCAGATATCGCCCTCCATCAACGAGGCGACACCACCGTGAATCCGGCTCACCCCGTTGTGGAAACGAGAGCCGCGCAGGCCCAGACTGGTCATGTTGAAACTGTCCCCACCGTCCTTCGAGCCCAGGGCAAACACCTGATCAAAATCCAGGGCAGATTCCTCGATATATCGCCCCAGGGCATGATGAACGAGGGAGCGGGGGAAGATGTCGTGGCCAGCCGGTACCGGCGTATGCGTTGTGAACAGCGTTGCGCCGGCAACGGCTTCAAGCGCGGCCTCGAAACTCAACCCGGAAACCATGGTGTGCCTGCAGCGTTCCAGAATCTGGAATGCGGCATGGCCCTCGTTGATATGCCAGACGGTCGGCTTTAGGTTCAGCGCCTCCACAACCCGGGTTCCACCAATGCCAAGCAGCATTTCCTGGCTGATCCGCGTGGACTCGTCGCCGCCGTAAAGCTGGAGCGTCAGATCCCGGTCTTCCGGGCCGTTTTCTTCGGTATTGCTGTCCAGCAGGTATAAGCGGATATGGCCTACGCGGGCTTCCCACACACGCGCCACAACATCACGCCCGGGGAAGGGGACGGAGACCTTGAGCCACTTGCCGTCTATCTCCACCGGTGAAATAGGTAATTCATCGCTGGAATGGGACTGGTAGCGCGCAATCTGCTGACCGTGGGCGTCGATACTCTGGATAAAGTAACCCTGCCGATACAACAGACCCACAGCGACAAAGGGCAGGGCCAGGTCACTGGCGGCCTTGCAATGGTCGCCGGCAAGGATGCCCAGGCCGCCGGAATAGATCGGAAAACTTTCGTGGAAGCCGAATTCGGCACAGAAGTAAGCCACAAGAGCCTGTTCCGGATCGAGCTTCTCCGTCACTTCCGGGCCGGGGCCAGCCTCGAGATAGGCATCGTAGCTGCTCAGGACCCGACGATACTCGGCCAGAAACGCCCGGTCTTCAGACGCTTCATCGAGTCGATCCTGGGCAACCCGCCGCAGGAAAAGCTTCGGGTTGTGCTCGACTTTCTGCCATAGCGGTAGGTCAATACGGACAAACAGGCTTCGAACGCCGTGGTCCCAGCTGTAGAACAGGTCATTGGCAAGCTCTTCCAGTCGTTCCAGGGGTTCGGGAAGCAGGGGATGAGCTTCCAGTCGGAATTCCGTTGCTTTATGCATGTTGGTTGCCTCCAGGCGGGCAAACGCTCGCACTAATCCAGCTGTTGTTGGTCACGTTCTTTGAGAATGCGTTGATACAGATCGCCATAGGTGCGAGCCCGCTGTTTCCATGAATAGTCGATCGCCATGCCATTGTCCTGCAATCGCCGCCATTGCTTACGTTTTTCAAAAAACTGTAGCGCGCGGTTTACGGCAGCCAGTAACGAATCGGCATTGGCGCCGGTAAAAACGAATCCGGTGGCCTTGTCGATGCCAACTTCCTGAGGGTCCTGGACGGTATCTGCCAGTCCGCCAACACCGTGCACCACCGGAATCGTGCCGTACCTGAGGCTGTACATCTGGTTGAGCCCACAGGGCTCGAATCTCGATGGCATCAGGAACAGGTCACATCCGGCCGTGATGCGATGGGAAAGCCCCTCGTTGTAGCCCAACGTGAGAGACATTTGCCCCGGCCATTGCCGGGCAAGGCGTTTCAGGGGCTCCTCGTAACTGGCTTCACCGGAGCCAAGAACGACAAACTGGCAACCCTGTTCCAGCAAGTGCGGCATCACCGAAACCAGCCAGTCCACGCCTTTCTGTTCAACCAGTCGCCCGATGAAGCCCAGTAGTGGACCGCCGTTTACCTCCAGCCCGAGCTCTTGCTGCAGGCCGGCCTGGCACTGTGTCTTGTTCTTCAAGTGATCCCGGCCATAGTGGAAGGACAGTTCAGGGTCCTCCTCTGGATTCCAGACCCGGTTATCGATGCCGTTGAGAATGCCGGTGAGCGCGTCCTGGCGGTGTCGAAGCAAACCATCAAGTCCATTACCGAATTCCGGGGTCTGGATCTCGAGCGCATAGGTCGGGCTGACGGTGGTGATTCGGTCACTGAAAACGAGGCCGCCCTTGATGAACGAAAGCTGCCCGTAGAATTCAAGCTGCTCGAGGTTCCAGAGCGAATCAGGCAGACCCAGGGCACGGAAAGTCTCATGGGAGAAGAGTCCCTGGTAGGCGAGGTTATGGATGGTAAACACAGTGCCGGGCCTGTCGTGGTAGGCCTCGAGAAATACCGGTATCAGCCCGGTTTGCCAGTCGTTGCAGTGCACCAGATCCGGTCTCCAGGACAGGCCTGCCTCTCCCATGGCGATCATGGCGCCGACCTTTCCGAACAGCTCAAAGCGATGGGCATTGTCCCACCAGTCTTTGCCTTCCTCGTTCTTATAGGGGTTGCCAGGGCGATCAAACAATGGCGGACAGTCCACTAGCCATAGCGTGACAGCGGTGCCGGGCAGTCGGGTCTGCCAGAGGCTCACATTGTATTGCCCCAGCTGAAACCGCGCCTTTCTTCGAGAGCCTGCCTTTCTTGCCGCTTTCAAAGCATCGGGATAGCCCGGAAGAAGTATCTGTACGTCGTATTCCAGGCGGCAGAGCGCTTCCGGCAAACTTGCTGAAACGTCGGCAAGACCGCCGGTTTTCATCAAGGGATAAACCTCACTGGTTGCAAACAGCACCCGGATCATAAAGCCGGCCTCAGAATGATCGCGCCCAGTGGTGGCAGGGTTAGTTCCACGGACCACTCACGGTTCATCCAGGGCTGGGCATCCGCAGGCATGGGGTAGGGATTTCCCAGATTACTGCCACCGTAATACTCTGAATCGGAATTAAAAATTTCCCGCCAGTTGCCACCTTCAGGCAGGCCGATCCGATAGTGGTGTCTGGGCATGGGTGTGAAATTAACGACAATCACCGAGGTTTCGCCCTTGGCGGTGCGCAGGAAACTGATCACTGACTGGGGGGAATCATGGCAGTCGATCCACTCGAAACCATCCGGCTTGAAGCAGGCGCCGTGTAACGACACCTCCCGCCGGTAAATACCGTTCAGGTCCTGAACCAGCTTTTTAATTCCCTGATGCTCCGGGTAGGCCAGTAGAGACCAGTCCAGTTCCCGGGATTCACTCCATTCGCGTCGCTGCCCGAATTCACCGCCCATGAAAAGAAGTTTGGCGCCCGGGTAACTGAACATGTAGGTAAAAAGCACCCTCAAAGTAGCCCTCTGTTGCCATTCGTCGCCGGTCATTTTGTTGATCAGGCTGCCTTTGCCATGAACCACTTCGTCGTGGGAAAGCGGCAGCAGGAAATTCTCCGAGAAGGCATAGAGCAGCCCAAAGGTCAGCTTGTCGTGATGATACTGACGATACACCGGATCCTGTGCCAGATAGTCCAGGGTGTCGTGCATCCAGCCCATGTTCCATTTCAGGTTGAACCCGAGTCCGCCAATTTCCGGTGGCCGGGTTACACGCGGCCAGGAGGTCGATTCTTCCGCGCAGACCAGCGTTCCGGGGAAGCGACTCTGGCAGACCTGGTTCAATTCCCGCAGGAACTCAATGGCTTCGAGGTTTTCATGGCCTCCATGCACGTTGGGCTCCCATTCGCCTTCCTTGCGGGAGTAGTTGAGGTACAGCATGGAAGCCACCGCATCCACCCTGAGTCCGTCGATATGAAAGGCGTCCAGCCAGAACAAGGCACTGCCGATCAGGAAGTTCCGCACCTCATGCCGGCCATAGTTGTAGATGAGTGTGCCCCAGTCCTGATGGCGCCCTTTGCGCGGATCTTCATGTTCGTAAAGCGCGCTGCCATCAAAGCGGGCAAGGGCGTGTTCATCGGTCGGGAAATGTCCCGGTACCCAGTCCAGAATCACGCCGATGTTGTGCCGGTGGCATTGGTCCACCAGATAACGAAGATCGTCCGGCGTGCCGAACCGACTGGTGGGCGCGTAGTAGCCGGTGGTCTGGTATCCCCAGGATTCATCCAGGGGGTGTTCGGTGACCGGCAACAGTTCAATGTGGGTGAAGCCCAGTTCGCGCACATAGGGAATGAGTTGGTCGGCCAGTTCCCGATAGGTCAGCCATCGACCCGAACCGTGGTGGCGCCAGGAGGCGGCATGAACCTCGTAGATGGAGATGGGCGAATCCTGCCAGTTCCAGCGACCCCGCCGGGCCAGCCAGTCGCCATCGCCCCAGCCAAAGTGGCCGCGTTCGGTGACTACAGCAGCGGTGGAGGGCCTGAGCTCGAAAGCCTGTCCATAGGGATCGGTTTTCAGGATCTGCCGGCCTTTGTCCGTTGTGATGGCGAATTTATAGAGAGCGCCGTTACCGATGCCCGGGATAAAGCAGGACCAAACCCCCGTGCCTTCATGCAACGACATGGGATGGATGCCCGCGTTCCATTCGTTAAAGTCACCGGCAACACTGACGTCGCTGGCGTGCGGCGCCCAGACTGCAAACCGGACACCTTCCACACCTCGGTTCCTGCAGACATGGGCACCGAGCACGTTGTAAATGTGCCAGTGGCGACCCTCGGCAAAAAGGTGGAGGTCGAATTCGCTGAGCGTTGGACTGTCCATAGACCGTGCTGTTCCTGACCAGATGAGGCGCTTTGAGCGTCCCTTCATTGGACCCGAAAGGGCCTGTTTAAAAAATGACCCAAAACAAGTTTACGTCATAATTCCGTGCTAGTGTTCTACTATAGTTTAGGGCGTCAAAAACGTGGCAAACCCTTGCGGTTAAACGACCGGTTACAGGGAAGGTTTTCTTCAGGGAAGCAGCTATGCAAACGGCCAAGCGTTTCGTCAGTCGTCTCACTCGTCAGACTCTTGCTCTGGTACTTGCCGGAGGGCGGGGATCCCGCCTCCACGATCTCACCAAATGGCGGGCCAAACCGGCGGTGCCCTTTGGCGGCAAGTTCCGGATTATCGATTTTCCACTCTCGAACTGCATCAACTCCGGCATCGGGCAGGTTGGTGTGATCACCCAGTACAAATCCCATTCCCTAATCCGCCATATCCAGCGGGGTTGGGGGTTTCTCCGGGGAGAACTGGATGAGTTCGTAGAGCTCTTACCTGCGCAACAACGGATCGAGACTTCCTGGTATGAGGGAACGGCAGACGCTGTGCTTCAAAACCTCGACATCATTCGCAGCCACCAGCCAGAGTATGTGCTGATTCTTGCGGGTGATCACGTGTACAAGATGGACTACGGCACTATGCTGGCCCATCACGTGGAGAATGATGCCGATATTACCGTGGGCTGTATTGAAGTACCTATCGATGAAGCCTCGGCATTCGGGGTGATGTCGGTAGATGACGAGTTGAGGGTCACCGAGTTCGTCGAGAAGCCCGAACAGCCCAAGCCAATGCCTGGCCAGCCCGGAAAGGCGCTGGCATCCATGGGCATCTATGTGTTCAGTACCCAGGTGCTCTTCGACGAGCTCATGCGCGACCAGCAGATGGATGGCGAATCGTCTCATGATTTCGGCAAGGACATTATTCCCTCCGTCATCAAGTGTCTGCGGGTGGTCGCCTTCCCGTTCCGTAATCCGGTTGAGAACAAGCCGGCCTATTGGCGCGATGTGGGCACCGTTGACGCACTCTGGCAGGCGAACCTGGAGCTGATCGGAATCAGCCCGGAGCTCAATCTCTATGATTCCCACTGGCCGATATGGACCTATCAGGAACAGCTGCCACCCGCAAAGTTTGTTTTCGATGATGACAATCGACGGGGCATGGCTGTGGACTCCATGGTGGCCGGCGGCTGTATTGTCTCCGGCGCTCTGGTGAAGCATTCCTTGTTGTTTTCGCAAGTTAAGATTCATTCTTATAGTGAAATCTCGGATTCGGTCATCTACCCGGATGTCGAGATTGGCCGTCACTGCCACATCCGCAATGCCTTGATTGATCGTGGCTGCCGCATCCCCGAAGGGACGAGGATAGGTTTCGACGAGGCCGATGACCGGAAGCGTTTTCATGTATCGCCCAAAGGTATTGTGCTGATCACGCCCGAGATGCTCGGGCAGGATTATCCCCATGGCCTCTGACACCAAAACACCGGTTGTACTCTGCTGGCACATGCACCAGCCGTCTTATCAGGATATGCGCACTGATCAGTTCCTGTTTCCCTGGGTGTACCTTCATACCATCAAGGATTACAGCGACATGGCGGCGCATCTGGAAGCAAATCCGGACGCCAGGGCGGTAGTCAATTTTGCCCCGGTTCTGCTTGAGCAGATCGAGACCTACCTTATCCAGATTGAAAAATGGCGCCATGGCGCTGGCGAGATCGGCGATCCTTTGCTCGCAGCTCTGGTTGCAGAACAGTTGCCGGAAACCGGAACGCCTGCGTTTCTGGGATTGATCGAAAAGTCTCTGCGGGCCAACCGGGAACGGATCATCAATCGGTATCCGGCCTACGCGCAGTTGGCGGAGCTTGCAGAGGTTTACCGCAAAAAGCCCGAGCTGCAGAGATACATTTCAAGCCGGTTTCTTTCCGACTTGCTGGTTTGGTACCACCTTGGCTGGATGGGAGAAACCATCCGCAGAAGCAGCCATTGCATCCAGAGCCTTCAGGAGAAGGGCCACAACTTTTCGATGGATGACCGGAAGGCTCTTCTCGACGTGATTTTTGATGTGCTATCCGGCATCGGCCCAAGGTACCGGCATCTTGCGCAAAAAGGGCAGGTGGAGTTGTCTGTCAGCCCCTATACCCATGCCATGCTCCCTCTGTTGATCGACCTGGGTGCTGCCCGCGAGGCCATGCCGGATATTGCTTTGCCAGCACACAGCCATTACCCGGAGGGTGAAGCGCGCGCCGCATGGCAGCTCCAACAGGCTAGGACCGTTTTTCAGCGCTTCTTCGGTGTTGATCCCTCCGGCTGCTGGGCTTCCGAGGGTGGTCTCAGCCAGGCTACACTGGGCCTGCTGGATCAACATCAATTCCGATGGACTGCCAGCGGAGATTCTGTGGTGCACAACAGCCTCAATCTGGCCCGGCAGGACAACCCGGATTTGCCCGATGCCGGAATTCACCAGCCCTATACGTTCGGCGAATCGGATACCGCCGTCTTCTTCCGTGACGACGGTCTGTCGGATCTGATCGGTTTTACTTATGCAGACTGGCACGCCAGGGATGCCGTTGGCGACCTGGTGCATCACATGGAAAACATTGCGGGGCAGGCCAAGGGCAAGACGAAGCCGGTGATTTCCGTGATCATGGATGGCGAAAATGCCTGGGAGTATTACCCCGAGAACGGTTTTCACTTCCTCGACGAACTTTATCGGGTACTGGCAAACCACCCCCGGCTCAGATTGACCACTTATGCCGATCTGGTGGCGAACCCCGTAGCCGCGCCGGTTCGTTTGCCGCATCTTGTGGCCGGCAGCTGGATTTACGGCACGTTCTCCACCTGGATCGGTGACCCGGACAAGAACCGGGCCTGGGATCTGCTCTGTGAAGCCAAAACCCACTTCGACCGGGTGATGGACAACGGCAGCCTCAATTCGGAGCAGAAAGCAGCCGCCATGCAGCAACTGGCTATCTGCGAAGGGTCCGACTGGTTCTGGTGGTTTGGTGACTATAACCCGGCCCAGATCGTCAGCGACTTTGAGCATCTGTATCGCCGTCACCTCGTCAACCTCTATGAAATGATCGGCTACCCGGCGCCGCCATCCGTGTTTCAGAAGCTCAGCCAGGGCAGCGGGGAACCAGCTCGCGGCGGCACCATGCGGCCGGGCCATGAGGCGGACCATCCTGCATGACTTCAGCGAACGACAAGGATCTGTTCAGTGCCCGAAGGGCCGGTGTGCTGCTTCACCCGACCTGCCTGCCCGGAAGCCTCGGTGTTCTGGGCGCCGGCGCCCGCCGGTTCGTCGATTTTCTGGCCGACAGTGGCATCACCATCTGGCAGACACTGCCTATTGGACCAACCCACCAGGATCTTTCACCGTACCAGTCCCTGAGTGCCCACGCGGGCAACCAGGATTTTATTGACCTCGCTGAACTGCTGCAGACCGGACTGCTGGCCGATGCTGAACTGGCCCAGCCCATCGCCGAATCCCGCCAGCAGCTGCTGGCTATCGCCGCCCAACGGTTTTACGAGGGCCATGCCACAGGCCGGAAGGGCTTTGATCTGGCCGGATTTGAAGCTTTCCGGGCAAGAAATGATTACTGGCTGGATGATTTCTGTCTGTTCTGCGCAATCCGGGAGGTTCAGGAGTCGCCAGGCTGGCTCCAGTGGCCAGAGCACTTGAGGGATCGGGAGCCGGCTGCCTTGCAGGCCTTTGTCGACCAAAACCAGGCCAGGCTGGCTCGCATCAGGTTTGAGCAGTTCCTGTTCAACCACCAGTGGCAGGCACTCAGGGACTATGCACGAAGCCGCAATGTTTTGCTGTTTGGTGATATCCCCATTTTTGTCGCTCAAGACAGCGCCGATGTTTGGGCCAACCGACAGTTCTTCAAACTGGACGCCCGGGGCGAACCCACTGTGGTTGCCGGTGTGCCGCCGGACTATTTTTCCGAGGAGGGCCAGCACTGGGGTAATCCACTCTACAACTGGCAGGTCATGGCGGAAGATGGCTACCAGTGGTGGCTTCAACGGCTCGAAAGCCAGCGCCATCTGTTCGATCTGATCCGGATAGACCATTTTCGGGGGCTTCAGGCCTATTGGGAGATCCCGGCTGAAGCTCCTCAACCACGAAACGGCTATTGGGTTCCCGGCCCCTCTGACCATTTTCTACAGGCCTGCTTCGACCGCTTCCCGGATTTACCCCTGGTGGCCGAAAATCTCGGCATCATCAGCGACGATGTGGAAGAACTTCGTCATCGCTTCCGACTGCCAGGGATGACGGTGATGCAGTTTGGCTTCGACGGCAGCCCAAACAATCCGCATCTGCTTCACAACCACCAGCCCCGGGATCTTGTCTACACCGGCACCCACGATAACGACACAACACTGGGGTGGTACCGCAGCCTGGATGACCGTACCCGGCACTATGTGAACGATTATCTGGCCACCAGTGGTGATGGGATGCCATGGCCGGTAATTGAAGCGGCGTTCCGTTCGGTCTGCTCATTGGCCGTGGTGCCTATGCAGGATTTCCTCGGTCTTGGAACCGAGGCAAGGTTCAATACGCCGGGCACCATTACAAATAACTGGACATGGCAACTGGACTGGAATTTTCCCGAGAAAGACTTGTCGAAAATAATCGCTGAATCGGTAAAACGACATGGGCGCCTCCCTCCGGTCTGAGCATTTTTTGATCAGCATCAAAGAGGCGGGCCCCAACCTTCGATATAACACACAAGCAGTATCAACAATTGGCGTTCAAGATGAGTCACGAGGGGGGGAAAATGGAACACAGACTCAGTAAACGCGTACAGGGAAAGCTTGGGCTGTTGGTATACAAGCGCGGGATGCCGGTTGCGACCGGTCAGATTCGCGATGCCTCCAAACGTGGTCTGTTCATTGCCACGGACTACACTGACGTTCAGTTAAACCAGACTGTGGAACTGGAGTTCCGTTTTCCGGATACCCAGGAAAAGCGGTTCCGTCGGCTGAAGGCCCATGTTGTGCGGAAGTCAGACCGCGGCCTTGGTGTCGATTTTGAAGGCGTCGAGAACGACAGTTTCACGATTTCTTCACTGATTAACTGGCTTAAAAACCACCACATGCCAGTCAATTATTTTCCTGCCCGCAGGAAACAAGCCTGAAGAACACCCAGGGAGAGGATCTGTTCATGGAACGACTCAAAGGTAAAGTGGCCGTGATCACCGGTGGCTCCGTTGGCATCGGAGCCGCAACAGCGCTCCGAATGGCAGAAGAGGGCGCTGCTGTCGCCATTCTCGACTGCCAGGATTCCGAGGGAGAGGCCCTGGCTAAACAACTTGAAGGCCGCGGTCTGAAGGCGGGTTACTGGCACTGTGACGTAAGCAAGGAACAAGAGGTCAAACAGGTTCTGGCCGCCGTTGCCGATACCTTCGGTAGCCCGACTGTACTGGTGAACAACGCCGGCATTGCCGGGGCGAACAAGCCGACCCATGAACTCACGGAAGAAGAGTGGGACCATGTTCAGGATGTGAACGTCAAGGGCGTGTTTTTCTGCACCAAGCACGCCATTCCCCACATGAAAAAAGCGGGTGTTGGCAGCATTATCAACCTGTCATCCATTTATGGGCTGGTGAGTGCGCCGGATATTCCGCCTTATCATGCCTCCAAGGGCGCTGTGCGTTTGATGTCCAAAACCGACGCCCTGTTGTATGCCACTGAAAACATTCTCTGCAATTCCATTCACCCCGGGTTTATATGGACCCCGCTGGTTGAGGCCCACCTCAAAACGACCGGACAGGACCCGGAGGAAGCTAAAAAGGCCACAGCGGCAATGCATCCTGTCGGTCACATGGGCGAGCCGGATGATATTGCCTGGGGCGCTGTCTATCTCGCCTCCGACGAATCCAAGTTTGTGACCGGAAGTGAACTGGTGATTGATGGCGGTTATACCGCTCGATGATGTCCCGACCAACCTGAGCGGAGTTCAAACTTGACCCTGGCAGCCTATACCCCGCGGTCCTTGCCGGAATCCCTGAGCGGATTGTTCCAGTTGGCGCTGGACCTTCGGTGGACCTGGCATCACGGTACCGATGAACTCTGGCGCGCTCTTGATTCGGACATCTGGAACACCACCCGGAACGCGTGGCTGGTTTTGAACAGCGTGTCCGGGGAGCGGCTGGAAGAACTGGCCGCAGACCCCGACTTTCAGCAGCGCTACCGTGAGCAGATTCATGCTCACCAGGCTTTCACAGAGGCTGACACCTGGTATTCGACCGATTGTCCGGGCGATCTGGGCGAGGGCGTTGCCTATTTCTGCATGGAATATGGTCTGAGCGAATCGCTGCCGCTGTACAGCGGTGGTCTGGGCGTACTGGCCGGCGATTTTCTGAAGGCGTCCAGCGATCTGGGTGCACCAGTCATGGCGGTGGGTCTGCTGTACCAGCAGGGCTACTTTCGCCAGGCCATCAGCACCGATGGCGAACAGCTGGAGTTCTATCCTTACAACGACCCCACCATGCTGCCCGTCTCGCCCCTGCGGGACGCTGACGACCAGTGGGTGAGGGTGATTGTGCCTTTCCCGGGAAGACACGTGCGCCTTCGGGCCTGGAAGGCCCAGGTGGGCCGCTGCGAGCTGTTGCTGCTCGATAGCAACGACCCCCGAAACGAACCGGGCGACCGGGGTATCACCAGCGAACTCTATACCGGTGACCCGGAAAAGCGCCTGCAACAGGAAATGGTATTGGGCATCGGTGGCTGGCGTCTGCTGGAACAACTGGGGAGATCGCCGTCACTCTGCCATCTGAATGAGGGCCACTGTGCCCTGGCGCTCATAGAGAGGGCCTTCAGCTGGCAGGACGACCATGAAAGTGATTTCCAGACAGCTCGAACCGCAACCAGGGCGACCAATCTGTTTACCACGCACACCTCGGTGGCGTCCGGCTTTGATCATTTCTCCCGATCGCTATTGCGACTGTATCTGACACCCTGGCTCGAAGGCCGCGACCTGAATGTCGATCAATTGCTGGCATTGGGAAGCCAGCCCTCCAGCCCAGACAATCAGTCGACTGACCTTAAACTCAATATGGCCTTGCTGGCCCTCAATATGAGTGGTCGGTTCAACGGTGTCAGCCGCATCCACCAGAAGGTCACCCAGACCATTTTCCAGCCTTTCTTCCCGCGCTGGCCGGCCGAAGACATTCCGGCGGACTATGTGACCAATGGCATCCACACGCCGAGCTGGGATTCTCCGGAATCCGACGCCATCTGGACCCGGGCCTGTGGCAAGGATCGCTGGCGCAGGCCTCTCCAGAGCACCTGCCCGATGACTGACATCGCCGACGAAGAATTATGGGAAATGAGGCGCCTGGAGCGCGCAAGGCTGATTACCTACCTCCGGCGAAGGCTTGCGAGCCAGCATTGCGAACAAAACCCCGGAAACAACCATGAAGCCGCGTGTGGCCTTTTGTTGGACCATGAAACCCTCACGTTGGGCTTTGCCCGCCGGTTTACGGAATACAAGCGACCAGATCTCCTGCTCAAGGATCAGGAGCGCCTGCTCAAACTGCTTGCCAGCCGTGATCGCCCGATTCAGATTGTGCTTGCAGGCAAGGCCCACCCCTACGATCTCCCGGGGAAAGACATCATCCGGCGATGGAAAGCCTTCTCCCGGCGACCGGATGTCGAGGGCAAGGTGGTGTTTATTGAAGACTACGATCTTGGCGTGGCCAACCAGCTTATCCAGGGCGTGGATGTGTGGCTCAATTGTCCGAGACACCCTTGGGAAGCCTGCGGCACCAGTGGCATGAAGGTACTCGTGAACGGGGGACTGAACCTGTCACAGTACGATGGCTGGTGGGCGGAGGCCTGGAACCCGGATGTGGGCTGGGCTATTCGACCTGGCGCTACCTTTGACGAGCTAAGCGGGTCAAACAATCACGACCACGATCTCTCAGACATGGAACAGCTGTTTGATCTGTTGGAGAACGAGGTAATTCCCGGGTTCTATGACGTCGACAGCGAAGGTATTCCCCGGAACTGGGTTGGACGTATGCGCGCAAGCATGGATCAACTGACGGCGGCCTATTCCGCCAACCGGATGGTGAGGGAATACGTCGAACAGTTCTATCTACCCATGGCAGAAATGGGAAGCCGGCGCAGCTCCGAGACTGCACGGGAGCTACTTGGTGAATACGGAGAAATCTCCAGGCACTGGTCCCGGTTGCGTTTCAACAGCTTCAATACAAGCGAAGATTCGGGTAGCCAGACTTTCACCGTGGAAGTCTACCTGGATGGAATTGACGAGCAGCGGATTGCAGTAGAGCTTGTTGCAGAGGATTCCGAGCATGGCCCAAGAACCATTACGGCCATGCAGATGAAGCATCCGCTGGGTGGTTCCCCGCATACCTATCTTTATGAATGCACAGTGCCTTCACGCCCCGAAGGACACTACACGCCGCGCCTGCGAGTGCGGGATGAACGCCTGAACCTTCCCCTGGAAAACCCCGCCATACTCTGGCTCAGGTAGGCCTCAGCTGCGCCAGAACGCCGGCGATAGAACGATCACCACGCTCAGTATCTCCAGACGCCCCATCAGCATACCCACAGACAGTACCCATTTTGCGGCATCGGGAAGCGGCCCGAAATTACCCGCAGGGCCAATGATGTCCCCAAGGCCGGGGCCGACATTGGTCAGCGAGGTGAGGGCGCCAGACAGTGCCGTCACAAAGTCCAACTGCATGGCGGCCAGGGCAACCGTGATCAGCAAAAGACAGAGCAGGAAGATGAACGTGTAGGCAATCATCGACGAAATAATCTCATCGCTCACGGCCCGGCCGTTGTAATTACGGGTAAGAACCGCACGAGGGTGCAGCAGGCGCATCAACTGCTCACGGAGGATGATCAGGGAAAGCTGGAACCGGAAGATTTTCATGCCGCCGGCCGTGGAACCAGAGCAGCCGCCCACGAACATCAGGAAAAAGAACAGCACGAACGCCAGAGGGCCCCAGGCGGAATAATCTTCGGACGCATAGCCCGTGGTGGTTACCACAGAAGTGACGTTAAACAGGGTAGAGGCGTAGTTATGGATGGGATCGAAGGGGACCGGTGACACCATCCAGCGGTAGAGTGTCAGAAGCAGCGGTACAAAAAACAGGATCGCGAGAAACAATCGCACCTGCTGATCCCGGAAAAGAACGCCGTGTTGGCCATGCATTTCACGCACGAAAAGGAAGAAGGGCAAGCTGCCGATAATCATGAAAAATGTGGCTTCCATGAGGATCAGATCATTGAACTTGCCCATGGAAAGATCCGAGGTGGAAAAGCCACCGGTGGCGATGCTCGTAAGACCATGGTTGAAGGCATCGAAGAGCGTCATGCCAGAAAACCAGTAGGTAACCACCGCAATGATCGAAAACGCCAGATAAACCACCAGCAAGCCACGGCTGAGTGTTTTCATTCTTGGCAGAGCCTTGTCGGTCCATTCCGAAGACTCGGTGGCGAACAGCCGCATGCCGCCGACCCGCAGAAACGGGAGTACGGCAACGAACATACCGATAATCCCGATACCACCGATCCATTGCAGGATGGACCGCCAGATCAAGAGATCCCTGTCCATATCATCGAGGCCGCTGAGCACGGTTGCCCCGGTGGTGGTAATCCCCGAGGTGCCCTCGAAAAAGGCGTCTGCGGCAGAAATGCCCAGGTCACTCAGATAGAAAGGAAGGGATGAAAACAGGGCAATAATGAACCAAGAAGATACCGTGAGTACGAACATGTACCGGGGCTTCAGATCTCTCGGTTTGCGGTAGGTGGCGGCCATTCCCAGTATACCGAGGCCCCAGACAATGGCCGCCGATTCTGCAAACGCCATGGCGTTCGGCGCTTCAGAGCCCGCAAGCAGGATGACAGGCAATGTCATGAAAATGCTCAAAAGCACGAACATGACGCTGACAATGAAAATGACGGGGTAGAGATTTCTCAATGGATGCTCGAGCCAGCTGATACCGGGAGACGGCGTCAGAATACCTGTGGGGTCGGCCTTCCGCAAGGTAACACCGCGCGGATGCTGAAATTACCGGCGAATTAAATCGGTGTAAATAACGCGTAAATGCGGATCTTTCTGATGGCAAAACGCGTCAGTCTGGTGCAAGTTCAGCGATGTACACCGAACAATTCGGTTAAGGAGATAAAAAATGAAACACGTACGTTCAATTGCCGTTATCTTTGCCACCGGTATGGCTGCCGCAGGAGCCGCATCCGCCCAGGATATGTACAAGTCTGGCGTTGGCGGGCTCTACACAGGCCTGAACTACACTTTCATGAACCTTGAGAGCGGTAACGCGGATGCCGACGTAGGCACGCTGTCTGCCAAAGTTGGCGTGATGGCGACGCCGTATCTGGGCATCGAAGCGCGGGGCGGTTTTGGCGTGGATGACGACCGCATCGGCGGAGTCGATTATTCACTGGATAACTTCTTCGGCGGCTACGCCACGTTCAATCTGGCCAACGAATCACCCATTACGCCGTACGCTATCCTCGGTTTCACCCGGGTCGAAATCGAAGCTTCTTCGTTTCTGGGCACTGCCACCGAGGATGAAACGGACGTTTCCTACGGCATCGGCATAAATATGGAATTTGCGCCGAACCTGTCCGGCAACCTTGAATACATGCGTTATTATGAAGACAGTAATGCCGAAGTCGATGGTCTGGGCGTCGGTATTCAATTCAACTTCTGAAACCAGGCCACCGGGGAGACTGTTTGAACCATCTGGCTCATGTATTTCTCGCGCCGGACTCACCTGAAGCTCGGGTGGGGAGCATCCTCGGTGACTTTACCCGGGGCGTCGATCTCTCGACGCTGCCGGACCCGGTGAAGCAGGGCGTCCGCCACCATCGGGCGGTCGACAGCTTCACCGACCAGCACCCCGACGTACTTGCCAGCAAACAGGTCTTCTCCCGTCAACGTCGTCGATTTGCCGGCGTTGCGCTCGATATTCTCTATGACCATTTTCTTCTCAAACACTGGGACCGGTTCAGTGAAATTGAGCAAGAGGCGTTTATTCGCCGTATATACAACGAGTTGCAGCAGAAAGAACATCTAATGCCGGACAAAATGGCCAGAGTTACCCGAATGATGGTGTGGAACGACTGGTTCGGAGCCTATCAGGATCTTGAAAACATCGGGAAGGCACTGGACCGCGTTGCAGGGCGCATACGGTTCAGAAATGATTTCGCCGGCATGATCACCGAAATCCGCGCAAACCAGGAAGAACTGGAGCAAAAGTTTTTATCATTTTTCCTGGATTTACAGGTATTTGCAGGAGGTATTGAATGAGGTTTGTTATTAGGGCGTTGTTGGCTGTGACATTGGTTTTTCCATCAGCGATGGCGGTTTCTGCGGAGGCCGATGCCAACAATAGCCAGCAGCGACCGCCGGAAACCCTTGGCTATGTTGAATGGGTAGTCATGAAAGATACCAACCTGAGGCTGAAGGCGCGACTCGATACAGGCGCCAAAACGTCGTCTCTGCACGCGGTAAACATCGAGGGCTTTGAGCGCGACGGCGAGGAGTGGGTCAGTTTCCAGATTCCACTGGGTGACCACGAGGACCAGCCGACCGAGGGCGAACTGGACCATGACGACGTCATTCTGGAGTTCGAGCGGCCGGTCGAGCGAACAGTTCTGATTAAACGAAAAGGCGCGCCATCCCAGAAGCGATATGTGGTCATGATGGACTTCTGCATTGCCGGAACCACCCATACCACGCAGTTTTCACTGACAGACCGCGGCAAGTTCTCCTATCCGGCGCTGCTGGGTCGCCGATTCATGCGCGATGACAACATCCTGATTGATTCGGCAGACTCGTTTATGGCTGAAAAAGAGTGTGAGTACATAACGCTGGAAGAGCTGGCAAAGAGGCATGCCGAGAATGTGGTAGAGGAAACCGATAGCGATTCCTGAACGCGGGGGCTGGGATTGCTCATCCCAGCCCAGTTTTATTGAAGACCCGAGAGCCGGACAGGCGAGTTGCGTATTGGAGGTCGAGCATTTTTATAAGTTTCTCACTCCGTACTTCTACACTATATTTAACATAATATACATTATGCGCAGTTGGATATGCGTTTGAACCACACCATAGCAATTTTTTGGACGACCACTTTCCGCTCCACAGCCATCTCCTTGCCGGCAGGCTCTGTCAAAGCCACAGCAGAACCAGCATCAATGAAACGCTAACCCCGGAAACAAATGCAGTCCTTATCAGGTTCCATCGTACCCAGCGATTTTCGAAAGAGCGCCGTTCTGATGCGAGCATAAGTTCATCCATGTCGTCCACATTCAACATTTGCAGGGCGTTATTGAGCGGAACATTAATCAGGAATGTTGGTAGTTGGACCCCAAGGGTATAGACGACCGCACTGGCAACTACCTGGGTTGGCACAAGGCCGTCGTTTTGCAGGAATGCCAGAATCGCCGCTGCCACTAAAGCAAAGACGGATCCGATCCATACAAGACCAAAGACGGGATGACCGGCCTGGATAATGAACGTTAGTTGGTTCAGGTACAAGCCAATTTTCGTGGAACCATGTCGGATGTTATTGCCGCAACATGCCAAAGTTTTTGCCGAGGGCGACAAATTCAAACACAGCCTCAACCAATCCATCGTCGATAGGACTTTTGAGTCTGTTCTGCTCAACGCTTGAAAGCCGTGTACATCCGCCCTGCTCCGTCTATTGCGGCCTCACAGCCAATGGCAGCCGCTCTCGAATGAACTCGGCTAAAGCTTTTGTATGCGGTGGCACACCTACCCGTGATGGCATCAACAGACTGAGGCTTGCGTACTGGGATACCCAATCTGGCAATACCCGAACGAGCTGGCCGGCTTCAACGGGTGCTCTGCAGACATAATCAGGCAATGCAGTAACGCCCAGGCCATCGATTGCGGCTTGCCTGATTGTCGACATATCCTCTGAGCAAAGTGCGATATGGGTAGTCTGATGGGTACGAAGACCATCTTTGTGCTGCAAGGGAATCGCCTCTTTCGCGCCGGCTCTCCCCACCTTTAAGAAACGACAACTGTCTAAATCATAGGGTGTTTGCAGTTGTTCTAGTTGCTCCAGATAACCAGGCGAGCAATAAAGCTGCCATTCCACATTCGCGATAAACCGCTGTATCAAGCTCGAATCAGGCAATTCGCCACTGTGCCCGCGAATAGCGATGTCTACTCCCTCAGTAATCAAGTCGATCATGGAGTTGGTGACGCGTTGTTCGATAAGCACTTTCGGATGCAGCCTGGCGAAATCAGTCACGATATCGAACAGAACAAATTGCGCCACACCCAGCGAACAACTGATCACAACCTTTCCTGAAAGGCTTCCACCTCTATTGTCCATTGCTGCTTCAGCCATTTCGAATTGGTCAACGAGCTTTCGAGCATGCTGGTAGAAGCTCTTCCCTTCTTCGGTAACGGCGACATTGCGGGAACTTCTCTGAAGCAGCCTCACACCAAGGCGCTCCTCCAGCTGAGCAACATGTCGGCTCAGTCGCGACTTGGGCATGTCCAATGCCTTTGCCGCTGCGGTGTAACCCTTCTTTTCAACAACATGCACGAAATAGAAGTAGTCGTTCAGGTCAATGCTCACACTAGCGTCCTATATATGGAACGTATAGTTCATATTTTAGCCATTTTTGTTCAGATACCAAGCTGCTAGATTATTTTCAGATCAGATATGGAACGGAGAAAGACAATGACCGATCAGGTTGCTCAACAACATGACTCGATAACAGCTCTTGCCCCGGTAAAGGGGAGCCCACTGAGTGTAGGCTCAGGATTCACAGGAGTGGGCTTTCGTCACGGGCAGTTCTACGGGGCTATGGATCCCCTCATCATGGTGGATCACTACACCATGACGGAACCGACTTTTGGCGCCCACCCTCACGCTGGGCTCTCGGCGGTCACCGTTTTGTTTGAAGATACGGACGGTAAATTCAACAACCGCGATTCGCTGGGGAATGACTTCGACATTAACCCTGGCGACCTATACTGGCTGAATGCGGGCAGCGGTGCCGTTCACGACGAGGCACCGCGAGAAGGCGCCACGATTCATGGACTGCAGATTTTCGTGAATTTGCCCGGCCGCATGAAGCACCAGGCGCCAAGCTCCCTGCATGTGAAGCGAGAAGACATGCCGACCTTGAAGGGCCAGGGCTACTGTGTGCGGCTGGTTCTTGGCCAAAGCAACGGGGTCGAGACGGACGCGGCGTCGGTATGGCCAGCCACTATTCTTGATGGTTTTGCTGACAAAACATCGGTATTCGAACACCGCATTCAAACGGACTTTAATGCCTGGATCTATTCTGTTGAAGGCGACATCGAATTTCACGTGCGCGGCGAATGGTTCACTCTCCACCAGGGAGAGTCCAGCGCGATTGTTGGCACGGAGGGCGAGACAGTCACAATACGCGGAAAGTCTCCATCAAGCAGCCATTTTGCGGTGCTCTCGGGTGAGACAATCAATGAAAATTTCGTTCAACACGGACCGTTTGCAATGAGCACCCAACAAGAAATCGACGAGGTGCTTGCTCGTTATAACGCGGGAGAATTGGGGAGCCTTGTATGAAAGTTTTAACGTTTGCCGCGACTAACAGTCGCAAATCCATCAATAAACAACTCGTAAAATACGCCGCGACCAAGCTGGCGAATGCTGAGATCGATTATGTTGAGATTAATGATTTTGACTTGCCGATCTACAACATCGACCTGGAGGAGCAATACGGCATTCCTAAGTGCGCGCATGCCTTCCAGGCCAGGATCGAACAAGCGGACGTGATTCTGGTTTCCTTTGCGGAGCACAACGGCAACTTCACTGTAGCGTTTAAAAACCTCTTAGATTGGATGAGTCGAATTGGCCGGAACGTCTACCGCGACAAACCGATCGTGATGCTCGCCACGTCTCCGGGGCCAGGTGGCGGAAATACCGTGTTGAAGCTCGCTGAGGCCGCTGCTCCCTTTTTTAATGGCAAGGTCGTTGGCAGCCTCAGCATTCCAAGCTTTTTCGATAACTTTGATGTCGATCGCGGCGAGCTGACGAATAGTGATCTCGTTGAAAAGCTTGAACAGGTATTGAGTGCCTTTGCCTCCGAACCCCAGATCACCTAACTGTTTACCCAACTGCTAACATACGTCAGTTTCAGATATCAGTCGCGCAAAAGGTCGACATCCAACGCTGCAGGATTGACCGAGCCCTTCAGGTAAGCGTGGCAGTTCTGAACAAAGATGAGCCTTTTCTTGCCGACCACTTGCGAGATCATTTGCTCGTCAACGTCCAACAGCGCCACGATGCTCAACGCGCTTTTATTTCGAAGGTCGGAGGCTGTCGCCATCAACTCTACGGTGTGCATATTCCGGCGAACGTGAACGCCCATTCTGGCTGAACGTGAACACCTTTTTTCTTAACGCATCACCCACCGGAGTTTGTACCCTGGGTGTTCACGTTCAGTCAATTTCCTGAAGTCGCTTTCTC
>Ga0207884_1000209_pt1 | contig 51418 bp, 45 predicted proteins | sample MalvirmetaMSP144_FD_184236 | JGI IMG/M metagenome (GOLD analysis project Ga0207884, IMG submission 184236) | Marine viral communities from the Deep Pacific Ocean - MSP-144 (SPAdes) | ecosystem: Environmental > Aquatic > Marine > Oceanic | place: Pacific Ocean | collected 2011-07-08 | reverse complement strand
TCAATTTTCGACGAGTCACTGTCCTGATATTTCGTATCCGAAATACCTCGGCCAGCGCCCACACGAATTACTTGGTTAACTTTTTAAAGAGCAGTGGGAGCGTCTCCGTTCCCTGATCAAGGCCGCGCATTCTACAGTGAATCGCACCCTTGTCAACTGCTTTTTTGTGGTCTGAAGCCGCTGATGGCGCACTTCAATCAAAAAGCAATTGCCCTTGGCTTTGAGCGTGTTTAACGCCGTCTGCATCAAGGGAACCGGCATTCTACAGACCAGGAGGAATGTGTCAACGCCGTTAAATGAATTATCTTTGTTTACTTCGGTTACCACCTACAGGCTGATCATTATGCATCCAATAAATACAGGCTAGCGCCTACTGTTCGCTCGCAGCCTGGCTCGACTGTTTTGACCGGCGGAACAAGGCAAAGACCGGCCCGGAAAGAGCGTAGGCGAGAAAACCACTGAACAGCACGGTCGCCGGATCCAGCGCCACAATCACAAATGTGAGCACCACCAAAAGAATGGCCGCAAAGGGCACCCGGCCACGGAGATCCAGGTCCTTGAAGCTTTTGTAGAGAATATTGCTGACCATAAGCAGACCACACCCGCCCACAACGATCAGCGTCATCGCTGTTAGCCAGGCCGCTGGCTCAAACTGGTGAAAGCACCACACAAGCCCGGCCACACAGGCCGCAGCAGCGGGGCTGGCGAGACCGACGAAAAACTTCTTGTCGACCGAGCCAATCTGGGTATTGAACCGCGCAAGGCGCAGGGCCGCGCCGGCAACATAGATGAAGGTGATAGCCCAACCAACCTGGCCAAGGTTATTCAGCGACCAGAAGAAGGCCACCAAGCCGGGAGCCACACCAAAGGCGACCATGTCCGCCAGACTGTCATATTCCTCGCCGAACTTACTCTGGGTGTTGGTCAGTCGCGCGACACGACCATCCAGCCCGTCGAGGATCATGGAAACGAAAATCGCAATAGCCGCGTTATCGAACACACCATTGGCTGCAGACACAATCGCATAGAACCCTGAAAACAGGGATGCCGTCGTCAGCGCATTGGGCAGAAGGTAAATTCCCTTGCGACGAACGGGTGCGCCTTCGACCAACTCTTCCTCGACAACCTCACCCGTCTCGATCTCGGGATCGGTGCCCGGCTCTATGGCCGACTCTGGCCTGTTTTCAGGCTGTGATTTCTTTTCACTCATCCTTATCACTCCGGATAGCATTTGTGCGGAGTATATACGAAAAACGCGGCCACTAGGGCCGCGCTCGGTTGTTGCGTCTCGCCAACAATCCTAGTTTTTCTCTTTATCAACGATCTTGTTCGCAGAGATCCAGGGCATCATGGAGCGCAGCTTCTCGCCTACGGTCTCGATCTGATGCTCCGCATTGATGCGACGACGTGCCGTCATGGACGGGTAGTTGCTGCTGCCTTCCTGAATGAACATCTTGGCATATTCGCCGGTCTGGATGCGCTTCAGTGCGTTGCGCATGGCCTCGCGGGACTGCTCGTTGATGATTTCCGGACCGGTCACGTACTCGCCATATTCCGCATTGTTGGAAATGGAGTAGTTCATGTTGGCGATGCCGCCTTCGTACATCAGGTCAACGATCAACTTGAGCTCGTGCAGGCACTCGAAGTAAGCCATCTCGGGCTCATAGCCTGCATCCACCAGAGTTTCAAAGGCCGCCTTGACGAGCTCAACGGTGCCGCCACAAAGAACAGCCTGCTCACCGAACAGATCGGTTTCGGTCTCGTCCTTGAAGGTGGTTTCAATGATGCCGGTGCGGCCGCCACCAATGCCACTGGCGTAAGAAAGCGCCAGGTCTTTGGCGGATCCGGACGCATCCTGGAAAATGGCAATCAGGTCGGGAATGCCGCCACCGCGGGTGAATTCAGTGCGTACGGTATGGCCCGGCGCCTTCGGGGCAATCATGATCACATCCAGATCTTTACGGGGCTCGATCTGGTTGTAGTGAATCGCAAAACCGTGGGCAAATGCCAGAGTAGCACCCTGCTTCAGATTCGGTTCGATTTCAGCAGCATATAGCTGCGACTGGAATTCATCAGGAGTGAGAACCATGACCACGTCCGCTGCTGCAACAGCGGAAGGAACGTCGTTGGTTTTCAGGCCATAAGCTTCCGCTTTGGCGATGGAGGACGATCCCGGGCGCAGACCCACAGTGACATCAACACCGGATTCTTTCAGGTTGCAGGCGTGGGCGTGCCCCTGTGAACCAAAGCCGATGATGGCAACTTTCTTGCCCTGAATGATGGAAAGATCGCAATCCTTATCGTAATAAACCTGCATAAAAACCTCTGTGTTTGTAGGGACCTTCAATAGGCCGCGATTGTACAGAATATTGTCAGTGCCTGTTAAAGGCTCAGAACCTTTTCACCACGGGCAATGCCGGAGACGCCCGAGCGCACAACTTCCAGTACGCCGGAGGTACCGATCGCCTGGATGAAGCCATCAAGTTTCTCGCTGTCACCGGCCAGCTGGACCGTGTACACCGAACTGGTGACATCCACAATCTGGCCACGGAAAATATCGACGGTTCGCTTGATTTCGGCGCGCTGGGAGCCGGTAGCCTTGAGCTTGACCAGCATGAGTTCGCGCTCGATGTGAGCGCCTTCGGTCAGGTCAACCAGCTTGACCACTTCTATCAGCTTGTTGAGCTGCTTGGTGATCTGCTCAATTACCTTGTCGGAACCGGTCGTAGTGACTGTCAGCCGCGAGAGCGTTTCGTCCTCGGTAGGCGCAACCGTAAGGGTTTCGATGTTGTAGTTGCGCTGGGAAAACAGACCTACAACCCGTGACAGAGCACCCGGCTCGTTTTCCAGCAGAACAGAGATGATTCGACGCATGATCAGACCCTCTCCGTCTTGCTGAGCCACATATCCTTCATCGAACCGCGGGCTACCTGCATGGGGTAGACGTGTTCAAACCGGTCAACGTAGATATCAACAAATACCAACTGGTCTTTCATTGCCAGCACTTCCTTGAGCTTCGGCTCCAGATCTTCCTTTTTGTCGATCCGCACACCGACATGGCCATAGGCCTCTGCCAGCTTGATGAAGTCCGGCAGGGATCCCATGTAAGACTCCGCGTGGCGGGACTCGTAGTTCATGTCCTGCCATTGCTTGACCATCCCCAGCGCCTGGTTGTTCACATTGATGATCTTCACCGGCAGATTGTACTGCTTGCAGGTCGACAGCTCCTGGATGTTCATCTGGATACTGCCTTCACCGGTAATACAAAGCACTTCATCGTCCGGGTAATTGAGTTTGACACCCATGGCGGCCGGCAGGCCGAAGCCCATGGTTCCAAGGCCACCAGAGTTGATCCAGCGGTTCGGGCGATCAAACTTGTAGTACTGGGCCGCGAACATCTGGTGCTGTCCGACATCAGTGGTCACATAGGCCTCGCCCTTGGTCAGACGCCACAGCGCCTCGATCACTTCCTGGGGCTTGATCGTGTCATCACTGGTTTCATAGCGCATACCGTGAAAGGCACGCCACTCATCGATCTGCTTCCACCATGCCGCAATGGCATCGGCGTCCGGCCTTACCTTGCTCTCCTTGACCAGTGTGATCATCTCCTTGAGTACCGCATCAACCGGGCCAACGATTGGCACGTCTGCGTCGATAGTCTTGGAGATTGAGGCCGGGTCAATATCAATGTGAACGATCCGCGCACCGGGACAGAACTTCTCGGTGGCATTGGTCACACGATCATCAAAACGCGCGCCGACACAAAGGATCAGGTCAGCATGGTGCATGGACATATTCGACTCATAGGTCCCATGCATGCCCAGCCAGCCAAGGTGCTGCTTGTCAGAGGCCGGATAGCAACCGATGCCCATAATGGTGTTGGTAATGGGATAACCGAGCATTCTGACAAGCTCGGTGAGCTGGTCAGACGCCTTGCCCAGAATGACGCCACCGCCGGCGTAAATGATCGGTCGTTTGGCGGCCATGAGCATGTCCACGGCCTTCTTGATCTGACCCGCATGCCCGCGAATAGCCGGGTTATAGGAACGGAGTTTCACCTTCTTGGGGAAGACGTACTCATAACGCTCGTTGGGCGTGGTCATATCCTTGGGAACATCAACAACGACAGGGCCAGGGCGACCCGTTGACGCGATGTAATAGGCCTTGCGGATGATTTCCGGAATCTCTTCCGGGTGGCGGACACTAAGATTGTGCTTTACCACCGGACGGGACACGCCGATCATATCCGTTTCCTGGAAAGCGTCCTCGCCTATCAGCGTTGACGCAACCTGGCCACAGATCACGACCATGGGAATGGAATCCATGAAGGCCGTTGCAATACCGGTGATGGTGTTGGTCGCTCCGGGGCCGGAGGTCACCAGAACAGTGCCCGGCTTTCCCGATGCCCGGGCATAGCCGTCAGCCATGTGCACGGCTGCCTGTTCATGCCGCACCAGAATATGCTTGACCTTGTCCTGTCTGAAAAGCGCGTCATAGATATGAAGCGCCGCACCACCCGGATAGCCGTATATGTATTCAATACCCTCATCTTGCAGGGACCGAATCAGCATATCAGCGCCAGACAATAACTCCACGATGTTCTACCCTCTTCTACGAGTGAATGAGCCGGAAAGCGCCCGGCCGGGTGCCTGGGTGTCCGGATCTCTGGCCTCTTGTGAAAGCCGCACCGGATACTCTGCCACACTGATAAAAAGAGGTTGTCTCCTGGCCAGCCGCCCTCCTGAGGGTTGCGGAGAACGACCAATCAACGGGTTGCGCTCGAAATGACGGCACAACGACCAGTCCGCGACTGAATTCGCGGGGCGTTCAGTGTGGTTGCTGATGGGGGATACTTGCTCGGGATTGCCTGCCGTATTGACCCCAGTCTTCAGGCAACGGGTAATTTTGACAGCCGGAAACTCCCTGTCAATAGCAATGGCCGATTCTATGCCCCATCGCGACCAAGGTCTGCCATACTTTGCGCAGGGATTTGAACCAGCCGAAAGAAAGTTATCTTTACAAATGGCAGGATCACTTTAGTCTTAAAGGCAATCCTGGCCCATGTTAAAGCCCACGTCAGACCCACGTCAGACACGTTATAAAGAGTACAGGCATGAACAAAAAGATTATCGCTCTCGCATTGGTTGTAATGGCAGTCCCTGTTTTTGCGACGGCTCAGTCGGTCTATAAATGGACCGATGAAGAAGGCGTCACGCATTTTGGTGATCGCAAGCCTGTAGGGAAAGCATCCGAATCGGTCAGTGTTCGCACCGGCAGCGCCAGCAAAGCGTCGGGCGGCGACAGCGGAAAGAGCCCGCAGCAAAAAATTGATGAAATGGAAGAGCAGGAAGCCAGTACTCAGGAAACGGCGGAGATGAACGCCGCTGAACGGGCCAGGCAGAAGCAGCGTGCCGCCAATTGCCAGACCGCCAGAAGCAATCTGGCTTTGATCCAGACCGGAAGCCGCATCAAAGTGCAGGAGGACGGCGAAGAGCGCTACCTCACTCCGGAAGAAATCGAGGAGAAGCGCCAGCAGTTCGAAAAGATTGCCGAGCTTAATTGCGGAGAAAGCCCCCAGCAATAATCGCAGACAAGCTCGGACGCTAACCTTCTTCAAAGGCGGGCTGGAGCCATTCCCGGCCCCACCCGCTCATTGCGTTAGTATCGATCAGGCTTTGGTGAATACCAGAGCATGGGCATTGGCCTCACCTTCGCTGACCTGACCCCGAATGGTGTCGCCCGGCAGGAAATCTCCCTGCAGCAGACGCTGCGCCAGCGGATTTTCAATCATTCGCTGAATGGCCCGTTTCAAGGGACGTGCACCGTAAACCGGGTCATAACCCACTTCCGCCAGCAACTCCATGGCCGCATCATCCAGTTCAAGTTTCATGTCCTGCTCCTGCAGTCGTTTGCCAAGAGACTCGACCTGGATGCGGGCAATGCCCTGAATCTGGCTTTCCGCCAGCGGATGGAAAACCACCACCTCGTCTACCCGATTAATGAACTCCGGACGGAAGTGAGTGCCCACTACCTCCAGGACAGCTGACTTCATAGACTCATAGTTATCCTCGCCGGCTTTCTGCTGGATGATGTCCGAACCCAGATTGGACGTCATCACGATCACGGTGTTTCTAAAATCGACCGTGCGCCCCTGGCCGTCCGTCAGCCTTCCGTCTTCAAGCACCTGCAGCAGGATGTTGAAGACATCCGGATGAGCCTTCTCCACTTCGTCCAGAAGCAGAACCGAATAGGGCCGCCGACGCACTGCCTCGGTCAGGTAGCCGCCCTCTTCATAACCGACATAGCCGGGAGGTGCACCAATCAGCCGGGCCACGGAATGCTTCTCCATGAATTCGGACATATCGATCCGCACCATGGCTTCCTCGGTATCGAACAGGAAGGACGCGAGCGCCTTGCACAGTTCTGTTTTGCCCACACCAGTGGGGCCGAGGAAAAGGAACGATCCGTTGGGCCGATGTGGGTCAGCAAGCCCTGCTCGGGAACGACGCACTGCGTTGGACACGGCTTCTACCGCCTCATTCTGGCCGATCACCCGGCCGTGGAGGGCCTCCTCCATCCGCATCAGCTTGTCGCGCTCGCCCTCAAGCATCTTGGATACCGGAATACCGGTCCACTTGGAGACAATTTCAGCAATTTCCTCGTCGGTCACCCGGTTGCGAAGCAGCTTCATTTCCATCATTTCGGCCTGGCTGGCCATATCCAGCTGCCGCTCGAGTTCCGGAATCTGGCCATACTGAAGCTCGGACATCTTGCCCAGATCCCCTGCCCGCCGGGCATTCTCAAGATCAATGCGGGCCTGCTCGAGCCGGCTCTTGATCTTCTGGGAGCCGTGCAGCGCGGCTTTTTCGGTGTTCCAGACTTCCTCAAGATCGGCGTATTCCCGTTCAACGCCGCTAATCACGTCGGAAAGCTCGGAGAGCCGCTTCTTGGATGCCGGATCGGTTTCCTTTTTCAGCGCTTCCCGCTCAATCTTCAACTGGATCAGGCGCCGCTCAAGGCGATCCAGCGCTTCGGGCTTTGAGTCCATTTCCATTCGGATCTGACTCGCCGCTTCGTCCACAAGGTCAATCGCTTTGTCGGGCAGCTGACGATCGGCGATATAACGGTGTGACAGCTTGGCGGCAGCAATAATGGCCCCGTCAGTCACTTCCACGCCATGGTGGACTTCGTAACGTTCCTTGAGACCCCGCAGGATGGCAATGGTGTCTTCCTCGCTGGGCTCACTCACCAGCACTTTCTGGAAGCGGCGCTCCAGCGCGGCGTCTTTCTCGATGTTCTCGCGATATTCATCGAGGGTGGTGGCGCCTACACAGTGAAGCTCGCCGCGGGCCAGGGCAGGCTTGAGCATATTGCCCGCATCCATGGAACCTTCCGCCTTGCCGGCACCCACCACCGTATGGATTTCGTCAATAAACAGGATAATCTGGCCTTCCTGTTTCGCCAGTTCATTCAAAACGGCCTTGAGCCGCTCTTCAAAGTCGCCCCGGAATTTGGCACCAGCAATCAGTGACCCCATGTCCAGCGACAATACGCGCTTGTTCTTCAGGCCCTCGGGCACTTCACCATTGACAATCCTCTGGGCGAGCCCCTCGACGATGGCAGTTTTACCCACCCCTGGCTCGCCAATCAGCACCGGGTTATTCTTGCGGCGGCGCTGCAACACCTGAATGGTGCGGCGAATTTCATCGTCACGACCGATAACGGGGTCCAGCTTGCCGGATTCCGCGCGCTCGGTCAGATCAATGGTGTATTTGTCCAGGGCCTGACGATTTTCCTCGGCGGAGGCATCGTTCACTGCCTCACCGCCGCGCACCTCGTCAATGGCCTTTTCCAGCGCCGCCTTGTCAACGCCCTGCTCCCGTAGTACCCGACCCAGGGAGCCCCGGTCTTCAAGCGCTGCCAGCAGCATCAGCTCGCTGGATACATACTGGTCGCCGCGTTTCTGGGCCTGCCGGTCCGCTATGTTGAAAAGACGCCCCATATCGTTCGACATGGACACGTCACCGGCGGAGCCCTTCACTTCCGGCAGATTCTCTATCTCCCGGGCAATGGCCTGGCGAATGCGTCCCGGTTCGGCGCCGGCCTGTTTGAGCAACGGCTTGATCGAGCTGCCCTGCTGGTCCAGCAGCGCCTGCATCAGATGCACCGGCTCAATAAAGTTGTGATCCTTACCCACGGCAATGGACTGGGCATCAGCCAGGGCGGTCTGCAACTTGCTGGTAAGCTTGTCGATTCTCATACTTTTTCAATCCTCAGTACTCTAACGCTCCGGAGAACATGCCCCGTGAACATTTGTTTTCGTCTAACGTCAATATAGGGGCGGCCAGAGCAACTTCAAGCAGGCGGGAGCAAAAGTGTCAGAAATTTGACGGAAGGTTATCGAGACGGATCGATGAAGATGAGGCTGGCCATGCGGCCTGACACGCCATCGCGGCGATAGGAAAAAAAACGGTCGGCGTCGGAGAAAGTACACCAGTACCCTCCGTAGATCTGCGTGACTCCCGCCCTCTGCAGTCGCTGCCGGGCCAACTGATAAAGGTCCGCCAGAAATCGCCCCCTGGATTGCCCCGGCACAAAAGCGCTGGCTGCCTCTGGATCGCGTTCGACAAACCTCTCCCGAACCTCCGCACCCACCTCGAATTGCCGCGGACCAATGGCCGGGCCAAGCCATGCCATGACGTTTGCGGGATCTTCAAAACGGGCCAGTGCAGACTCCAACACGCCCTGACAGAGACCCCGCCACCCGGCGTGGGCCGCCGCCACCCGGTTTCCGTCCCGATTGCAGAACAGCACCGGCAAGCAGTCAGCCGTCATCACCAGACATGGAACCCCGGCCTGTGAGGTAACACAGCCGTCGGCCTGCACGCGCTCCGGCCCGGGAAATTCCTCAATATCCGTCCCGTGTACCTGATCCATAAAGCGGAAATCAGAGCGGGGAAGATGGGTCAACTCAGCAAGTCTCAGACGGTTTTTTTCAACGTGGGCAGGATCATCCCCCACATGGCCGCCCAGGTTGAAGCTGTCCCAGGGAGGCAAACTGAAACCGCCCGATCGGGTAGTGGACATTGCCCGGACACAGTCCGGAGCTGGCCAGTCCGGAACAATAAGGTCCGTTTCAGAATTCATTGCTGTTCAGCTCGCTGAAATGCTTTCGCAAGGCGGCAAGCAGATCCGTCATATCCTCTGGCATGGGCACTTCCCAGCTAAGAATCTCGCCGGTTTGCGGGTGTTCAAGCGTCAGTTTACGAGCATGCAGGGCCTGACGATGGAAAGCAGCCAGAGCATCGCGAAGTTCATCGGTGGTGCCTTTTGGCAGCCTTAGCCGGCCGCCATACATGGGATCTCCAACCAGCGGATGCTTCACATGCGCCATGTGCACCCGAATCTGGTGGGTACGCCCGCTTTCCAGCTTGCAGCGGATATGGGTATGGGCGGCAAACCGCTCCACTAGCCGGTAATGTGTGACTGCGGGCTTGCCGCTGGGCACCACCGCCATTTTCTTGCGCTCACGGGGGTGCCGGCCGATGGGAGCATCCACGGTTGCGCCACCGGTTAGGGTGCCGACAATGACAGCTTCGTATTCACGGCCCATGGTGCGGGTCTGTAACTGGTCTACCAGCGATGTGTGGGCGATCAGGCTGCGAGCCACCACCATAATGCCGGAGGTGTCCTTATCCAGCCGGTGGACGATGCCGGCCCGGGGCAGATTCTCCACTTCCGGCGCGTAGTTCAGTAAGGCATTAACCAGTGTGCCATCGGCGTGGCCGGCTGCCGGGTGGACCACCAGGCCGGCGGGTTTGTTGATTACCAACAGGTGCTCGTCCTCGAACACAACATCCAGATTGATCGCTTCCGCTTCCCAGCTCACCTGGACTTCCGGCTCGGCGTCCAGCTCGAGCGCATCCCCCATCATTACCTTATCGCGGGGTTTGCAGGTTTTGCCGTTCACCGTCAGTGCGCCGGATTTGATCCAGCCCTGAAGGCGCGAGCGTGAATGCTCGGGCATTAGCTCGGCCGCCGCCTGGTCCAGCCTTCGGTCGCTGATTGCAGGTGGTATGGAGAAACTGGCCGTAATACGTGATTCAGATGACATTAAGCCCCCAGGGCCGTTATAAAAGTTACGTTTGCGTCAAAAAGGCAGAAACCTTCGGACCTGCCACTGCACAAGCCATACTATCCCCGTTACAATGGCCGGCAGTTCAAGTTTTGCCATTATACGGGATTCCGGCATGAGATCAGTTGCTCGATTAGTCTTGCTCTTTACCACAGTGCTGTTGATCAGTGCCTGTGCCTCCAACAAGACACAGGAAGAAGTACTGGCTGAGGAGACCTATTACGAGAACGCTCGTGATGCCATGAACTCGGGTAATTTCAACGAGGCGGAAACCAACCTCGATGCCCTGGAAACCTATTATCCTTTCGGTCGCTATGCCGAGCAGGCTCAGCTGGATCTGATTTACGCCCGCTACCAGAATCTTGACCTGGAGGGCGCCCGCGCCGCAGCGGACCGCTTTCTGCGCCTGAATCCCCAGAGCGAGCATGCGGATTATGCTTTGTTCATGCGAGGCCTGGCATCCTATAACCTTGATATAGGCCTTGGCGCCCGTTACTTTCCCATCGACATCGCCGCCCGTGACCCGGGCGAACAGCGTCAGGCATTCCGGGATTTCTCGGAATTGCTGGCCCGGTTTCCCGCCAGTCAATACGCCCCCGACGCCCGCCAGAGGATGATCGCCATTCGCAACCGCCTGGCCAACCTCGAGCTGATTGCCGCCAGGTACTATATCAGCCGGGAAGCGTACATCGCGGCCAATACCCGGGCCCGATATATCGTCGAGAACTATCCGCAAACGCCGCCAGTGGAAGACGCCCTGATCATACTGGCCGAGACCTTCCGCTTCCTTGACCTCAAGAAGGGCGCCTCCGACGCGGTGGCGATGCTGCGGGAGAACTTCCCTGACAGCTATGCGTTCAACGACAGTGGCGAATTCGAATCGGACATCCTGTCCCGGGAAGACCGGTCCCTGGCCAGCGTGGTCACCTTCGGTCTGATGGGTGACGAATAACAGAGCCGGACGCTAGATACCGCTTTTCCATCCATTGGTGATGGGATAGCGGCGGTCCTTGCCAAACCCGCGCTCGGTAATGCGCACACCAATCGGCGCCTGACGACGTTTGTATTCGTTGACATCCACCAGCCGAACCGCCCGGTCCACATCCTCCCGGCTGAACCCCTGGGCAACAATGGCGTCGGCGCTCAGATCCCGCTCTACGTAAAGATTCAGTATCTGATCCAGCACGTCATAGCCGGGTAGGCTGTCTTCGTCTTTCTGGTCCGGGGCCAGTTCCGCAGAGGGGGGACGGGTGATCACCCGCTCGGGGATAACCGGCGACACACTGTTGCGATACCAGGCCAGCTTGAACACCAGGGTTTTTGGCACGTCTTTCAGCACATCAAAGCCGCCCGCCATATCGCCGTAAAGCGTGGAATAACCCACCGCCATTTCGCTCTTGTTGCCGGTGGTAAGGACCATCGCACCGAACTTGTTTGACAGCGACATCAACAGCACGCCCCGCAGCCGGGCCTGGAGATTCTCTTCCGTGGTATCGGGCGTTGTACCCTTGAAGGGCTCCGCCAGCGTTTCCATGAACGCGTCGTACATCGGCTCGATGGAAAACACATCGTACTGAACCCCAAGAGCCCGGGCTTCCAGTTCGGCGTCTTCGATACTCATGCTGGCGGTGTAGCGAAACGGCATCATCACTGCCCGGACCCTGTCGGCGCCAAGAGCATCCACCGCCACCGCAAGAGTGACCGCAGAATCAATGCCGCCGGACAGGCCCAGAACAACTGACTTGAAACCGTTCTTGTTGACGTAGTCCCGAACGCCCAGCACCAGCGCACGATAGACATTCTCTTCCACTGACGGCTCTGCAATGAGCGGCTGCGCCACCGGTTGGCAGTGATGTTCACAGATCAGATCCACGGGAAACAGGCCCTCACTGAACTGGGGCGCTTCGGCGCAGAGCACACCCGAGTGATCGAAAGCCATGGAACCGCCATCAAACACCAGCTCGTCCTGGCCACCGATCAGATTCACGTAGACGATGGTGACCCGATTGTTTCCCGACTTGCGCTCCAGCAGCGCTTTGCGTCGAGCCTGCTTGCCAATGTCATAGGGTGAAGCATTGATGTTGAGGATCAGCTTTGCCCCCTTCGCTGCGGCATCCTCTACCGGGCCGTCGACCCAGATATCCTCACAGACAGTCAGCCCCACGGGCACGCCGCGGATCTCCTGAACCAGAACGTCATGGCCCTCGGCAAAGTACCGCTTCTCATCGAACACCTGGTAGTTGGGAGGGAAACGCTTGAAATAACGCGCCGTCACTGTGCCCTGATCGATCACCAGCGCGGCGTTGTACAACAGTCCTTCATGCCTTACCGGAGCCCCTACAACAACGGCCGGTCCCAGGGTTTCCGATTTAAGCGCCTCCAGCGCTTCCGCGATGCGCAGATCCATACTAGCGCGAAGCAGCAGATCCTCCGGCGGGTAGCCTGTAAGACAGAGCTCTGGGAACACCACAATATCGGCACCCAACTCCCGCTCTGCTCGTTGTGCAGCCTCGATTACCTTACGGGTATTACCCGGAATATCGCCCACAAGAAAGTCGAGCTGTGCCATCACCACCCTGAGTGTTGCAGGTGATTGACCGGATTGCGCAGACATATACCACTGCTCCTGTAACTCATTGCCGTTAAAAGGCTATTATAACCATCCAGCGCCCAAGAATGCTTCCGGGATACCCAAGGATCATGGAAAACTCTCTGCAGGATACACCCAGCTTCGCCGCCAGCGCGCCTCCCGGCTATCAGCGTGCGCGCCTGTTCCGGATCTACAACCACTACCGCGTGGTCGTCAGTGTACTGCTGGTGATGCTGCTTTTTATCGCCCCTGGTGAATTCGATACCCGGATGCGTGCGGCTGAATACTACCAGGCCGGCGTGATTACCTATCTGGCCCTGAACGTCTTTACGGCACTGGTTCTTCTGGCCGGATTTCAGCCGCGCAACCGCCACATCAGCCTGTCGATTCTGATGGATCTGCTGATGCTACACGGGTTATTGCTCACCAGTTCAGGAATGACCAGCGGGCTGGCAAACCTGGTGATCGTCACCGTGGCCGCCGGCAATATTCTCACGCCCACCCGGATCGGCACATTTTACGCCGCACTGGCCGCTATCTGCTCTCTGGGCATTGCCGGCTGGTCAGTGCTTTATCTCTACGCCTCCGCTGACGAAATCGTTCGTGCAGGCTCTCTGGGCATCCTGTATTTCGCCGCCGCTTTCATTCTTCAGTACATCTCCCGGCGCATGATCAGAAGTGAAGCACTGGCCAGCTCCCGTGCCAAAAGCATCGCAGAACTGGAGCAGATAAACCGGCAGATCATCCAGCGAATGCGCACCGGTATTCTGGTGCTGGACCGCTACGGCGCAATCCGCCTTGCCAACGCAGCCGCAGAGGAACTGCTGTTCGGCTATGCCCCGGATGAGGAGCCCCGAAGCCGCGGTCGGTCGCTGCCGACGCCCTTGCGACAGGGCCTGGACTTCTGGCTGAAACACCCGGGCGGCCGCACAAAGCCTTTCCAGGCCACTCCCACCTCGCCCATGGTACAGGCCAACTTCGCCCAGTTAGACCAGGAGCGCGGGGACCAGATTCTGGTATTCATAGACGATCTGAGCAAGGTCACCCAGCAGGCGCAGCAGATGAAACTAGCCTCGCTTGGACGGCTGACAGCCGGCATCGCCCATGAAATCCGCAATCCCCTGGGCGCAATCAGCCACGCTTCGCAGCTGATGCGGGAATCTGAACATCTCGACGACGGCGACCGCCGAATGCTGGATATCATCCAGCGTCACTCGCGGCGGGTAAACGGCATCATCGAGAACGTGCTCGACCTGTCCCGCCGACGGGAGGCCAGCAGCGATCTGGTGCAGGTAGACCAGTGGCTCAAGACCTTCCGGGATGATTACCTGCAAACCCTGGATGGCGGCTCGGACAATCCGCCGGAAATCGAACTGCAGATTGAAGACAACCTGCCGCAGGCCCGCTTTGACGTCAGCCAGTTGGAACAGGTGCTGGTCAACCTGTGTGACAACGGGCTTCGTTACAGCCGGGAAAATACCGGCCAGGCGAAAATCGAACTACACGCTGGCGCTACCGCCGACGGTGAGCGCACCTACATCGATGTTCGTGATTTCGGGGTTGGCATTGCGCCAGAGCATCGCGCCTCCGTTTTCGAGCCCTTCTTCACCACCGACAAGAGCGGCACTGGTCTGGGCCTTTATCTGGCCAGGGAACTGTGCGAATCTAATCAGGCCCACCTGTCCCTGGTGGACAACGGAAAGCCCGGCTGCTGTTTCCGCATTACCTTTGCCCATCACGGGCGCATGATCTGACCACGACACGGAGTCCATCCCACACCAATGACCAAGCACACAGCCCTGATTGTCGATGATGAGCCCGATATTCGCGACCTGCTTGAAATCACCCTCAGCCGGATGGGCATCAACACACTAACCGCCAAAGACGTCGGTTCGGCAAAAGCCCTGCTAAAAGAACACGAGCCCCAGCTTTGCCTGACTGACATGAACCTGCCGGACGGCAATGGCATCGAACTGGTGCAATGGATTCAGCAACACGTGCCAGCCACTCCGGTTGCGGTGATCACAGCCTACGGCAATATGGAAACGGCCATCGAATCCCTCAAGGCGGGGGCCTTCGATTTTGTCTCCAAACCGGTTGAGCTGCCGCGCCTGCGGGAACTGGTGAACAGTGCCCTTAAGCTGTCAGAAACCGTACCCGACGCCGAGGCCTCCGACGACGAACCCGGCCTGCTTCTGGGTAAATCACCAGAGATCAAGCGGTTGAGAAATCAGGTGCGCAAGCTCGCCCGCAGCCAGGCGCCGGTGTTTATCAGTGGCGAATCCGGCAGCGGCAAGGAACTGGTGGCGCGAATGATCCACCTGCAGGGCCCACGTCGAGAAGGCCCGTTCATTGCCGTCAACTGCGGCGCCATCCCCTCGGAGCTGATGGAAAGCGAATTCTTCGGCCACAAAAAAGGCAGCTTCACCGGCGCCACGGAAAACAAGGACGGCCTGTTCCGGTCCGCTGACGGCGGCACACTGTTCCTTGATGAGGTGGCTGACCTGCCCCTTGCCATGCAGGTAAAGCTGCTTCGCGCAATCCAGGAAAAGGCCGTAAGGCCGGTGGGCGACACCAGGGAAGCGGCGGTCGACATCCGGGTGCTGAGCGCTACCCACAAGGACTTGCCGGCGCTGGTGCAGGCGGGCCATTTCCGCCAGGACCTGTTCTATCGCATCAACGTCATTGAACTCGCCGTCCCCGCGCTACGGGATCGGCCCGACGATATCGCACTTCTGTCCAGCCACATCCTCGAACGCATAGCCCGGGAATACGAGTGCGACCCTGCATCGCTGACTCCCGAAGCCATTAAGCGATTGAAGGGTTATGACTTCCCGGGCAACGTGCGTGAGCTTGAAAACATTCTGGAACGGGCCTTCACCCTCTGCGATGCCGACCTGATCGGTGAAGACGACCTGCACATGGGGAATGCGCCCATCACTCCAGACAATTACTCATCGGGGGAGGATTCCGGCAACAGCAACGGTTCTGCAACCTTACCCGAGGGGGAAATGGATCTGGAGGGTTACCTGGAAACCATTGAGCGCACGGCCATTGAGAAGGCACTGGAAGCTACCCGCTGGAACAAGACGGCGGCAGCGAAGCGGCTGGGGATAAGCTTTCGGGCGTTGAGGTACCGGTTGAAGAAGCTGGGGATGGAATAGGAGAAGTCCTACACGAGGGCAATCCAATCGCGGCTGACATGGCCCCACAATTTTTGTAGCGTGCACCAAGGATTCTCAACGCAACAACTTCAACTAGGAGTCAAGGATGATTCCGTTCCAACCTCAGCGTGGATTCACGCTGATAGAACTCATTATTACTATCGCAGTACTTGCCATCATCACAGCCGGTGTCTCCGCGAGCTGGTCTTCGTTCGTGGAACGCAATACCAGTTATGTGATCCAGTCCGGCCTCTCGCGAACCTTTGCGTTAGCCAGAAGCAGTGCCGTCAAGCTGAATGAAGTCACGACCATCTGCCCACTCGACGAAACCATGCAATGCTCGCGGGATTGGGGCCGCTCAATTACCATATTTGTGGACCCACTGAACGAGCGCGCTCTGACGGCAAATACCGAGCTACTTCGGGTGTTTGAGCTGCCAAAGGCCGGTTCGATTACCGCAAGCAAATCAGGACCCTATGAACGAAGATACTTTCAGTACAACCCGAACGGGACCACACGCGGAACACTGGGAAACCTGGTCTGGTGCCCCATCAGTCAAGAGGCGAGCAGAGCCATTCAACTCCGGATGAATTTCGGTGGGCGCATTACCTGGGCGAGAGATTCGAATGAGGATGGCGTTAAAGAAGACGCTCAGGGCCAGCCTCTTCGCTGCCCCTGATGCCATGGACGGTATTCACCTCCAGCAGTCTGTTCCGCCCGCGGTTCGATTGCCTTGCTCGTCAATGCTCATCGTGCCGCAGTCATCACCAGCCTGAACCGTCCGCGGAACCGCCTGCAGCGTGAAGGCGTCCACCGTGACGTTACCGGAAAAAGAGATGTCGTAGGCCGCTGGATTTCCTTCCCGGGGTGAAACGGTAAAAGGAAGATCCGGCGCACTGCCGTCAGCCTTCCGATAATCAAACCCATTGGAATAACGCCGCTCCAGGAGCTGCGAAAGCTCGAGCAAATCTGCCTGAGCCTGCCCACGGCGGGTTTTCTCAACGTAGCTCTGGTACGCAGGATAGGCCACCGCCGCAAGAATACCGATTATGGCCACCACGATCATTAACTCAATTAAAGTGAAACCGCGCTGCCGGTGTATTTTATAGTGCATCCAATCAAAACCTCTCAATAGAGGCCGGCGACCGACGTGGCCGCCGACAGCAATCTGGATTAGCGAACCTGTTCCCAATTCTGTCGACCACGATTTATCGAGCCGGCCTCGGGCACGCTGATGATCTGGCCCGATGAACCGGTGAAAATCTTCCGCTCATCGCCGCTCTGCGGGTCGGTCAGAACCGTCGGCGTATTGATAATACCGATGTCAGGATCGAGACCAGAGGGCGGGACGGAGTACTCTTCCCCGTTGATTGTCACCGTGACGAAATCGTTGTTATCGAATTCCCCATCGTTATTGATATCAAACACGGCGTAAGACAGGCGACTACCGCTCAAGGTATTCACTTCGTAAAGCCAACTGGTACCACCTGCAGAACATGCATCTGAAGATGGAATAAGGCTGGTAAAGACCACACGGTCGCCCCGGACAAGCGCCCGTGCTGTTACTCGTTCCCCCTGCGGACCGGGTCCGCCATTGGCAGAGTCCCAAACCAGGTCAAGGTACCAGCCTCTCTCATTAGCAAGCTGGTTATTGGAGACAAAGGTGAGACCGACATCAAAAATGACTGACTCACCCTCTGCGTTGGTTCGCTCCACCTGATCCACCCGGGTAAGGATCTCCTGCTCGAGAAGATCATTTACATCCAGAGTTTCTGGCGAATTATCGTCGTCGATGATGCCATAGAAAGCCTGGATCTCCGGATTTACGCCCACGACGTTATCGCCCTGTCGAAGGAAGCTACCTGTGCCAAAAAACACCATATGCTCGCCTTCCGCGTTGAATGCTGAAGTCAACGGAGCCGTAATGGGCTGCCCTGATGGAGCGGTAAACAGAGGAACCAGTTCAGAACTGACCCGAAGATCATTCGGAACTCCCCAATTCGATGAATTCGTTCCCTCGGTGTCAATTCGCCAGAGCTTGCCCAACGAGTCACCCACGTAAATCCGATCCACGATCCGGTTGTTGTCCAGATCAACGGCCAGCGGAGACCCTAGCTGACCGCTATTGGGCAAGGAGAAGGTTTCAATGGGTCGACCTGTTGCAGCATCGAGCACCCATACCTTGCCGCTGCCGGCAGCCGCCGAATCGGAAAACCCACTGGAAACAATCACTGCGAACTGGCCATTCGGCATCGGCACGATAGACGGCTGCTGAAGCGTACGACCCATATCCGGGTGCGAGAACTCCCAAAGGAACTGATTCTCTGTAACGTTTTCCGGATCAGTGATATCCAGCGCGAAAACGCTTTCGCCACCGGCGCCAGTCGAGCCGACTGCGAGGGTTTTCCAACCCAAGGTGGAACCAAGCCAGGCGTCGGCCACGCGCGGCGAACCATCAACATAGTATCTATGGGTGTAGCCGTTTTCGGTCAACTCAGCCAGGTTCCCCATAATGTCTGAAGGAACATAAGCAAAGAGTTCCTTACCAGCATCCGCACCTGAAGAAGCATTGAACCCGTGCAGCATGCCATCGTTCGCACCCACAACAACCACCGGCGGACGACTCTGGTACACAGTTGAAGCCCGGAATGAGTTGTAGTCGGTCACTGTCGAGAAAACAGGAATGCTACTTAGGCTTGCATAACCAAAATTCTGTCGGAAGACGTACTGGGGGTTCGAATTGATGATGTCCCCCAGACGGCTATCCCGCTCTCTGAAAATGCCACTCGGATTGGTTAGTGTTTGCTCCATGGACCGATCGCCTCGGAGGTACTCAACCCGCTGCTCTCCAATCGTTTCATTGGCCTGAGTGCCATCCAGATTCTGGCGCAACGCGAGTTTCTGAGCGTCCTCTAATTCGTCCCAGTCGAACTCTTTACCCGTTATTGACAAAAGCTCGCCATCGACCTGGCCGTTCGCAGATACGGCATCATTGGTAATGATGTTCCGCGTATCCACCTGACCCGGCGACAGATTATCCAGCTCCGTGGCGGCGCTCCAATCAAAAATCTCGGCAACACTGCCATCAGATTCAATCGAGAAGGCACGCAGATCCCCGCTCCAGTTCTCGCTATTAAACGAAGCCTGGTAAACCGCCGTATCTGTACTCAGGCTTGAGGAGCTTGCCGCAACTGACGCAGCTGCGGACGAAGACCGCAGAATGTCGGCAAACACCAGTTCAAGGTCTGTCGCCAGCTTGGACGGATCAATCGCAAAGTAGTAGTTGTCCGGAAGACCATCACTGTTGGCGTCCCAGGACTCAGGGTCGGTCGGGAAATTAGCCTGTTTGTCATACCCGCCCCACTTGGCGGCGTAGAACATGGGATTCTGAAGGAGGCCGTCCGACGCACCACTTGTATTCAGCGTATAGGTCACTGTAGTAGCCGCATCGTTAACCTGACAGTTATTACAGCCGGTCACACCGGTGGGATCCGTGTAGCTGAAACCCTCGATGCCAGAGTGAGCGTGGAAGCCGTCCTGGGTAGTGCCACTGAGCACATACCCGAAGCCGAGTCGTCCCGTGGTTGACTCCTGACCTGTTCTGGTCGTGACCGTCAGAGCGCTATCTGTGATGGTGTAATCAATGACGCCCCACATATCCTGGTCATAGTCACCGCCCTGTTCGCTGTCTTCCCAGTTCACCAGGAACTTGCCGGTCCCATTGGCCAGGTCCTGGCGCACCACCTTGAAGTCCACAATTGCACAGTTACCACCAATAGAGGCGTTACGACAGGCCGGCAGCACTGTAACGGCCGTTTCTGATGTTCCGGGTAGGGGAATGTCGATCCGTGGAACAGCAGGAGCCAGCGCCACGGCAAAGGTTTTTATGTTCTGGTCACCCTGCAGGTTGGTCCGCATGTCCTCGGTGTAGGCGTGGTGCGCAAGGCCAACGGCGTCGTAGCCCCCTGACAGTCGAGGCGCTTCCGGACAAAGACCCACTGCATTGGCGAGGCTGCTCAGGGTTTTGGAGGTGCACAGCTGATTGGTGTCAGTCTGGTTTTCGCCAATGAACCAGCTCTGCCCGTTAATGCCCTCAGAACCACCAATCTCGTTGACGATGCTGCGAAGTGATGACACGTCATTAAGCCCAGGGATATCAGTAACAGAGCCCAGTTGGTCCCGATCGTATGAGGCAACGCTTCCGTTGAAGTTGATAACATTCAAAGGAGCACAATAGTTGTCATTAGACAGAGTGTCGTTCCAGGATTGCACTTTCAGACCGGTCAGCTGGTCTGTGTTGCCAATATCTTGAGTGAATTCGGAGGTGGGATTACTCCCGGTAAAGTACCGAACCGCTTCCAGAAATATCTCCGACTGCGGATTGCCCCATCCTACACAACGACCATCGTCGAAAGAGGCCAACTGAAAAGGGCAGTCCTCATCGTTACGATCATAAACACCGTCCGTAGCATATCCATACATTCTAAGAACATTCAAACTGTCGACAATGTTGCCAAGAGAAGGAGGTGTTGTGAAAACCCCGTCGGTGCCGACATTCACTTCATCACTGAATTCAGATATGTTTTTTCTAAGCACACCACCCGATTTGTTTCTCTCGTAACTGCCACTCAGCAAACCGAACAGAATTTCCTCGTCATCACCATACTGCTGCAGCAGGCCCACGGGCTTGTAATTGCCCTCCGGATACTGCTTGCAACGCTCCTTGTGAATAAGATTCGGGTCGCAGACTTCAACGCGAACGGTGTAGTCCTTTTCCCCGAGACCGACATCGTCGCGATCCGGGCTTCGGCCATTTGCCGCGAATTCTGAAATGCCAACGTTGTTGCCGTTAATGCCCTGACTGCCCGAAACCTCACTGGACCAACGACACTGATATCGCTCGTTGGCATTCCAGAGACTGTAATTACCGCTGGCAACACTCAACCTTGGAGGCTTACTGTCAGGAACACGCTCGCCATCGTTCAATGAAGAGTTGTTTGTGGTATTGCAGAAAGTCACGCCACTTCGGGACAGATTTACGACCGTCCAGCCCGCAAAATCAAGGCCACTGCGATTGACGCCCTGCACCTGAACTGTAATTTTGTTGTCGCCTGAATTGACACCTGTTATCCGCCCAAGCATCAAAGGTGTAGAACCGGGATCGTTTATATCCGGCCTGGTGAGACCAGCTGCAGCGGCCTGGAAAGCCAGTACCTGATCTCCATTCTCAACGGCGTCAAAGAAGTCAGTTCGATTTGTGTCCAGCGTAAAGGTTTTGCTTCCAGTGCCGACTGTCTGAATCGCAACACTGGTTGAGGCAACCTCACTGGGCGGCGTAAACGGAGTCAGCTTGCTCAAGTCGTTTCCGTTGTAATACCTAGCCCATGAGTGGCCGTCGGTGGGAATATAGGCACGCTCTAGAACGGTAAGCGAGTCAGTGTCTGTGCGACGGAAACCGCCAAACAGAATTTTACGCACAACGTCCATCCGGGACATGGTCAGATAGTTAAGAAAGTTACCACTCCAGTCACCGCTTACTGAATCACAGTATTTGTCACTGGTGATTGCCGCCGGCTTATACCGGGAGACCGTCGTGTCATAGTTGTAGCACTTATAACTATCGAAATACCCATAGTAATCGTTGGCGTGGTTGTAGGTCTGATCCGCCTGGCCGTTCCCATCAAGATCCAGATAATCCGGATAGGCCTCAAAGAACAGCTGGTGATCATTGGACAGAGACAGCATGACCTGGGGCTCGACGCCCTGGGTCAAAAACAGCGGGGTCTGAGCGACCGTCGCATTGGCCGTGGAGACGGTTGTCAACGCAAGCGCAGCAGCGACCAGTCCAAACAAGGTGTGACCCGTTCTGGTACACATTTTTCGGTTATCCATCACGAAATTCCTCTTCAAAGGTTTGCCGCCCCTGTCACTGAGTACGGTACACACTTGTTAAGACTACCTGCGTCGACGCAGAACCCCCGGTGCCCAGAGCTGTAATTCTGAAAAACGGCGGCGGCGGTGCAGCGGTGCCCGCTTCCGTTTCGGTTCCAGCGGGCTGCACACTGCTGATTTCTTCTATGTAGTAGATCGGTTGGGCGGCAACACCGGGGAAGTTGCCCCCATAGGTTCTGGCTCCATTGCCGGCGCTGGTGTTGCGGGTGCTCCAATCCGGAGTATTCGCTGCATTCACCTGGTAAAGCCCGTTGGTGTTATCGTAAATAGTTGTTGGCGTCGGGTTATTCCGAATGAACGCTTCCGCTTCTCGAAGTGCAGCTTCCGCCGCCTGAAATGCGAGGTCCCTGTCGCGAAGGTTACCGGTCATGCGTTCCTGAAGAATGGTTCCCTGCATACCTGCCACCGCTACAAGCGTAAGCAATAGAAGCATAATCAGTGAAACAATAAGCACACTGCCATTCTCGCGTGCCATCCTTCTGTTTTGTCGACTCAAAAATTGATGGTGCATTGAGTTACTCCAACCTATTCCGAATGCCAACAGTGGACAGACCAATCACCCGTGAACGTCGGTCTGACTGCGAGGTAATTTCCGTTCCGGCGAGATTGAATGCCCGGGCGGCTTCCTCGTCAACGATCCGGTCCGCGGACCGGAACAATAACGCCATGCGAACGCTCACGACCTGGTCCCAGTTATTGACATTGGCCGCAGTCACGTAGCGATCCGCAGCCCGATCAAGGCCTGATGCCACGCCATAGAGAATTTGCATGTTCTCAACGCCCTCGGCGAGCTCGACTGCACCAGTGGCGCCCGCGTCCAGGCGCTCCCGGAAGAGCGCCGGCTCTCCACTGGCACCCTCCCCGATGAAATAAGCTGTGCTGCTGAAGATATAAATATCGGCGTCATCGTCATAGTCGCCATTGAATTTGTCATTGACGGGCGTGACATTACCGGGAGTGCCGCCGGCACCTTTTGTTAGCCCTGCGGAGTTGTTGCTGTTTGTCTTTTGGAAAAGATCGGCACCACTGCAGTCACTGGCGACGACAGTAAGGATAGTCCCGGCCGGGATATTTGAGTTACCGTCGGTGCCAAGGGTATTAGCATTACCACCAGGGTTCCCATCCAGATCCACGGCAGCCCGTTGGCCGCCACTCAATAACAGAAAATCCGTACCAGGAATAATTTGCCCCTGGATCTCGGCGGGGACAGCATCGCCGGTGCCGTTTGACCAGGCGCTCCCGCTTGCCTCCAGCGTCGTAATAGTGAATTCATCACCCAAGCCCGTGTTTGCAGCCTCCCAACCAATCACTGTGCCGTTTTCATATATGCTCGGATTGTAAGCAGCATCTGTCTGGTCCAACTGATTGAATGGCTCGCCGATCAAACAGCCAAAATGCCCCGCCATGCGCGCGTCATACTGCAAAGTGCCCAGTGAGAACCGAACGTTTTCCTGAACCTTTCCCAGCGCATCACTAAGGCGATAGGTCTGGCTCGACCCGAGGAACACCTGCACCACACCCAGAGTCAGAACCAGGCCCAAAGCCAGGGCAATCATCAGCTCAATCAGTGAGAGACCAGATTGGCGCCGGACACCTTCGAATGCTTCGAAATTCAATTTCACAACGCCACCTCCAGAGTCAGCTCACCGTCGTCCAGATCCGCTACATCCTCGCGAGGGCTCCAGGTCACATCCACTGTGATCACATCACCATTCACCGCCACCTCTCCGTTTCCGCCCGGTAACAGGCATGCAAGAGAATTCCGCCACTCACTGAGGTCGTTGGCAGCGACTCCAGTGTTATCAATGGCGAAGTCCGTATTGCAAGCAACAGCATTAGGCGCGGTCAGCACGTAATCACTCCGATTGGGCCGATTTGCCCGGATTCTTTCCACCAGGTCTTCGGCCAGAAAAATGGCCTGGGTTCTTGCCTGGCTGCCTGTGGTTTGCTGCAGGCTTGTGGTCTGGAGCGACGCCATTCCCAACAGACCAATGGCCAGAATCAAAAGCGCAACCAGTATCTCAATCAGCCCGAAGCCCGCTTCTCTGCTGGCTGGAAAACCAAGAGACCGACGGTTTTCCCGTAACTTCTGACTCATGTGCAATTCCCCTTCTGAATCGACGCGCGTCCGGACAAAGAGACGCTGATAGCGCGGCGCTTATCGACTTCGCCCGTATCGCAGCTCGAAGGCTCAATGGCAATCTGGAAGTTGGCGTTGGTCATCTCGCCTCTGGCGTTAAACGAAAGCTGGTTTCCAGAGGCGGCATAAGCCACATCACTGCCCTCAAATTGCCGAAGAACATCGGCACCGGCGCAGTTCGCACCGGTGTGGATACACCAACCATTTGAAAACCCGCCTGTTTCCGCCGTCATGTTTACATCATCACCAACGCGAACCGCCTCGCTGCGGGCATAGCTCATTGCTGCGAATATGCGGTTAGCCTCAGTGGCCAGGCGATTGTTTTCGATGAGATTCTGAAATGATGGAACAGCTACTGTAGCGACGATGGCCAGGACTGCGAGCGTGACCATCAACTCGATAAGCGTGAAACCGTTTCTTAAAAACTGTCCAGACATAATCCAATCCTATTTATGTGCAGATTAAGACTAAGACAGGTTTGAAAGGTGTTCCACGCTGGAGCGACGAGCGGCGAAACAGAGGAGACAAGCGGCGTAAATCGCCGCTATTTTGTGAAATGCATCAAGTTTGAGGGCAAATCAACTGCCAGAACAGGACGTTCAACGTGGCCTCAGGAAACATCCACCGCATCAATCCGCAGCTCCCGCGGCATGGAAAACACGATGTTCTCCTCCCGCCCGGACACTTCCTCCGGCAGATCGCCGCCGAGCTCGCGCAACCGGGTGATAACGTCGTTCACCAGCACTTCCGGGGCGGACGCGCCCGCGGTAACGCCAACGGACTGCTTGCCTTCCAGCCACTGCGGCTCGATCTGGGACGCCTGGTCGATCAGGTAGGCTGGCGTGCCCATACGCTCCGCCAGCTCACGCAGGCGGTTGGAATTGGAGCTGTTAGGGGAGCCAACTACCAGCATCAGATCGCAATCGCCCGCCAGCTGCTTTACAGCATCCTGGCGGTTCTGGGTGGCGTAGCAGATGTCGTCTTTGCGAGGGCCCTGGATTTCCGGGAAGTTTTCCCGCAGAGCGTCAATGACCCGGGCCGTGTCGTCCATGGACAAGGTGGTCTGGGTTACGTAGGACAGCTTTGACGGATCTTTGACCCGCAGGCTGGCAACGTCCTGCTCATCCTCGACCAGGTAGATCTCGCCGCCGTTGCTGTGGTCGTACTGCCCCATGGTGCCTTCCACTTCCGGATGGCCCTGGTGGCCGATCAGGATGCACTCGCGCCCTTCCCGGCTGTATTTCATCACTTCCAGATGAACCTTGGTCACCAGCGGGCAGGTGGCGTCGAATACCTTAAGTCCGCGCCGGGCAGCTTCATTCTGAACCGCCTGGGAGACGCCGTGGGCGCTGAAAATCACCAGCCTGTCATCCGGCACCTCTTCCAGCTCGTCCACGAAGATCGCGCCGCGTTCGCGGAGGTTGTCGACCACGAACTTGTTATGCACGACCTCGTGGCGCACGTAGATCGGCGCACCGAATACATCCAGGGCACGGTTGACGATCTCGATGGCGCGGTCCACACCGGCACAAAAACCACGGGGGTTGGCAAGTCGAATCTGCATAGCAAAGGTCCTAGTGGGCAGCCCCGACGGGCTCCACGTCGATAATTTCCACTTCGAATGTCAGTGTACGCCCCGCCAGAGGGTGATTAAAGTCCACCTCCACTTCATCACCTTCAACCCGGCTGACCACCCCCGGCAACTCGCTCTGCCTGGCATCGGCGAACGAAATCATCACGCCTTTCTCCAGCACCATATCGGGGCTGAACTCCTTGCGCTTGAAAGTCTGCACATTATTGGGGTTGTGCTGGCCGAACGCCTTTTCCGGCGGTACTTCAAAGCGGTTGCTTTCGCCCGCCTTCATGCCCATCAGGTAGGCCTCGAAGTTCTCCGGCAGATTGTCGTCGCCGATTTCCAGGGTGGCCGGATCCTTATCGAAGGTAGAGTCGATCACTTCGCCATCACTGAATTTAAGGGCAAAATGCAGGGTCACCCGGGTCTGTTGATCAATGGGAAGTTCTTTCATGGGTATCTACTCCGGTTTCCGCTCAGTTCGCCGGGTCTTTCGAGTCACCGGGGTTGCGGAAAATATCGAGAATCATCATGCCGGCGCCAATGGTGATGGCCACATCGGCAAAATTGAAGGCGGGAAAATGATAGTCATTCCAGTAAAAATGCAGGAAATCCACCACATAGCCGTGAACAACGCGGTCATACACATTGCCCAGAGCCCCGCCCAGGATCAGTACGATGGCAATCGCTGACCAGGTTTCATCCTCACGCAGGGATTTAAGCCAGCGAAACAGCACCACGCTGACAACCGCGGCCAGGGCGACAAAAAACCAGCGCTGCCAGCCGGACGCTCCCGCCAGAAAGCTGAACGCGGCACCGGTATTGTGAAGCAGTGTAAAGTTGAAGATCGGCAAGACCGGCACTGGCTCGCCATAGTTCAGCATCGAGCTGGCTATGGCCTTGGTGCCCAGATCCAGAAGTATCACCAGGGCGGCCAGCCACAGCCAACGCAGTTTGGACCCGTTCGTTTCTTCCCCACTCACGGTACGCTCCCGCACTCTCTGGGCATCAGGCTGGACATCAGGCAAAGGATCGCGCCTCACCTTCGCCTTCAACGTTGGTGACACAGCGGCCACAAAGGTCACTGTATTTCTCGTGCTGACCAACGTCCGCCCGGTGGTGCCAGCAGCGTTCGCATTTTGCGTGGGCAGCGGGAGTTACTTTGACCTTCAACCCCTCATGGGATGTCGGCTCTGCCTCTGCGCCCTCGGCAGCCGGTTTTACCGTTGCCTCTGAGGTAATGAGCACAAACCTCAGCTCATTGCCCAGATAGGCCAGGTTCCGGGCCAGATCATCCTCACAGTAAAGCGTGACCTCAGAGCTCAGGGAGCCCTTGATTTCCCCGCGCCCACGGGCCTCTTCCAGGCACTTGTTCACGGCTTCCTTGACGCTGTAGATGGTGGACCAGTAGTCCCGGCCAAGCTCCACGTTATCCGGCAGGGCCGTCAGGCCCTCATACCAGGTTTCATAGAACACGGTATCGCCACGCTCGCCGGGAAGGTGCTGCCAGATCTCATCGGCGGTAAAGCTGAGGATCGGCGCAATCCAGCGAACCAGGGCTTCCGCCACATGGAACAGGGCCGTCTGGCAGGAACGACGTTCACGGCTGTCGGCCTTGGTGGTGTACTGGCGGTCCTTGATGATATCCAGGTAGAAGCCGCCAAGCGTCGCCTCACAGAAGTTGTAGACCTTCTGATAGATCTTCAGGAAGGCGTAGTTGCGGTAGTCTTCCTCCAGCTCCCGTTGAAGCCGCAACGCCTTGTCCACCATCCAGCGGTCCAGCGCAATCATATCTTCCGGTGCCAACGAGTGCTTCTCCGGCTCAAAACCGGTCAGGTTGCTCAGCAGGAAGCGGGCGGTGTTACGGATCCGGCGATAGCCGTCTGCGGTCTGCTTGAGGATGTCCTTGGACACCGTCATCTCGCCGCTATAGTCAGTGGCGGCCACCCACAACCTGAGGATGTCGGCCCCCAGCTCGTTCATTACTTCCTGGGGCGCGATAACATTGCCCAGGGACTTGGACATCTTGCGACCCTTGCCATCCACGGTGAAGCCGTGAGTCAGCACCTGCTTGTAGGGTGCGACGCCATTCATGGCAATGGAAGTCTTCAGCGATGACTGGAACCAGCCGCGGTGCTGATCAGAGCCTTCCAGATACAGTTCGGCTGGAAACTGGTTCAATTCCTCACGGGGGCGCAGCACGGATTCATGGGTTACCCCCGAATCAAACCAGACGTCCAGGGTATCCGTGACCTTCTCATAGTGCTCGGCGTCTTCACCCAGCAGCTCCACCATATCCAGTTCGTGCCAGACATCAATGCCGTCTTTTTCGATGTAGCCGGCCACCACTTCGATCAGATTCTGGGTGTCAGGGTGCAGCTCCTGGGTTTCCTTGTGGATAAACAGCGTGATCGGCACGCCCCAGGTACGCTGGCGGGAAACACACCAGTCCGGGGACTGCTTGAACATGGCTTCAATGCGGTTCTGACCCCAGGCAGGCACCCAGCGCACGCCCTTGATCGCTTCCAGAGCGTCATTACGGAGATTTTCCTTCTCCATGCTGATAAACCACTGCGGCGTCGCCCGGTAGATCAGCGGCGTTTTGGTACGCCAGCAATGGGGGTAGCTGTGGGTGAACTTCTCCGCTTTTACCAGCTTGCCTTCCCGTTCAAGGGCCGAACAGACAGGATCGTCCGCCTTGTAGACGTGGACTCCGGCGAACTCTCCGGCCGCTTGGGTATAGGTACCATCGGCCTTTACCAGGCTGATGGTGCCGATACCGTAGGCCTTGCCGACCTCGAAGTCTTCCATGCCGTGGTCGGGAGCCGTATGCACCGCGCCGGTACCGGCATCGGTAGTGACATGGTCGCCAAGGATAACAGGCACCTGCTTGTCATAAATTGGGTGGTGAAGCATTGCCCCTTCCAGGCTCGCACCGGACGCGGTAGCGAGCACGGTATATGCGTCCATCCCCCAGCGGGTCATGATGTCTTCCACCATTTCAGTAGCCAGTACCAGCCGCTCAGGCCCGTTACCCAGATCTACCTGAACCAGGGAATACTCAAGCTCTGCGTTCAACGACACGGCCTGGTTGGCCGGAATTGTCCAGGGTGTGGTGGTCCAGATCACGACTGACACATCACCCTGTCCTTCGGAGGTCCCGAAAGAATGAAGCATTTTGGCCGGGTCCACCGCAGTAAAACGGACGTCAATCTGGACAGACACCTTGTCCTGATACTCAACTTCCGCTTCCGCCAGCGCGGACTGACCAACAACACTCCAGTAAACCGGCTTGAAACCCCGCACCAGATGGCCTTTAGCAACGATCTTGCCCAGCGCACGAACGATTCCGGCCTCGACCTTCGGATCCATGGTCAGGTAAGGCTTGTCCCACTCGCCCATCACCCCCAGGCGGATAAAATCTTCTTTCTGCCCGGCAATCTGTTTGGTGGCGTAATCGCGGCAGGCCTGGCGGAAGGTCTTGAAATCCACTTTAACGCCGGCCTTGCCGATTTCCTGCTCTACCTTGTGCTCAATGGGCAGGCCATGACAGTCCCAGCCGGGCACATAGGGCGCGTCGTACCCCATAAAGCTGTGGGACTTGACGATCATGTCCTTGAGAATCTTGTTGACCGCGTGACCAATGTGAATGCTGCCGTTGGCATAGGGAGGGCCGTCGTGCAGGACAAATTTCTCCCGACCCTTGCGCTGGTCACGGAGCTGGCCGTACACGTCCAGTTCCTGCCAGCGCTTGAGCATGTCCGGTTCGCGCTTGGCAAGATTACCGCGCATCGGGAAGGCGGTTTCGGGCAGATTCAGGGTGTGCTTGTAATCGCTCATGGTCGTTGTGGGTAACTCAGGTTGTAGAATTGTCGATCCAGGCTCGGGCGTCATCGAAATCCCGGGCAATCTGATGCTTGAGCTCGTCTACGGAATCAAACTTCTCTTCGCCGCGAAGAAAATGCCGAAACACGACGTCGATGCGCTGGCCGTAAAGTGTGCCAGCAAAATCCAGCAGGTGCACTTCCAGGGAGGGCTGCTTGCCGTCAACCGTGGGCCGCAAACCGATGTTTGCGACGCCATCCAGCACCCTTCCATCCTCAAGTGTCGCGAACACCACGTAGACACCGCGTAAAGCGGGCATCCGCGGCAACAGTACATTGGCTGTCGGCGCGCCAATCTGGCGACCGAGTTGCTGACCGTAGACTACCCGCCCGCGAATTCGGTATGGATGCCCGAGCAGGGCTTCCGCCTCTTCCAGACGGTTCTCCGTCAGCACCTGACGGATGCGGGTGCTGCTTACCCGGTCGCCAGCCACTTCGACCGTACGGGTGTTTTCCACGTCAAAGCCTCTTTCCTCACCCACCCGGCGTAGCAGTGCAAAATCGCCGGCCCGGTCACAGCCAAAACGGAAGTCGTCACCCACCACCAGGTGATGAACGCCGAGACCGTCAATCAGGACATCCTCGATAAAGCCCATGCCGGAGTAGCTGCGAAACTTCTCGTCGAAACGAAGGCACAACACGATGTCGATACCGGATTCCATCAGGGCTTCAAACTTCTGGCGGAACGGCATCAGGCGTGGCGGGGCCTCAGCACCCTGGAAGAACTCACGCGGCTGCGGCTCAAACACCATGACAACGGACGGAACGCCCAGTTCCCTGGATTTCTCACGAACCTGATCAATGATGGTCTGATGCCCGAGGTGCACGCCATCAAAGTTGCCGATGGTTGCCACACAACCATTGGCCAGCGGCGCTTCCGGCTGCTGTGAAAAATGCTTCAGATTGGTCAGGCTCCGGATGAGACGCATGTAACGGCGAACCCTTGATTTCCAGCGGTGAGAAAACGCGCGATTATACCCTACCTATGGCGGAAATGTCTTACCCGGACCCCGACTGCGGCCAGCGTCGCAAAATACGCCGAAATGCCGACGGCGACCAGAATGGCCATATCCGCTGACCGCTGAAAGCCGTCTGCACTGAGCCATTGTTCCAGGGGTGGTTGAAACCAGAGAATCACGCCCGCCAACGCCGCATTCGCCGCAGCAATGCGCATCAGGAACACCGGCCAGCCCGCCTGCCAACTCCAGGCACCCTCTTTGATCAGCCCGCGCCAGAGCAGTCCCGCGTTCAGCCAGGCAGAAAGAGACGTAGCCAGGGCCAGCCCGGCATGGGCCAGAGGGAACACCAGTGCCAGATTGAACGCCATATTGGCCACCATGGCGATAATACCGATCTTCACCGGTGTCCTGGTGTCCTGACGGGCGAAATACCCTGGCGCCAACACCTTGATCAGCATGAACGCCAACAGTCCGGCAGAGTACGCCTTCAGCGCCTGGCCGGACATCATCACGTCCCGGCTGGTTACCTCGCCATAATAGAAGAGGGTTGCGATCAGCGGTTCTGCCAACAGCGCCAGTGCCAGCGCGGCAGGGAGCCCGATCAGCAGTACAGCGCGCACCGCCCAGTCCAGAGTGGCCGCAAACTGATCACCCGAAGCATCCGCATGCTTGCGCGACAGACTGGGGAGAATCACCGTTCCGATCGCGATCCCGAACACGCCCAGAGGAAGTTCCGACAGCCGATCCGAATAGTAGAGCCATGACACGCTGCCGGTTTGCAGAAACGACGCAAGCACCGTATCCAGCAGCAGGTTGATCTGGCTCACCGAAACGCCGAACAGAGCCGGCAGCATCAGCGTCATGATTTTCCGTACTCCCTCGTGCCGGTAATCCACACGGGGCCGGGGCATCAATCCCAGCTGCATCAGAAAAGGAAGCTGGAAAAACAACTGCAGGGCACCGGCAATAAAGACGCCCCAGGCCAGCGCGATAATCGGCGTCTCCATCAGAGGCGAGAGGAAAACCGCCGCGCAGATCATCGACAGATTGAGCAAGACCGGCGTGAAGGCGGGCACGGCAAATCTGTCGTAGCTGTTAAGGATGGAGCCTGAGAAGGCAGTCAGCGAAATCAGGAACAGATAGGGAAAGGTAATGCGCAGCATTTCGCTGGCAAGCTCGAACTTCACTTCGTCGCCAACAAAGCCGGGAGCGAATACGGCCGTCAGCAAGGGCGAGCCCAACACCGCCACGATGGTGACGCCCAGCACCACCATGCCCAGCACACCGGAAACGGCGTTGACCAGGCGGCGCACCTCGGTTACCGATTCCTTCTGGCGATAGGAAGAGAGTACGGGGACGAACGCCTGGGCAAAGGCCCCTTCGGCAAATAGGCGGCGGAGGAAGTTCGGTATCTTGAAGGCGACAAAGAAGGCATCGGCCCCAGCGCCGGCGCCGAAATAACGGGCAATCACCATATCCCGCACCAGGCCCAGCACACGGGACAACATGGTCATCATGCCCACGAGTCCGGATGAGCGAAGCAGCCCCGGTGGCTTTGGGAGTGTTTTCTGCTGATCGGCCTGTTCGGGTTCGGTCGACATGACTGGCTCGTTTCGGTAATTCCGTAGGGTGTTCCGCGGGTGTCCCTGCAGATGTCGGTGGAAAGTGCGCGAGTTTAGCACAGCCCTTGCGGTGACTCGTGCTAAAAAGGTTTTAACCTTGACATTCGGGGGCTGTAGCGGCATAGTTCCGCGTCATTTAATTCGACGCGCTGGTTTGGCGCGCCCGCGATTTTTACGAATCGATTCACAACGAATTTCAGATCTCAGGAGTTTAACGGTGGCAAATTCCCCACAAGCCAAGAAGCGCGCACGTCAGAACGAGAAGAACCGCAAGCACAACGCTAGCCTGCGTTCCATGGCGCGTACGTACATCAAGAAGGTTCAGGCCAACATTGAAGCGGGCAAGCCGGAAGAAGCGAAAGCGGCTTTCGAAAAGGCTCAGCCGATCATGGACAGCATGGTTAACAAGGGCGTGTTCGCCAAGAACAAGGTTGCTCGCCAGAAGAGCCGCCTGAGTGCCCGCATCAAGGCTCTGCAAAGCGCGTAAAGCGTTTTCGGAAGCTGATTGAAAGAACCGGCCTGAATGGCCGGTTTTTTTGTGCCTGATTTTTATTCTGGTGCAAAGCAGAGGCCGACTATCCTCTTCCCAAACACGCCGTAAACCCATCCCTGGGGGCTCGGCATTGCCATCCTTGGCAATGCACGGTTTGGGAAGAGGATAGCCGGCCTCTGCTCCAGAACTGTGGAGTCGGTCAGACAATCACCAGATTATCTCTATGGATCATTTCTTCGTCAGAAATGTAGCCCAGCACTTCAGTGATTCTCTTGCTCGAAAGACCGGCGATGGCTCTTGCCTCGTCGGCGTCGTAGTTGACCAGGCCTCTGGCCACCTCTTTGCCGTTCTCGTCTATGCAGGAAACCATTTCGCCTCGGCGGAACTGGCCAGAGATGCCTTTCACGCCTACCGGTAACAGGCTCCGCCCACCCCGGCACAGGACCGTGACAGCGCCCTGGTCAAGGGTGAGCTTGCCGCGGGTCTGGAGGTGGCTGGCCAGCCATTGCTTGCGGGCGGCGATGCGGCCCTGTTCGGGCAAGAGCAGTGTGCCGATGGTGTCGCCTTCTCGCAGGCGGGTGATGACCTGTTCGATCTTGCCGCCGACAATAACGGTGAAGGCGCCGGAGCGGGCGGCGAGGCGGGCGGCGCGGACTTTGGTCTGCATGCCGCCGCGGCCGAGGGCGCCCATTCCGGTACCGGCCATTACGTCAAGTTCGGGATCATTTGCCTGTCGCTGCTCAACCAGTGCGGCATCCGGGTTCTTGCGGGGGTCTTTGTCGAACAGGCCGACCTGGTCGGTAAGAATGATCAGGCCATCGGCTTCAACCAGATTCGCAACCAACGCGCCCAGGGTGTCGTTATCGCCGAAGCGGATCTCGTCGGTCACCACGGTGTCGTTTTCATTGACGATGGGCACAACGCCAAAATCCAGTAGTGCTCGCAGTGTGCTGCGGGCGTTCAGGTAGCGCTTGCGGTCGGACAAATCATCGTGAGTCAGCAGGATCTGCGCGGTATGCAGGTCATGGCGCTTGAACTGGGCTTCCCAGGTCTGCACCAGGCCCATCTGGCCGACGGCCGCAGCGGCCTGCAGTTCGTGCAACTGCTCCGGGCGAACGGTCCAGCCCAGGCGGCTCATGCCTTCAGCGACTGAGCCGGAAGACACGATGACAACCTCAACACCACTGCCAACCAGATCCGCGATCTGATCCACCCACAAACCAAGGGCGGCCACGTCCAGTCCCCGGCCGTCGTTGGTCAGTAGTGCGCTTCCGATTTTTACCACCAGGCGGCGGGCCTGGTGTAGTTGGGTGCGTTTACTCAGGGGCATAGACCACTTCTACGTCATAATCATCGTCGTCGAAGTCATCGTCATCATCCTGACGGGCCTCCCGACGTATCTGGCGCTCCGCTTCGATTCTTGCGCGGGCCTCTTCATCCATCTGGCGGCGACGGGCGGCTTCGCGCTCGGCAAATTCAGGGTTTTCTGCTTCTTCCCTCGCCTGATCCTCGATCCAGCGCATGACGGCCTGGGTCAGGGGCTTGGTGCCTTCGCCGCTAAGCGCGGAAATCCAGAACACCGGACCCTGCCAGCCAAGTTCATCCACAATGGCCTGGCAGTGCGCATCGCGATCCTCTTCAGACAGCATGTCCACTTTATTCAGCACCAGCCAGCGCTCACGATTGGCCAGGGTTTCGCTGAATTTCTCCAGCTCGTGCTCAATGGCGCGAACACTGTCCGCTGGCGAGGACTGATCGAAGGGCGCGACATCTACCAGATGCAGAAGCAAACGGGTGCGAACCAGGTGCTTCAGGAACCGAATACCAAGGCCCGCCCCTTCCGCAGCGCCTTCAATCAAGCCGGGGATATCGGCGATCACAAAGCTCTGGTGGGCCTGAACACTGACCACACCCAGGTTCGGCACCAGCGTGGTGAATGGATAGTCCGCCACTTTGGGCTTTGCCGCCGAGACCGAGCGGATGAAGGTGGATTTGCCGGCGTTGGGCATGCCCAGCAGGCCGACGTCCGCCAACACTTTTAGCTCCAGGCGCAGATTACGAAGCTCACCTTCGGAACCTTTGGTGGTCTGGCGTGGAGCCCGGTTTACCGAGGATTTAAAGCGGGTATTGCCCAATCCGTGAAAGCCGGCCTGAGCCACCTTCAGTCGGTCACCGGCATGGGTCAGATCACCCAGCACTTCGTGGGTATCCATGTCGACAACGGTTGTTCCCACAGGCACCGGCAGAACCAGATCCTGGCCCTGGATACCTGTGCAGTTTCGCCCCGCACCCGGCTGTCCATTCTCGGCCTTGTGCTTGCGCTGGAAGCGGTAGTCAATCAGCGTGTTGAGCGCGCTGTCCGCTTCCAGATAGACAGATCCGCCGTCGCCACCGTCACCACCATCGGGGCCGCCCTTGGGCACGTACTTTTCACGGCGGAAACTCAGGCAACCGTGGCCGCCTTTGCCCGCTTCAACAATGATGGTGGCTTCGTCTACAAATTTCATGATCAACCCTTTGCGCATGGCGCATAAACGAAAAAGCCCCGCAGCCTCTGGGAAGCTATGCGGGGCTCCGGGCAGCTCTGACAGATTATCCTATCAGGGCCACCCAAGGTTCGACAGAACCTGAGATCGCCGCGGCTTACGCCGCTGGAACGATGCTCACAAACTTGCGGTTGTCGGGACCTTTCACTTCGAACTTGACCTGACCTGTCGCGGTTGCGAACAGAGTGTGGTCTTTGCCCAGGCCAACGTTATGGCCGGCGTGGAAACGGGTGCCACGCTGACGAACGATGATGCTGCCTGCAGGCACTGTTTCGCCGCCATAGCGCTTCACACCAAGTCGTTTCGACTCGGAATCGCGACCGTTACGGGTACTACCTGCTGCTTTTTTGTGAGCCATTACAAGCCTCCTTCAATAAGGGGTTATTCCAGAGCTTTAGCCCTTGATACCCGTGATCTTGACTTCAGTAAACCACTGGCGGTGGCCCTGACGCTTCATAGAATGCTTCCGGCGACGGAACTTGATGATCTGGATCTTGTCGTGACGGCCGTGGTTAACCACTTCAGCGGTCACTTTGGCACCGTCTACAACCGGTGAGCCAACCTGAACCTTTTCACCATCGGCAACCAGCAGAACGCGATCAAACTCAACTCTGCCACCAGTTTCCACTTCAAGCTTTTCCAGCTTCAGCGTTTCGCCTTCCTTTACCCGGTGCTGCTTGCCACCGCTAACAATAACTGCGTACATTAATCTTCTCCGCGATTGACCCATCCCTGCTCTTATCCACCTGGTTCTAAGGGAAGCGCTCTGGCGACCCTATAGCAGGGAGCGCAGGTTGGGATGAGTTGGGCGCGTGATTGTACGAAAAGACGAGCAGCAACACAAGCCAAGTTGACACCGATCTGTCCAATACCTAGCATTGCGCGACCTGCCGGATTTAAGAACCAGTGTTACCAGCATCGCAATCCGCATGACCAGACAAGGAACCGGATCAGCCCCATGACAGCCCAGCGTATTTACGACACCGTCGCGGACGACTTCAGCCGGGTCAATGATCTGATAATAAAGCGACTTGCCTCAGACGTCCCACTGGTTGAAAAAATTGCCCAGTACATTATTGAAAGTGGAGGCAAACGGTTACGCCCCCTGCTGGTGCTCCTGTCCAGCCAGGCGGTTGGCTATAAGGGGGACGACCACCTGAAACTGGCGGCTGTCATCGAATTCCTCCATACCGCCACCCTGCTTCATGATGATGTTGTGGACACCTCGGACCTTCGCCGTGGGCGCAGCACCGCCAATGCCCGCTGGGGCAACGCCCCCAGTGTTCTTGTGGGTGACTTCCTCTACGCCCGAGCGTTCGAGATGATGGTGGAACTGCAGAACCTGCGAATCATGGATGTTCTGTCCCACGCCACGGCCGTAATCGCCGAGGGCGAAGTACTTCAGTTGATGAACGTGAAAAACCCGGATGTATCCGAAGACAAGTACATGGAAGTCATCCACAACAAGACCGCCATGTTGTTCGAAGCGGCGTCCCACACCGGCGCCCTTCTTGCGGGCGCGGATACTGACCAGGAGCAGACCTTGCGGGATTACGGCAAGCACTTGGGCCTGGCCTTCCAACTGGTGGACGATTTGCTTGACTACCAGGGCAACGCGGATGAAATGGGCAAGAACGTCGGGGACGACCTGGCGGAAGGCAAGCCAACCCTTCCTTTGATCTACGCCATGACCAAAGGCTCGGCAGACGAAAAGCAGCTTATTCGCCAGGCTATCCGCAAAGGCGGACTGGATGACCTGCCGGCCATCCTGGACATTGTGAAACGCTCCGGCGCCCTGGAGTACACCATGGACCAGGCAAAAGCCCAGGCCCAGTCAGCACTGGATTGCCTGGAGCACCTGCCTGACTCGGATCACCGCAATGCGCTGGCGCTGCTCACGGAAGTAGCTGTAGCGCGGGTGAGCTAGGCCGGACCCAATGAACCCCGGTTGTGGGGAGAATCAAAATCCAGATCCGGTCCTACCGGCACAATCTGCGTGGGATTAATCGTACGCTGGCTGACGTAGTAGTGACGCTTGATCTGCGAAATATCCACTGTCTCCGCAACGCCGGGCACCTGATACAGATCCCGAACATAACCGGACAGCGCCGGAAAGTCCGAAATCCTCTGGCGATTGCACTTGAAGTGGCTGTAGTACACCGCGTCGAATCGAATCAGAGTGGTGAACAGCCGCCAGTCGGCTTCCGTCAACCGGTTGCCCGCCAGATAGCGCTGACCTTCAAGGCGCGCTTCCAGCCAGTCAAGGGAATCAAATAACGCTCCGTAGGCTTCCTCGTACTTATCCTGCGCGGTGGCGAAGCCCGCCTTGTAAACGCCGTTGTTCACCGTGTGATAGACCCGCTCGTTCACTTCTTCGATCTCGCCTTGAAGCGCTTCGGGATAGAAGTCCAGATCTGACCGCACCCCGTCCAGCCCATCAAAAGCGGAGTTGAACATCCGGATAATATCCGCTGACTCGTTGCTGACAATGGTCTGCTTCTTCTTGTCCCAGAGCGTCGGCACCGTCACCCGGCCGGAATAATCCGGCGCGGCTTCCAGGTAGACCTCGTACATGAACCGCTTCCCGTTCACATCATCCCGGTGGGCGGGATCATCCGGTCGGAACTCCCAGCCGTTTTCCACCATATCCGGATGCACCACAGACACGGAAATATGCTTTTCCAGCCCCTTGAGGGCCCGGAAAATAAGCGTCCGGTGTGCCCAGGGGCAGGCCATGGACACATACAGTTGATACCGTCCTGACTCAGCAGCAAAGCCGCCCTCCCCGTCCGGCCCGGGTGAGCCGTCGGCGGTTACCCAATTGCGAAAGCGGGCCGCCTCGCGCTCGAACTTGCCGCCGGTCTTCGAGGTGTCGTACCACTGATCGTGCCATTGTCCATCAACGAGAAGTCCCATAAAGCCCCCAGAATCTGATCGTAAGAAAGTGGAAGCAGAATACCGGCGACCCTGCTACGCTCTCAAACAATCAATTCTGGCCAACACAATCAGATAATTCGAACATGCACACAGCCATCACCATTGACGCCCTGAAAGTTCTCGACGCCATTGATCGCAAAGGCAGTTTTGCCGGCGCAGCCGGCGAGCTCTTCCGCGTACCGTCAGCCATCAGCTACACAGTGCAGAAGCTGGAAGAAGACCTGAACGTGGTCATCTTCGACCGCACCGGGCACCGGGCCGCACTGACTCCGGCAGGGCGCTACCTGCTTCAGGAAGGCCGCAGCCTGCTGGAAGCGGCGGAAACCCTTGCTCACACCACCCAGCAGGTGGCAAAAGGCTGGGAAACACGACTGCGCATCGGGTTTAACTCCCTTTTACCCGCCGAATGCCTGTTCGATGCCGTTCGTGAGTTTTACGAGCTTGGGGTACCGGTTGAAGTGCAACTGGTCGAGGAGGTGTTCGCCGGCTCCTGGGACGCGCTCCAGAGTCGCCGAATTGACATGATTGTCGGCGCCGACCAGATGAGCAAACCGGCCGGAGCCTTTACCACCAGCCCACTGGGCCGCATGTCCTTTGTTTACGCCGTAGCGCCGGACCACCCGTTGACCCAGGCCCAGCAACCGTTGTCGGAAGCGGCGATTGCAGCCTTTCCCGCGGCCGTGGCGGCAGACACCTCACGGTCTCTGCCTCCGGGTAATGCGGGTATTTTCCGTCGGCAGCGCACCCTGACCGTCGCCAACATCGACCAGAAAGTCGCCATACAGAAAGCCGGCCTGGCCGTTGGCTGGTTGCCGGAACCACGGGTTCGGGGGTTGCTTGAGACAGGCGAACTGGTCGCGCTGACGGTCCACGAACCACGCCAGCCCATCATGCTTCACCTCGCTCGCCATTCCGAAGACCAGGGCAAGGCACTGATGTGGTTCTGGGAAAGGCTGACCAGCTCCCCGGCAATGTCCGACTGGCTTAACTAGTGTCCCTCACGGCGCGTCGTTTATACTGCCCCGACGCGCATTATCTGAATGGAGCTCTCAAACCATGCGGCAGCTGTCGGAACTGGACGCCTCTTTTCTTTATCTGGAATCCGAAACCGCCCCCATGCACATTGGCGGCATCTATCTTTTCGACGCTTCCGATCGCGACACCCCGCTGGCCTTCAGCACCTTCGTCGCCTATCTGCGAAGCCGACTTCACGTTGTTCCACTGTTCCGCCAGCGCCTGAAGGAAATTCCATTCAGGCTGGGGCGCCCCTACTGGATCGACGATCCCGATTTCAGCATTGAACGCCACCTTGCCTACGTAAATCTTGGCGAGAATGGCGATCAATCAAATCTGATGAAGCTGGCGTCGCGAATTCTGGAGCAACCCTTGAAGCGCGATCGGCCGCTGTGGCATATCACCTTCGTGGACGGTTTCCGCGCCTCGGAAGACGCTGACTCCCAGACCGGCTTCGCGCTGATTATCAAGCTTCACCATGCCGCCATCGACGCCTTCAGCGGCGAGGAAATCATTGCAAAGCTGCTTGAATACGGCCCGAAGCCGCGCCGTATTGACCCACCACGCAGCTGGGCTCCCGCCCCGGCACCATCCGATGAGCGGGTGATGCTGCAGGCGGGGGCCAACCTGGCACGCAAGCCCTTACAGATCACTTCCGTGGCCTTCAGCGCTGCGGAAGCAACCGCCCGCGGGGTCATCCAGAAGCAACTGCGCAAACTCCCCCTGCCATTTCCGTTTTTCTCTGCTCCGCACAGCCCCTTTAACCGGCAGATTACGGCGAATCGTCAGATTGTGGCAGGCAGCGTCGATCTGTCACGTTTGAAATCGATAAAGGCCACGCTCGGCAATGTCACCCTCAATGATGTGGTGTTGGGGCTGTGCGCGGAAACCCTCAGGCGCTATATGCTGGCACAGGGAATGGAAACTGATCGCTCACTGGTGGCCATGACCCCCATTTCGGTGCGCTCGAGCAGCCTGCGCAAGGCAACGGGCAACCAGATGTCGGCGATGCTGCTGGATCTGGCCACCCAGGAAGCCTGCCCGGCCAGACGCATACGCCGGATTCACTGGAACGCGGTGGAATCGGAGCCTTACCGGGAAGCGATTGCCGCCGATCGGCTGACCGAGCTATTGCCCTCAACCATGTTGGCGCTGTCCGCCAGGCTCTACTCTGAGCTGCAGATCGCCCAGCGCTACCAGCCGGTGTTCAACCTGCCCATTACCAATGTGCCGGGGCCGCAGGTTCCGCTTTATCTGCAGGGGGCGAAGCTGATCAGCCAGTTTAATACCGGCCCGCTGTTCGACAGCATGGGACTGGTGATTGTAGCGGTGAGCTATCAGGGTAAGCTGACGGTCAATTTCACGCTTTGTCCGGACGTGGTAGCGGAAGGCGAATCACTGGCCACTCTACTTGCACACAGCCTGGACGCCATCGAGGCAGCCGCGGCAGATCTCACGGAGGAAGCCGCCGATACGGACTTCGATGCCGAAGTTCACCCTACCTTGATGGATGACGCCCTGACGCTGATAGAAGGGGCGCTGCGAAAGACGGTCGCCCGCTTCCGCAGCTAGACTGACCTACCCTCCAAAGGGGTCAGTCAAAGGCCCAGCCCAGGAATTTGCGTTTCTCTTCTTCGGTCGCTTTGCCCCACAAGGCTTTGAGTTGCTCAAGGGTGGTAGCGGAATCAGCACCAGCTGGCGCCGTATAGGATGGTGACTCTGGCACTGGGGTTTTCGTCGCGGCTACCTGATTGCTGGCGGCGGTCCAGGGCGAAGAGCTTGCGACGGTCTGGCCACTGGCGTTAACCAGGTCCACCGAGAAATTCTCTACCAGTGCCTGAGCCTCCTGGCGGTCCTCTGGCTGTGGAACATCGAAGCGGTATACGGCGCCCGGCTCGGCGTCGATAGTGACAACCTGGCGGGACGTTTCCACCACGTGCACCTTGGATTCGCCATCCTGCACGTTCTCTGCCTTGGACCATATGGTCTTGTAGGTAAACACGATCCGGTTTTGACCCGGCAGTAACTCGTATTTGACATCCAGATCGTCAATGAGGAAGTTGGTCATCGTCTTGCCGTTAACCGCCTGCACCTTTATTCCGCCAGACGCCGACAGCACCGCTACCTGATCAGCATTTTCAACGCTGCCGTTCCAGGTCTGGACACGGGACATGTTCGAACTGCATCCCGACAGAACAATCAGACCGACCATGGCCAGAAGACTGACTCGTAAATGTCGAACCGACGAAAGAATTCCTTGCCTTTTCATGGTGTGCCCCTATCCGGTTATCAGACGAGTGACTGGACTAAGTACTTATCGAGACAGCATTTTGACCAGACAAGCCCCCCAGAGCAAGGCCCACGCGCTTTCTCGTGGATTCGCCGGCTGATACTTCAGGTTCATTAAACAAAGAATTGTAAAAAAATGTTGAATTCGGCAGGAATTGATTTAATTTTAAACAGTCGAACAGTGAAATTTCGCGATGCCCGACATCAGATGTTTGAGGGCGGGCCCAGGAGTAAACATGGATATCCAGCGTCGAACCGGTGAGCAAGGCCCGGCCCCATTCCGCAGCAGCCGTTATTTCTGTGTCGGTGGCAAATGGTACTTCACAACCAGAGAAGGTTTTGACAGTGGACCATTCGCGTCACGGGAGCGCGCCGAGGTGGGCCTTAAACGATTTCTGCACGTGGTGAAATTGCTACCGGAAGAACAGCAGGTTCACTGACCCGCACTCTCGCCAAAGTGGTCGTAGCCCTGCCGCTGATCGGCTGTTTTTTGTCCATCGAAAAACAGTCCAGCGCCCTCCCTGATGCGCCCAATTACCGTAATCTGGTCACGAATAACTCCTGGTAGTCCGTCCAACGCAGCCTCTGACAGAGTCAGGCAAAGCTCGTAATCGTCTCCGCCATAGAGCGCAAGATCAATCGCATCCTCGCGCAACGCCTTCAGATCGTCAGACAGGGGCAGGCGATGGATGTCGATTTCGCCGCTGACCCCAGAAGCTTCCAGCAGATGACCAAGATCAGCCGACAGACCATCGGAGATATCCACGGCGGCAGACGCATGCCCTCTCAGGGCCATACCCAGCGCCAGCCGGGGCTGGGGCGTGTGGTAATGTGCCAGAATGGCTGACTGAGCCGGTGTTGGTGAATCTATCTCGAGGTAAGCAAGGGCAGCGGCCGCATTGCCCAGAGTGCCGGAGACACAGATCAGGTCACCCGGTTTTGCGCCGGATCGCAATATCGCCTCACCTTCCGGCACGGTACCGTGAACCTGAAGTGTCACTGTGAGCGGGCCACTGGTGGTATCGCCCCCGGCGAGGTTCAAGCCAAACTGGCGGGACGCTTCTGCCAGCCCGGCACTGAAGCTTTCAAGCCAGTCAGCACGGGCCTCGGGCAGGGTGATGGCCAGGGTAAAGCAAACCGGATCCGCTCCCATCGCGGCAAGATCACTGGCTGCAACTGCCAGGCTGCGCCAGCCAAGCTTTCGCGGTGAATAGTCTTTCGGGAAATGAACGCCTTCCACCAGGGCGTCTACAGAGAAAACCAGGTCACGGTTCTGACCCACCCGCTGAATGGCGCAGTCATCACCAGGCCCCAGAAGGACGTCAGGGTGCCTGCCCGCACTGGAAAGCGGAAAAAAGTACCGGCGAATCAGTTCGAACTCACCCATCGATCACCGCGGACGGGTCTCGGCCAGGCGCAAGCGATGACCCAGCTTGTCCAGAACGCTGTTAACAAACTTGTGGCCTTCGGTGCCTCCGAACTTCTTGGCCATTTCGATGCCCTCGTTGATCACCACACGGTAAGGCACGTCCAGACGATATTTGAGTTCATAGGTGCCCAGGCGCACGATTGCCAGTTCGATGGCGTCCACTTCATGAATCGGGCGGTCCAGAAACGGCTCAATCAGACGATCGAGTACTTCCTGCTCACGATGAACGCCACGTAGCAGATCGCGAAAATAGGCCCCGTCGACCTTGGCCATATCGTTGTCGACAATGAACTCGGATTCGATGTCAGTAATCGCGCCTTTCGTAAAATGGCGCTGATAGAGACCCTGCATCGCCAGCGCGCGGGCACGGCGGCGATCACCGGCTTTGGGTTGCCCTGTCGGGGCGGGCTGGGCAGCGCTTTCGTCAGATGTACTCATCACTCACCCAGCTTATTGAACAGACTGACCATTTCCAGCGCGGTAATGGCCGCTTCGGCGCCTTTATTACCAGCTTTTGTACCGGCGCGCTCGATTGCCTGTTCGATGGAATCCACTGTCAGCACCCCGAAGGTCACCGGCACGTCGCTATCAAGACTGACCGCGCCCAGGCCGCTTGAGGCTTCGCCCGCGACGTATTCGAAATGCGGGGTTCCACCACGAATAACCGCCCCCAGGGCAATAATCGCGTCGAAATTTCCGGTTTCTGCCACACGCTTGACCGCCAGCGGCATTTCGTAGGCTCCGGGTACGCGAATGATGGTGATGTCGGTGTCGGCAATGCCGTGTCTGCGCAGCGTATCCAGCGCGCCTTCCACCAGGCTTTCCACAACAAAACCGTTAAAGCGGCCAACAACCAGGGCGTAACGGCCGCTGCAGTTTCTGAAATCACCTTCTATTACTTTTACGTCTGCCATGCATGGCTCCTTCATTGCGGCATCTCCCTGTAATAACGGACGCCGCAGGGTTAAATCATTGGGGTGTGTAGGGCACGTATTCCACAACTTCCAGATCAAAGCCGGAAATGGCGGAGAATTTGATCGGCGGGCTCAGCAAGCGCATTTTGCTCACACCCAGATCCCGCAGAATCTGGGAACCGGTACCCACGGTAAAGTACACGCCGGAACTGCCCTTGGCCGCAGACTTCTGGTCTGATTCAAAAAATTCGCGGATCCGGTCTTCAAGGTTATAGCTGTCTTCAGCGCTATTGAGAAGCACCACGACGCCCCGGCCTTCGTTGGCCACCTTCTCCAGGGCCCGATGCAGCGGCCAGCTCCGCGAGTCCGCACGGCGGGCGCCCAGAAGGTCACGGAAGGTGTCGGTAATATGAACCCGGACCAGCGCAGGTTCATCGGGAGTGATGTCACCCATGACCATCGCCAGGTGGGTCGACCCCTGAATGGTATCCCGGTAGGTCCGCAGACTGAAAACACCATATTCGGTGTCAAGATCGTTCTGCTCGACACACTCAATAGTACGCTCGTTCATGGTGCGGTAGTGAATCAGATCGGCGATGGTGCCGATCTTCAGGTCATGATGCTCGGCGAATCGCTCCAGATCCTCACGGCGGGCCATGGAACCATCGTCGTTCATGATTTCACAGATCACCCCGGCCGGTTCGCATCCGGCCAGTGCGGCCAGGTCACAGGATGCTTCGGTGTGGCCGGCGCGGCTGAGTACGCCGCCGGGGTCCGACATCAAGGGGAAAATATGGCCCGGCTGCACCAGGTCGGTCGCTTTGGCATCACGCGCCACCGCCGCCTGAACCGTACGGGCACGATCCGCCGCGGAAATTCCGGTGGTCACGCCTTCGGTGGCCTCGATAGACAGGGTGAACTTGGTACCGAACCCGGAGGCATTACGCTGCACCATCAAAGGCAAACCGAGCTGCTCGCAACGGTCCCGCGTCATCGGCATGCAAATCAGCCCACGCCCGAAGCGCGCCATGAAGTTGATAGCTTCTGGCGTACAGTGCTCTGCAGCCATCACCAGGTCGCCTTCGTTCTCCCGATCTTCGTCGTCCATCAGGATCACCATTTTGCCCTGACGGATATCCTCGATCATGTCTTCAATGCTGTTCAGTGCCATACTGTTTGAATACCTTTGTGGCCCGCCTGCCCGAAATCAGGGCGAAGGCAACCATGAATGTAGTGGCGTCAGGCCGGGGCGAGAATCAGCCGCTGGTCCGCACCGATCTGGCGACGATCCCGCACCGTCCATTGCACTTTGTCGGCCATTGAATCCAGCGGTAAATGCGCCGTCGGCCTGCCGGTGCTGCCCAGAAATACCGGCGCCTGGTAAAGCCAGAGCTCGTCCACCAGGCGCTCGCTGATAAAGGTTCCGGCCAGCGTAGGTCCTGCCTCAACCAATAGTTCATTGATTCCGAGTTCGCCAAGGCTGTCCAGCAACTCGCCTACATCAATGCCGTTGTCCCGCCAGGCCACACCGCTGAGACTGATCCCCAGGGCCGCCAGATCCTGGGCCGGGCCGGTATCCAGCGTGGGAGAGGCGCAGAAAACCTGCACATTACCGCCCCGGAGTATCACTGCGTCTGCCGGCGTACGGGCGTCCCGGTCCGCAATCACCCGCAGTGGCTGCCTCGAGGGCTCGGTGGCATCACCAATATCGCCCAGCTCTTCGCGGCGCACGGTCAGGGACGGGTTATCCGCAAGCACCGTTCCCACACCCGTCAGTATTGCATCGCTGATGGCCCGCAAACGCTGGACGTCCTGCCTTGCCGGGGCCCCGGTAATCCATTGGCTTTCGCCCGAGGCCATGGCGGTTCGGCCATCCAGACTTGCCGCCATTTTCAGGCGCACATAGGGTCTTCCAGTGTTCATACGTTTCATGAAGCCCGGGTTCAGACGCATAGCCTCATCCGCCAGCAACCCCTGGGTCACCCGGACACCTGCATCCCGCAGCATCGCCAGGCCACGGCCGGACACAGACGGATTCGGGTCTTCCGTAGCCGCATGAACATGAGCCACGCCCGCTTCCACTAACGCCTTGGCACAGGGCGGTGTGCGGCCAAAGTGACTGCATGGTTCGAGGGTCACGTAGGCAGTCGCTCCCCGCGCGTCGGGCCCCGCCTGGCTCAGAGCTCGGATTTCTGCATGGGCTTCTCCGGCGCGTTCGTGCCAGCCTTCACCCAGAATACGGTCGCCCCGGGCAATCACACATCCCACCCGCGGGTTGGGATGGGTCGAGTAGCGACCGCGCCAGGCCAGCTGCACGGCGCGGGCCATCATTGCCGTATCCAACCGATCGGTCATGCCTTGCCCTTTGACGGCGGTGTGTCCGCCAGCGCTTTGGCTACATCAACCGGATCTTCCCCGGAGGTTGCAGAAAGCCGCTCGATCTCTTCCTTGAATTCGTTGATATCCTGGAAACTTCGATACACCGAGGCAAAGCGGACATAGGCAACCTTGTCCAGTTGCCGAAGCTCTACCATCACTTCTTCGCCCAGATGCATGGACTTGATTTCGCGCTCACCGGTTGCTCGCAGGCGGAATTTGATCCGGTTCAGTGATGCCTCGATCTGCTCGATGCTGACGGGCCGCTTTTCAAGTGCCTTCATCAGTCCCGACCGGAGCTTTTCTTCATCAAACGGCTGACGGGTTCCGTCCTGTTTGACGACCCGGGGCATCACCAGCTCGGCAGATTCAAAGGTGGTGAATCGTTCCCGGCACGACAGACACTCCCGGCGACGACGTACCTGATCCCCCTCGGCCACCAGCCGGGAGTCGATCACTTTGGTATCCGCTTCACCACAGAATGGACAATGCATAAGTCGGAACTCCGGAAGGCCACCGCCTCGACACTCAGGCCGATACGGTGGCGGGCTCAGGCCTGATTAGCCGGCATAGACCGGGAAACGCTTGCACAAGGCTTCCACCTGCTCGCGAACCCGATTGTTAACGGCGTCGTCTTCGAGGTTGTCCAGCACATCACACATCCAGCCGGCCAGGTCCCGACATTCGGACTCGCCAAAACCGCGAGTGGTTACGGCCGGTGTGCCGATGCGCAGGCCGGACGTGACAAACGGTGAGCGCGGATCGTTGGGGACCGCGTTCTTGTTAACGGTGATGTGCGCCTTACCCAGAGCTGCGTCGGCGTCTTTACCGGTAATGTCCTGCTTGATCAGGCTGACCAGGAACAGGTGGTTCTCTGTACCGCCGGAAATCACGTCAAATCCGCGGGAAACAAACACGTCGGCCATCGCCTTGGCATTCTTGATCACTTGACGCTGGTAAGCCTTGAAATCATCACCCATGGCTTCCTTGAAGCAGACCGCCTTGGCGGCAATCACATGCATCAGCGGGCCGCCCTGGCCGCCGGGGAACACGGAGGAATTCAGCTTTTTCTGAAGGTCCGCATCGTCACAGGCCAGAATCAGGCCGCCACGGGGGCCGCGCAGAGTCTTGTGGGTGGTGGTGGCGATCACGTGGGCGTGGGGCACGGGGTCCGGATAGACGCCAGCGGCCACCAGACCTGCCACGTGGGCCATATCGACGAACAGGTACGCGTCCACCTTGTCTGCAATGGCGCGGAAACGGGCAAAATCCAGAGCCTGGGAGTAGGCCGAGAAGCCGGCAATGATCATTTTCGGCTTGTGCTCAAGGGCCAGACGCTCGACGTCGTCATAATCAATCAGGCCGGTATCGGTATCGATGCCGTACTGAACAGCGTTGTAGATCTTGCCGGAGAAGTTCACGCTGGCACCGTGGGTCAGGTGACCGCCGTGGGCCAGACTCATACCCAGCACGGTATCACCCGGCTTCAGCAACGCCATGAACACCGCAGAGTTGGCCTGTGAGCCGGAATGGGGCTGCACGTTCGCGTAAGCAGCGCCGAACAGCTCCTTGGCACGGCTGATGGCCAGATCTTCAGCAATATCAACAAATTCGCAGCCACCATAGTAGCGCTTGCCGGGGTAACCTTCGGCGTATTTATTGGTCAGCACACTGCCCTGCGCTTCCATAACCCGCGGGCTGGTGTAGTTCTCCGAGGCGATCAGCTCGATGTGAGCTTCCTGCCGCTCGGTTTCCGCCTGCATGGCGTTCCAGAGTTCGTCGTCGTAGCCGGCGATTTTCATATCACGATTAAACATGGATGCGCTGCCTCTATGTGCTTAGCTGCCCGGAAAAATGGGCGCCTATTCTAGCTTACAAACGGGTGCAAAATCATCTTTTGGGCTTTCCGTAGATACCGACACATGCGTCATCCGGCGGGAAGGCGTGCCAAAGACACCAATTGCCATAGCCGGGCGGTTTCGCTACGGTACTCAGTTATTCAAAAGATCCGTTTCAGAGCTCCTGATTCGAACGCGAATTCAAAAGAGGAAGCCGCCTTTATGGCCCAGTACGTTTACACCATGAACCGCGTTGGCAAGGTTGTTCCGCCCAAACGCGAAATTCTTAAAGATATTTCCCTGAGTTTTTTCCCCGGTGCCAAGATCGGCGTGCTTGGCCTGAACGGCTCCGGTAAGTCCACCCTCCTGCGCATTATGGCTGGCATCGACGAAGATTACATTGGCGAAGCCCGCCCGCAGCCCGGCATCAACGTCGGCTACCTGCCCCAGGAACCGGAGCTGGACGACACCAAGACCGTCAAGGAAATCGTCGATGAAGCGGTTGCCAGCGTCCACAATGCTCTGGCGGAACTTGATCAGGTTTACGCCGATTACGCCGAACCGGATGCCGACTTCGATGCTCTGGCCAAGCGCCAGGGTGAGCTGGAGGCGCTGATCCAGGCCACCGACGGCCACGATATTGAAAGGAAGATGGAAGTGGCCGCCGACGCCCTGCGACTGCCTGCCTGGGACGCGCCGGTGAAGAACCTGTCCGGGGGTGAGCGCCGCCGTGTAGCGCTGTGCCGGCTCCTCTTGTCGGCGCCGGATATGCTGCTACTGGACGAGCCCACCAACCATCTGGACGCCGAATCTGTGGCCTGGCTGGAGAGATTCCTCCACGATTTCACGGGCACTGTGGTTGCCATTACCCACGACCGCTACTTCCTCGACAACGTCGCCGGCTGGATTCTGGAGCTGGACCGCGGCCAGGGCATTCCGTTTGAAGGCAACTATAGCCAGTGGCTGGAGAACAAGGAAAAACGCCTGGAAATGGAGTCCAAGCAGGAGGCCTCTCACCAGAAGGCCGTAAAACAGGAACTGGAATGGGTCCGCAGCAATGCCAAGGGTCGTCAGTCCAAGAGCAAGGCCCGTCTGGCCCGCTTTGAGGAAATGAGCTCCCAGGAATTCCAGAAGCGCAACGAAACCAACGAAATCTATATTCCGCCCGGCCCCCGCCTGGGCGACAAGGTGATCGAGGTTGACGGCATCAGCAAGTCCTTCGATGACCGCCTGCTTTACGAAGACGTGTCCTTCAGCGTGCCACCGGGCGCTATCGTCGGCATTATCGGCGGTAACGGCGCGGGCAAGTCCACCCTGTTCCGTATGATTGCCGGCAAGGACGAACCGGATTCCGGCGACATTACTGTCGGTGAAACCGTCGAGCTTGCCTATGTCGACCAGATGCGCGACCTGAACGACGACAACACCGTTTGGGAAGAGTTGAGCGACGGCAACGACATCATCAAGATCGGCAACTACGAGACGCCTTCCCGAGCCTACGTGGGGCGCTTCAACTTCAAGGGCTCTGACCAGCAGAAGCGGGTTGGCGACCTGTCCGGCGGTGAACGCAACCGGTTGCACCTGGCAAAACTGCTGAAGGAAGGCGGCAACGTGTTGCTGCTGGACGAACCCACCAACGACCTGGACGTGGAAACTCTCCGCGCCCTGGAAGAAGCCCTGCTGAATTTCCCGGGCTCTGCCCTGGTGATCTCGCACGACCGCTGGTTCCTGGACCGGGTAGCCACTCATATCCTGGCGTTCGAAGACGACGGCGAGGTGGTGTACTTCGAGGGCAACTTCACCGAGTACGATGAAGACCACAAAAAGCGCAAAGGGGACTCCGCCATGGTGCCCCAGCGCATGAAGTACAAGAAGCTGGCCTGATGGCAAAAGCCAGAACGGCCTTTGTCTGCACCGAATGCGGCGCAGACTATTCCAAATGGCAGGGCCAGTGCACCGCCTGCCAGGCCTGGAACACCATCAGCGAGGTTCGCGGTGTCGGCGGCAGCGCCAAGGGTAACCGTGGCCAGCGCTTTGAGGGCTTTGCCGGCAGCCTTTCAGAGGTTCAGAGCCTGGACGACGTCAGTCTGGCGGAGCAGCCACGCATCAGCTCCGGCATGGCAGAATTTGACCGCGTGCTGGGCGGCGGACTGGTGGAAGGGTCCGCCATTCTGATGGGCGGCCACCCGGGCGCGGGCAAGAGTACCCTGCTGCTCCAGGCGGTCTGCCATCTGGCCGCCAGCACCCCCGCTCTTTACGTGACCGGCGAGGAATCCCTGCAGCAGGTGGCCATGCGCGCCAAACGTCTGGGCCTGCCCACCCGGGATCTGAAAATGCTGTCCGAGACCAGCGTTGAGCGGGTGATGCAGATTGCCGAAACGGAAAAGCCCCGCATTCTGGTGGTGGACAGTATCCAGGTGATGCATGTGGCGGACTCCGAATCGGCACCGGGCAGCGTATCCCAGGTTCGGGAGAGTGCCGCTTACCTTACCCGCTTTGCCAAGCAGACCGGCACCATCCTGTTTCTCGTTGGCCATGTCACTAAAGACGGCAGCCTGGCCGGGCCGAAGGTTCTGGAGCATATGATTGACTGCTCCATTCTGCTGGAAGGCTCAAGCGACAGCCGTTATCGCACTCTTCGGGGCATCAAGAACCGCTTTGGTGCGGTGAATGAGCTGGGGGTGTTTGCCATGCTTGAACAGGGCCTGAAAGAGGTAAAGAATCCCAGTGCTATTTTCCTGAACCGGGGCGAGGAGGCGGCGCCGGGCAGCGTGGTGATGGTGGTCTGGGAAGGCACCCGGCCCATGCTGGTGGAGATCCAGGCGCTGGTGGACACGGCCCAGGGCGGCTATCCGCGCCGGGTTGCCGTGGGGCTGGACCAGAACCGGCTGGCGATGCTTCTGGCGGTACTGCATCGCCATGGGGGCATGCATGTATCGGATCAGGATGTGTTTGTGAATGTGGTCGGTGGCGTAAAGGTGAATGAAACCAGCGCCGATCTGGCCCTGCTGGCGGCCATTGTGTCCTCGTTCCGGGACCGGGCGTTGCCTCAGGATCTGGTGATTTTTGGTGAGGTGGGTCTGTCCGGGGAAATTCGGCCTGTACCCAGTGGCCAGGAGCGCATTTACGAGGCCTCCAAGCACGGTTTTACCCGGGCACTGGTGCCCAAGGCAAACGCACCACGCAAGGCAATTGAAGGAATGAAGGTTATTCCGGCTGCCAAACTCAGTGATGCGCTGTCTGCTTTGGAGGACCTGTAAGGCTGCTTTACCAGCCTGCGAAACATGGTGGCATGGCCGGGGCGAAAATACGTTCCAAAAAACCGCTACGAGCACATCCATGTGCGCTTGGGCTCCGCCATCCATGGCTCCGCACATTTTTTGGAACGTATTTCCGCCCCGCCCTCAGACATTCCAGATATCGCGATCTAGTTACCGTAGGTCGATGAGATGGTCTCCTCCCCTCCTAATCGGCGTCGCAATGCGCCAGGATAGGGAAGGAGAAATTTCCTATCAGAAACGAGTGGGAGGAGACCATGACTAAGGTTACAACGGTTGGCATTG